>Ga0307431_1000582_pt1 | contig 23888 bp, 24 predicted proteins | sample SalMarWE160170MG_FD_202155 | JGI IMG/M metagenome (GOLD analysis project Ga0307431, IMG submission 202155) | Salt marsh sediment microbial communities from the Plum Island Ecosystem LTER, Massachusetts, United States - WE1603-170 | ecosystem: Environmental > Aquatic > Marine > Intertidal zone >...
CAGAGCGTACGTCAGTGGATACGAGTGGATAGGGTGGTATATAGCGATGGTTCTCATCCTGTGGGCGAGGATCCTTGGCCGATGGAAGCTGATGGAGGCGGTTTATCGTTATCACGGATGGTGCCCTCTGATTATGGCAATGACGTTGTGAATTGGCAGGCCGCTGAACCATCACCAGGCGTAGACAACGATTAGCTGTCAGGAGTCGTTAGAACCGCGCCTGAGCGATACTACTCAGCATGAATTCTTTGCAAAGCGTTGCATGTACTATCTGCCGAAAACAGCTAAGTTCTCTCGTTTTCGTACCTGCAATGTTCACACTACAGAATCTACCAAGATCACCCTTTCATCGTCATTAGCTAATCTATCAGTTCATTTGCCTCTTACATTATAGGACTACTCTATCTCGTAATCAGGTCGAAGTCTACCTTGACATAGAGGGCGGCGATACTTATCATCTGCGGCAATAGCATATTACCTTTGGAGCAGATAAAATGGCCAAGGCTAAAAGAAGCTGGGAAAAGCGTCTCACCGGTCAGCCTAATGAATTGACGCTCAATTTCGTCGAGTCTCTTTCTGTGGACAAACGCCTTTACAAGTATGACATTGTGGCATCGATTGCTCATGCCCAGATGCTTGCGGATCAAAAACTCATTAACAAGTCGGAATTAAAAGTAATAAAGGCTGGACTTATCGAAATTGGCGAGGAAATAGCAGCAGGGCGGTTCAAGTTCGACAAGGTCTATGAAGATATACACATGGCTATTGAGGCAGCCCTGATAAAAAAAATTGGCCAGGCTGGCAAAAAGCTGCATACCGGCAGAAGTCGCAACGACTTGATCGCCACCGATATCCGATTATGGATGCGTGACCAGACAGAGACGCTGCAGAATAAGATCACGCACCTTCAAAAATCATTTATCAAACTGGCTGAAGCACATATTGAGGATATAATGCCCGGTTACACACATCTGCAGCGTGCTCAGCCGGTGGTCATTGCTGCGTATTTACTAAGTTTTGTGGAACAGTTCGAGCGTAATTTTATTCGGCTGAAAAACTGTAGAACCTTGCTTAATCTTTCCCCATTAGGTAGCGCAGCGATAGCCGGCTCCACTCTGCCGATAGACCGAAAGAGCACTGCTCACCAGCTTGGATTTTCCGACATCACTTATAACAGCATTGACTCTACCAGTGACAGGGATTTCTGCGCAGAGTTCATTTTCGATTGTACACTGATTATGTCGCATCTTTCTCGATTAGCTGAAGACTGGATAATTTATTCGTCCAGTGAGTTTGGATTTGTGTGGATTAACGACAGCTTTTGCACATCTTCGAGCATTATGCCTCAGAAGCGCAATGCCGATGTTCTCGAGCTTATTCGTGCCAAAACCGGCTCCGTATATGGTGCGCTAATGGCGATGTTAACAATTCTAAAAGCACAGCCCTCAGGTTACAACCGCGACTTACAGGAAGACAAAACTCACGTTTTTGCCGCAAGTGACATCGTTGAGGCCTGTCTTGATATCGCAGCAGCAGTTGTATCGAATACACGATTTAACGCAGAAAATATCTCTTGTGTTCTGGCTAATGGTTTTCTCGATGCCACTGCCTTAGTGGAGTATATTGTCCAAAAAGGTGTTCCATTCCGCCAGGCACACGGAATCGTTGGCTCGCTCGTTGTTTATTGCGAGAAACACAACATCACGTTGGCAGAGCTTAGCCTGGAGAGGTTTAAGAAATACTCAGCGCATATTGATGAAGACGTATACGAATATCTCGGCGCTGAAAATGTTGTATCCAAATATATCACGGAAGGCGCCGCCGGACCGAAACAGGCCAAAAGGCAAATTGCATATTGGCACGAACACCTCTCAAAGCGATGACCACAAGTGAAGACGAAATTGTCGCCTGGTTTGAGCGTCAGAGCAAGCTGCCCAGAGCGGATTTCCCGATTGGCATTGGCGATGATATGGCTGAGATTCGCCTGTCGAAAAGCACATCGGTCTTCATCACTACGGATATGATATTGGATGGCGTTCATTTCAACTTGCAAAAAACGACACTAAAGCAGGTAGGTTACAAAGCCATGGCTGTTAATCTCAGCGACTGCGCCGCGATGGCGACCATTCCGGTCGCCGCCGTCGTAGCCGTTGCGTTGCCAAAGCAGTTTGGAAAAACACATCTAAAGCAGTTACATTCCGGAATTACACTAACTGCAAAAAAGTTCGGCTGTGTACTTATAGGTGGTGACATCACTTCATGGCGAACGGATGCACCTTTTGCAATATCCGTTGCGATGCTTAGCCGCAAAGCTGAGAATGACCCTATAAAGCGTTCCGGCGCAAAAGTTGGCGACGCTATTTGCGTTACTGGTTCACTCGGAGGTTCTCATTTTGGCAAGCATCTGAAGTTTAAGCCGAGAGTAAATGAAGCCTTGAAAATCGCCCAAATGGTTAAGGTCAACGCGATGATTGATATAAGCGACGGACTAAGCAGTGACCTGAACCGAATCTGTCATTATAGTGCCGTTGGCACCGTCATAAATGCAGAGCAGATTCCGCTCTCAAGAGATGCAAAACGCACTGAAGACCCGCTTGCTTCAGCTCTGCATGATGGTGAAGATTTTGAATTGCTTTTCACTCTTTCAAAACAGCAGTGCAAAAAACTGCTCCAGAACTGGCATAAGCCGGTGCCGATTACGCAGATTGGCAGAATTACAGACACGAAAAAGATGCGAATTAAAATGCCGGATGACAGAACTATTGATTTGAAGGTAAAAGGATACAACCACCTGAGATAATTGATTACTGATTATTGATTATTTTTATGACTCGGCATCTTGTTTCAAATTCGCCCGAGCAAACCATCGAACTTGGCCGAAAGCTTGGTTCGCAACTCAAAGGGGGCGAAGTTATCGCCGTTTGTGGACCTTTAGGTAGTGGCAAGACGCATATTATCAAGGGTATTGCATCCGGTGCAGGCTCTAAAGGCTGCAAAGTCGTTACAAGTCCTACGTTTGTTATAGTTAATCAATACGCAGGCCGGCTGGACATTTACCATATAGACGCATACCGACTCAATTCAATAGCCGAGTTTGAGATGCTTGGTTTTGACGACTATTGCTATCCTGAATCCGTCGTTCTGATTGAGTGGGCCGATAAGATCGAATCGGCCTTACAAGGTATGGACTATATCCGCATAGAGCTTGCTCACGCCGGAAAGGCCTCCCGAGAGATTAGTTTTACAAACCTTCCGGCATATCTCAACCGCATCTAATGTCGGTCTTGGCAAGCTGAAGTTGCGAACTTCGCTGGACATACCGCTCAGCAGGTAACCTTCACCTTCGTTTCTATCAGAGCCCATTTATCCAACAGGAAATTTGGCTTTCGATATTTTATTCCATATATTTTAGTTGGACGCTCGAATGTGCGTTCTTTTCAACAGGTGTGTAAACGTTCTCGGACATAGCGATCTAAGCCATGCAAGAAGTTTTTGAAATATCATTTATTTTGTTTTAGGGGGATTAGCGACTCAAAAATACGTATCGATCGTCAAGTATTGTATCGATTGGGTCGATACTAAAAATCCGAGGAAATCTTCATATCACAGTTTTGCGTTTAGTCCTAAATTTGAAAATTAGGTTTTTATTGTAAAGGGGTAAGTGATGAAAGCGAAAAGTGGTTTTACATTAGTGGAAATTCTGATTGTAGTTGTCATTTTGGGTATCCTGGCGGCAATCGTGATTCCTCAGTTTACAGAGGCCAGCACCGAAGCCAGGGTGTCGACTCTGATGAGCGATTTGCAAACGTTACGCTCACAAATTGAGCTATATAAGGTGCAGCACAACGATAATCCTCCGGACTTTGACGACTTCGAGGCGCAAATGACCGAGACTAGCGATATAGATGGAGTTACAAGTGGTAGCAAAGTTGCTGACGCCACTTATCGGTTTGGACCATATCTCCAGGCCATTCCAACGAATCCGTTCAAGGATGAGAATGGCGTTTGTGCTTGGGCTGGCAGCGCAGCAGATGATACCAATGGCTGGGAATATAAAGAAGCCACTGGCGAGATACGGGCAGCACGGGACAGTGTCGATCCAAACCATATGGACCTGTAACGTTCGCTTCTGTTAGCAAGAAGTTGTAGCTTACCATGGCTGGCCGTGCTGAGGCTCTTGGCCCAGGCAGGCCAGCCTTTTTAATGACAGGCTTGTCATTCCTGCGGAGGCAGGAATCCAGAAATCTATCGAGTTGTGGATTCCCGCCCATTCGACTGCGCTCAGGGCAGGCTTGCGCGGGAATGACAAAGTGTGAGACAATGAGAAAGGTAAAATTATGAAAATGGCAAGGGCCTTTACACTTGTTGAGGTTCTCGCTGTAACCGTCTTGCTTGGCATCTTGGCGGCAATAGTTATACCCTCTGTCGCAAGTAGCAGTACTTCGGCCAAGGAAAGTGCTCTTGCGGTTGATTTGAAACTGCTTCGTAGATTTGTTCTGGTTTATAAGGGCCAACACCTTGAAGTCGCCCCGGGCTATCCGAATGGCAACACTTCTGAGACACCTACTGAGGATGCTTTTGTTGCTCAAGCCACATTGTCAAGCAACGCTCAAGGCCAGACGCAACCGGTGGGTACGTCAGGTTTTAACCGTGGTCCATACATGTCTCGTATACCGGTCAATCCGTTCAACGAGAAAAGCACATTTCAGATGCTTAGTGATGACGAGGATTTCCCGGCCGATGCAGACGATACCGTCGGCTGGATATACAAGGCCGCTACCTCGGAGATACGAGCCGGTAACAGCGGTTCCGATAGCAATGGAAAACGATACTGTGATTATTAGGGGATAGGGTATAGCGTTTAGCCCCCAGGTTTTACCTGGGGGTTTCACCATAGATGATATACGTCATACGCACGACAAATTATGAGCACTGAAAATACGAGCGATCCCCGCTTTCGCGGGGACAGGCTCGCACCCGCGCAGGCGAGGGGGCGAGCGACCTGCTGCCTCGTCTTGCGACGAGAGTCGCAGAGGCAGGCGAGCGACGGATTCACACTCGCCGAGGCAATGATGGCCACCGTCATTCTGGGCGTGGCAGCGGCAGGAATACTGCTGCCGTTTACAACCGGTGCAAAGGTTCAGGCCGAAGGTATACGCCGAACATTATCGGCAAAATTGGCGAGCGATTTGATGGAGCAAATTATTATTACACCCTCTGCACAGGTTGACGGTTATACCTATATCGAGCTCCAGGGCCAGATAAAGGATGCAACCGGTTCTATGTTTACCGATCCTCGCTATGCTAATTTCAGCAGGGAAGCAATCTGCGAATACGTGCACATGCCTCAACAAGATGACGCAACAGTGCCCAACTTTATTCGCATCACCGTTCGTGTTTATTATAACGACAGAGAGATTGTAACCTTGAGTCGGCTTGTGGCCGAATAGAGAATATTGGACTTGATGGGTAGGGTGTGTTGTACGCACCGCAATGGAGTCGGCGGGCACTGCCTGCCCTACGTTGTTATAACGTTCGGTTATCTGATATTGTTTCAAATTTCGAAGTTTGGATTTTGCTCGCTTTATGAGATGCGAGGAACGAAATGCAGGATACGAGATACCAGAGCGCTTTTACGCTGGTCGAGCTGTTGGTTTCACTGGTCGTCACCAGCATAATCCTGGCCGCCGTGGCCACATTTGCTTTCACAGTTTCCTCGGCAAACGACGCTACGGACGATATCGGCTACAAGCAGGCCCAGGTCAGGTTCGCAACGTTTAGAATTACAGATATAATTCACAATTGCAGACTGATTTGCGCTCGCTCTGATTCCGGTATAGCTGTCTGGCGAGACGATGGAGAGCCAAACGACCCAAACGTCGGACTGATAAACATCAATGAGCTTGTTTATATACAAAAAGAAAATGACACCGATCCCAATTATCTACGTCTGCAGCTCTACCAGTTTCCATCATCGTATACAGCTCAGAAAAGCCTTGCTGAGGTTGCTGCACTCTCACCGATTGATTATGGCATTACTCCTGTGACACTCATATCTGATTGCAATGATATCCAGTTTAAGCTCTATGACTCAAACTCTGTTCTGATCACCTCGGCGCCATGGACTGGGACCAAATTAGTTAGTATAACTTTTGACCTTACTGAAAATGGTATCATTCATCAATATCAAATAAATTCAGCTCTCTCAAGCTGGGCGGGCAATCTGCTTAATGAAGACGGAACCGCTATAGTAAGTGATGATGATTAAAAAAAACAAATTCGAAATCCGAATATCTAAATACGAAACAATATCTAAATTCAAATGTAAAAATGATCAAAAAATCATGAATTTTGAATTTTTGTAATTGGAATTTGTTTCGAATTTCGGATTTAGTGCTTCGGATTTTTGCTAAGACAAGTGAATTTTTTATATTAGGTAACAGTTAAACATGAACATCAGAAAGGATAGAAAGAACAGACATGGGACTGCGTTGCTCGTTGTCCTGTTTATCATCATTGCGATAACCATTTTGTCTCTCGGATATTTGTCGCGCAGCGATGTAGAACTGGCTTCCGGAAAAAACATGGAGCTGCGTGCTCAAATGGACTATTTAGCCCAGTCAGGTCTTGAGCACGCAAAAGGGCTGATCTTGAATCCTCAGGATATTACAACTGAGCAGTACTGGAGCGGAAATACATCCCAGCAGCTCGATTCTAACAGTTCTGATCTCTATGATGTGACAGTTGTCCGTGATGATTCTGATCCGAACGACCGCTGCAATTATACCATTGACTGTAACTCTTATAGGCTGCGAAATGGCGAAGAAATTGGTCGCTGTAGTTTGACTGCTGAGCTTAGGCTTGATCCTGTCATCGCACTTTGGACAGAGACCGACACTACTGTCTGGGACGGCTTTAAAGTTTATGGCGATGTCTATTGTAACGGCAGCTTGATAAACAGCGGCTATATCAACGGTGATGCTTTTGTAAATACCGTTAGTGGGACTATCGTGGGTCAGCAAGAAGCTACGATCAACTTGTCATTGAACTGGCCTCATGTTACCGTTAACGACTTCATTGCAAACTATACCACTGAAACCGTTACTCTTAACAGCCTGTCAAGCGAGACGCTTGGCTCATGTGATCCTATACGGCTCTGCTGCCGCGATGGCGATCTTACCATTGCCGGGAACGTCATAGTCAACGGTATGCTCATAGTGAACGGTGATTTGTCCGTTCAAGGTCCTTCAAACATAATCACAGCAGCAAAAAACCTGCCTGCGCTCTACGTCACGGGGGACTTGATTATAGACGCAAGTGCAAGTTTGTATGTCAACGGCCTTGCTGTTGTCGAAGGAGACACCCTGATAAACGCTGATTCTGCAAGCCTGACTGTCCTCGGTGGGCTGTTCACTGAACGCACTATTACTGAGACGAACGTTGATTCCTCTGGCAACGGAATTGTAGGCATGTTACACAATGGTCCAATTTGGCAGTCTATGGATGGCCATGATGCTCTTGGTTTTGATGGAATTGATGATTATATGCAGACAGCCGACAACTCGACTGAACTTCAGCTTACAAATGACTATACCTTGTCGGTCTGGATAAAGGCCGATTCTGTTCAAAAAAACTGGGCCGGAATCGTCTCAAAAACTAATTCTGATGGTACATATAACCACTGGACTCTCCAGTTTGATACAAGTAATCCTAAAAAGATTATTATTTTCCATCCTACTGGCAGTTGGAATACTGGAATAACACTTAGCGAACTCGCTAGTGCCTGGCATCATATAGCTATTGTCAGGAACGGCTCCACAATGATCTCCTACATTGATCCTACTGGTGTTGGAACTCTACGGAAGACGCAAGCGTGGTCTACAGTCCCGGGCAATGGTTACGGACATCTTAACATAGGAGCTGACCGAACTGCCTCCTCGTCGTATGTTTATGGGGGGCTTATCGATGATATACGAGTATACAACCGTGCCCTCGATGCAAATGAAGTACCCTCGCCTCCAAACGGCGATCCAAATCTAATCGGGCATTGGAAATTTGATGAGGTAGGATCAACCGTTAATATTACAGCCGCGCCAGAAAAAACCGCAATCTGGATTTGGTCAGAAGAAGACCCGGACAACAAACAAAATTGGGGCCAGGCTGCAGGAGCATTCTTTAGAAGTATCAGGCGAAAGTAACCGCAACCTTGGAGGGCAGGATTGAGCCGTTAAGAGCACAGGTTGCTTATCGGCCTTTATATACGCCTGACAGAAAAATCCCAAATACACCAATATCATTTTGCATATCACTGCTTCCATGCAAAAGCGTATCAGCTTTTAAGCTGTGGTTATTCCGGAGTGATGGTTGTACCAATTGTGTTGGCCTTGACTGCGTACAGTATGAGATTTGACACTTGTATCGCTTAGAATATGCACGAAACTGCCAGGATAGTTTATAGGGTGTAAGCCTTGAAAAATCAATTGCTTCCGATAGTCCAAATCCCAGCTAACAGGGGGATGATTCACTGGTAAAGGTGCATCCCAAATGGGTCGAAAAAAAGACAAGAGGTAGGGTTCAAAATGTGCAAAAAACATACGAAAGCACCGAATACGGTTAATCCGTATTCCACGCATAGGTTCAACGCACTGCAAACGGTTCCTGTCTTTGCTGATGCCTCATTCCGGGGCTGCAGGAGCATAGCACCGAAGACACAGGCCTCGCACTATGCCTTTACAGTTGTAGAGATTCTCATCGTTATTGTGATAATGGCGATAGCGGCAATGCTAGCCGTACCGATGATATCATCTGCTGAAACTTTTCAGATACGTTCTGCTGCGAATATGATTGCGGCGGATCTGGAATATGCCAAGAGCATGGCAATTAGCAGGGGACAGTTTTACTCGGTGGTTTTCGACAGTGTAAATGAGAGCTACGAAATACAGGACCATGATGGCAACGTAATACAGCACCCCGTAAAAAAGGGATTCCCATACGAGGTGGATTTTAAAAATGACAGCAGACTCAGCAGAGTCAACATTGACAGCGCTAATTTCAATGGAACCAGCAATGAGGTCAAATTCGACTATCTTGGAAGTCCTTATGATGGCAGCGACCCTCCTAGTCCTCTGAACAGCGGTGATGTTAGATTGAAAGCTGGGGAAATGACCAGAACGATTAGTGTAGAGCCTGTCACGGGGTATATCTCAATTTCAGAATGATCAAGGGCAAAGGGTGATGATTAACTGGAAATTCAGAACTCGGCATCTACAGCCTATCGGGTTGGATATAGGCCATAACTCCATCAAGATGATTCAGTTGGCAATTGATGAGGGCCAAATTACCGTCCATGCAGCCCAGAAAGCTCCGATTGATCCAAACCTGAAGGCCGACGGCGAAGAAAAAAGACGTTTTATCGTCCTGACTATAAAGCAAATGCTCAACGAAGACAACTTCCGTGGAAGGGACGTTGTCTCAACCTTGCCGAACGACAGTCTAAGAATAACATCTTTGCGATTGGCTGAAACGGATGTCGTCCAAAACGAACAAACTCTTCTGAATGAAGCTGCCCACCGTTTTGGACTCGACCCCAACAAAGACTCAATCAAGTATTTACTCGCCGGCAATGTTAGACAGGACGATGAAATCAAAACTGAATTAATTATATTTGGCACTGATAACGAAACTATAAAGACACACATCGGGATACTCGAAGAAACGGGACTCAAACCGGCCGGAATAGACACAGTTCCCTGCGCCCTGTTTAGAAACTTCGAAAGATTAATGCGCCGCCAGGAGGACAAAGAGCACACCGTCGTTTTCATAGACGTTGGAGATGCTTTCACAACTGTTGTCTTCGGACGGGGCGGAAAGATATGCTTCGTTAAACAAATGCCTATCGGAGGTGAGCAGTTTAATCAAAAGGTCGCAGCGAAGTTGGGCATTAGCGTCAGCGAGGCTGAGATATTGCGTGTTAAGCTACAGACAGAGGCATTTAACAATAGTGAACGACAGGCCTACCCACATGGCTCACCGCAATCGGAGACAGAAACTCAGCTCGACGCCTCAATTAGACAAACAATTATCGATGCGCTCAGCTCTGTTGCCGAGGAGATGGCAAGAGAAATATCGCTGTGTTTTAGGTACTACACAGTGACATTTAGGGGCAAGCGCATCGAGCGGGCATTCCTTACAGGCGGTGGTGCCTATGAGAGTATTTTGCTCGATGTCTTGAGGCGTCAGTTGGCCGTTGAAATTGAGGTAGCTGAGCCTTTGCGCGGTTTTGATTTGAAGAATTTGAATCTCAATAGTGACAGTCGCGGCATTTTTTGCGAATGGGCAGTAGCTGTCGGACTTAGCCTCAGCGGTTGGAATGGGGCCCCCATGAAAACTGTCGTGCCCAAGGAAGTGATTGGGCACACGTAACGATTATGGCTGAAATTGACTTTCTTCCAGTTTGGTATAAGGACAATAAACGACGTCAGATAAGCATGCGTCGCCAGTACATTGCTCTGGGGACTGTTTTTGTTGCTATGATGATGTGGAACTTGATCGCCACGAATTCAATTTCAAAAGCCACCGTACAGCTCTCTCAGGCCGAGGCTGAACGAGCAGAGGCTGAGGACGCTATTGTGCAGACTGCCAGGATTAACAACCAGGTTACACATTTACACGAAAAAGCACAGTTTATTGAGAAGATTGATTCCAGAATTGATGTCGGAGGTGTTCTGGCAGAATTTAGCTTTCTGGTAGGAGAGAGAATAGTATTAAGCAGGGTGGAGTTCATTGCTGAGAGATTTACGGATGAGCAACAGGGCAAACAGAAAAAAACCTCATCTGTGAGGGTAGCTAAAACGAAGCTCGGAGAAAAGCAAAAAGCTCCTCTTGGTGACGTCCGCTTAAGAATTATGCTGCAGGGCATTGCTGCGGATGCGAGTGATGTTGCAGCCCTGATATGCAGATTAGAAGATTCGCCTTATTTTCAGCGGGTCTATCCATCCTTTTCGCGAAACACTAAGCTCAAAGTGGCGTCTAATGTTTCTTCAGGAACCTCAGATGTTTTGAATCAAGATGGCAATACTGAAAATGTTGTCGATGGTACTGAGTTCGAAATAAGCTGCTACCTGGCAAACTATGTTGAGTCAACAACCGATACCTCACAATCGATTTAGGGGACTTTCGTACCGTGATTATACAAAAACGACAAACACTCATTTACATCATCGCGGCTTTGCTGGTCACTGACTTTGTGTTTCTCGGCTACATGCCTTCGCGCCAGAGGCTAAAGTCCGTCAAACAAGCAAGGGCAAAACAGCTACACGTTATTGCGAAAGCCTCCGCTGAAAACAAGCAGCGGCTCTTGCTCGAACAGCAGCTACAGAGCCTACAGAGGCTCGTTACAAACTACGAAAAGAAAGTACCTACGGAAAGAGACCTCGGCCTGTTCTTAAAACATATTGCCAATCTTATGACGAAACACAATCTAAACGAGCAGGTAGTTGCCCCCGCTAAGGAGATAGAAGCTGATGGTCTTAACTGCATACCGGTTGACATAAAATGTAAAGGTAAATTGACGCAATTGTTTGAGTTTTATAATGATCTGGCAGAGTTGGACAGACTTGTGCGCATTGAACAGGTAACACTTGTAAACGACGATGCCTTCAGTGGCATAGTGGATATGCATACCAAGGCGGTGATCTATTACAGGACACAGAAAAAGCAGGTGTGATGTATTTCATGATTTCTAAGAGCTTCTGGGAGCAACGAAAAACATGAATCAGAAAATAAATAACATCGGCAACGGAGCTAACAAGCTTATGGCCAACTTGGTGGTGGAAAAGAAAAAGGCTTTATTGGCTGTGTGTCTGGCTGTAGTGATGGTCTTTATGTGGGTTCGAGCAATTACAGGCAATAAACCGAACGCTGCAAAGGCGAAATCTACAGCACAACAGAACGACCAGAATAACCAAGCTGATTCCCAGATGAACATAACATTTATACAGCCCCCAAACGTACCAGGTCGTAACGACATTATCACAAGAGACTTTTTCGCCGCAGACAGCTGGCAGAACTTTACCGAAGACAGACAAAATTCAAGTGGCCCTGTAGAAGTGGGTATTGTTTCAACAGATGGTATTGATGGAGTAACAACTCAGGTCGCACAGAAAATCAAACTGCAGGCAATAGTGATGAGCGAAATCCCTTTAGCCTTTATCAATGACAAGCTCGTCTCAGTCGGGGATAGGTTTTCCGTCAAAGATGGGACCGATATTTACGAATTTGAAGTAGTAACGATTAATGATAATACTGTAATTACAAAATGTGGACAGGCGCAGATAACATTGAAATTGTTACGAGAGGTTGATGTGGTTGATTAAATGATAAAGGCATTAGATCTCCGGGTGTGAAGGAATACGTCTTGGGATTCAACAGCCTCTGAAAAAAAACAGTTTTTGAAAAATGGGAGCTCAATTATGTGTCACGATAAAAAACCAAATAGCAAAGTTCAACTAGTCAAGACTCTATTTCTGTGGGGATTCGCGTTGATTACCACCGCCGCGGTTGCACTCGGCGGTGCCGGGCAGGACCCGGCAGCGCTGCTTCAAAGTGGCGAAACAGAAGTCTCCACGGACGACAGGATGGCACTGATTGCATTTGAGAAAAACAGCACTATTAAGGATGGGCTTCGAGTCTTAGCAGCATATTACAACAAGAACATTGTGCCTTCCTCGAAGGTCGATGGTTTGCTGGGCTTTACAAAGCTCCGAAATGTGACTTTCGAGCAGGCTTTGGATGCTGTTCTCGGAGCAGACTTGAAGTACGAACAACATGGAAATCTGATCAAGGTCTATACCGCAGAAGAGTACAGAAAGATCAAGGAGGATATAGGACGAATGATATACGAAGTCTTTACTGTTTATTACATTTCTGCTGCGGAGGCCAAAAAGCTGATTACACCCGTTCTCAGCAACAATGGCAGAATCGAAACAACCGCTGCAGCAGAAACCACATTCCCTACCGGGGAGTCTATTAGTTCAGTCACTGGTGGTGGAGATACCACTGCAATGAACGATACGCTGGTTGTTTTCGACTATCCTGAAAATATCCAGAGGATAGCCGAGTTATTGGCAGAAATTGATGTCAGACCAAAACAGGTCCTGATTGAAGCGACAATCTTGAGTGTCAGACTGACGGAAGACATGCAGTTCGGTATTGACTGGAGCACTCTTCGGGGCGCCCTGTCACAAATACCGGGCGTTACGGCACAAGCCGGGGATATTGCACGAAATTCGCCGGATTTCTTCAGGTCGGCTGGAACCTCTCAGGTTATCAAAACAGGCGGCCTGACCATTGGTTTTGCCCGTGAAAATATAGCTGCTTTTATACAAGCTGTAGAGGAAGTCACCGATGTTACCATTCTGGCCAATCCGAAAATATTAGCTGTCAATAAGCAGCTTGGTCAAGTCTACATCGGCAAGAAAATCGGCTATAGGTCCCAACAGACTGTGTCTCAGGATACTCAACTTACTCAGCAGGTGGAGTTCCTCGATACCGGCACGAAGCTTTCGTTCAGACCCTACATCGCTAATGATGGTTATATCCGGATGGATATTCACCCAAAGGACAGTTCCGGTGACTTAAAGCAGGACCTGCCTGAGGAAACATCTGCTGAGTTAGTCACTAACATTATAGTCAAAGACGGACAAACCGTGATCATTGGAGGATTGTTCAGAGATAAGGTCACAACAGGTAGAACGCAGGTTCCTTTGCTTGGCAATCTGCCAATTGTTGGAGTGGTTTTCAGAGGCAAAGCAGATAGTGTCGAGCGCCAGGAAGTAATGGTTATGCTTACTCCGCATATAATAGAGGAGCCGGGCGAAACAAATGGCGATGAGCGAAACGATGATATCCGCCGCAAGAGGTTTGGCGCACAGGACGGCATGCAGCTAATTGGCAGAGCAAGGTTGGCTGAGGAATGCTATGCCAAAGCGGCAAAATACTATGTTGAAGGTTATTACGACACCGCACTGAATTATGTTAAGCTCGCACTTATGCTGCGCCCGACTTATCTGGAAGCGCTCCGGCTCAAGGAAAACGTCCTTGCTAAACTGGACCCGGACAAAATCGAAAAGATGGATAGGATAATACAGGAGGATATTGAGCAACAGGATGCTCCAAACTGGATACGAAGATAGGAAATGTGTTAGCGATAGTTAGAGAAATACGTGACAGGTAATTGGTGCTTAATCCATTTGGAGTTGTTCTTTTGAAACCGGCACAAAGACTATATGTAATAGTCACCGTTGCTGTTGTCGGAAGCATCGCTGCCATAAGCGTTACTGAGTGGCAGTTTTCCAGCGGCGCGGTTAGTTGGAATAGCTGGTACGATGCTCTGCGCGGTATCGTACATAGCGCTGCGGCTGTGGGCGTGATTTGGCTGGGATGGCACTTGCGGAGACTATCCGGATCAGTCACGTCCATAGCCGAACATCTCAAAACGGGCCAACAGATTCGTTCCGAACCAACATCCGTTGAGGCAATAAATGACTTGCGTGAGGCAATTAACAATCGCCTCGGTGCTTCCTCGGGGCGAATAGAACAATTTCAAAGACAAATCCATGACCTGCAAATTCAATCGCAACTTGCACAAAAACAAAAAGGAAACATCGAAGCCATCATATACAGCCTTCGTGACGCAGTCATTGTCACCGATGAGCTGGACAGATTATTGATGGCAAACAGCGCAGCCGGAGAGCTTTTCAATTTTAACTTTAGGGTCTCGGAACATCCTGCTATTGATGAGCTGATAGACGCGAGCAAGACTGAGTTCGTAGCCTTTCTACGCCAGTGTCGGAAAAATAAAACTGAGGCAACAAGACGTGAAATTGAACTATGCAAAAATGGGCAGCCAAGGATTTATGATTGTATTGTTTCATGTGTCCATAGTGACACGCAGCAGGTTTCCGGTGTTGTAGCGGTGTTGCACGACATCACGCGTGAAAAAGAAATATCACAGATGAAAAATGACTTTGTCAGCCACGTCTCTCACGAGCTAAAGACACCTCTTGCCTCTATTACAGCCTACTCAGAAATGCTTGCCGACGGCGAAGCCGACGACGAACAGACAAGAAAAGAATTCTATTCAATTATCCAAAGCCAGGCCAACAGATTGAATCGTTTAATCGATGATATCTTAAACATCTCACGGATAGAGTCAGGCTTGGTTAAGGTGAGTAAAGAACCGCTCAGTCTGACAATACTCTTAGAAGAGCAGTTGCAGATGATAAGAAGCTATGCGGACGAAAAAAACATCAAAATTATTACGCAGAAACCGATTGTGTACGATCCAGTGTATGCCGACAAAGACATGCTTTCCCAGGTGATTGTCAACCTTCTCAGTAACGCCGTGAAGTACACTCGCTCTGAAGGCTCGGTACAGGTCAATACTGAGGTCGATGAAAATGCCGGTATCGCACGTCTGACTGTCACCGACACAGGTGTCGGCATCCCTGCGGATGAAATCGACCATGTTTTTGATAAGTTCTATAGAGTAAACGCCAATAATAGGCAAGCAAAGGGAACGGGTCTCGGACTCAATCTGGTTAAACAAATAATTGAAAAAGTTCACGATGGACAAGTGTTTGTTAAAAGCCAGGTGGGCGTGGGAAGCACTTTTGGTTTTGAATTGCCCTTGGCAAAGACCGAAGAAATCAACGTTGTATAAACAATGCTGACAGGAGAGGGTGTAAAACGGACGCGTAAGTGATGTGCTCATTTTTGGAGAGCGTGAATGATGACCGATTACAAAGTCTTAGTTGTGGATGACGAAATACACATTATCCATGTCGTGGCGATAAAACTCCGTAATAATGGCTACGACGTAATATCTGCGGACAACGGAGCCCAGGCTTTTGAGTTGGCCTGTGAGGAAAAACCCGACATCGTAATTACGGATTTCCAGATGCCGATTATGACAGGACTGGAACTCGTGCAGAAACTAAGGCAAAACGAAGCGACTAAAGATATACCGGTGATCCTGTTGACCGCCCGGAACTTCGCGATTCAGAAGGAGCAACAAGAACAGTTGCAGATTTCAGGCTGTCTTAGCAAGCCATTCAGCCCAAAGGAGTTATTGGCGAATGTCAAAGACATTTTGCACCAGAAAGAACTCGTAGCTAAGTCCTGAACATCGGCCAGATAATATCTGATAAACGGCTGCGTATACCGGCAGCAGGGTGAAAACAACAATGTTGACCACCATCAGTAAAAGTATAAGCTCACCAGAACTTCGCAGGCTGCGAACATTTGGTCAGAAGGTGAATCAGCTCGGCGCGAATTTCGCAGTGTGTGATGCCAAGGGTGAGCTTGTCTTATTATGTGAGGGTGACAGATTCAAAAGCAACAAGGAAAGGCTAATAGACTTGAGTCAGCAGGCCCTAACCTGTTGTCGTGAGAATAGCATTCAAAGCGGCACTGATGTACCGGTATGGCAATTTGGCGATGAAAATCCTGTATTGGCGGTAGTCCTAAGACCAAGACCAGTCGGCCACAGACAAGAAGAAACGCTTGGGATAGCATTAATCGAACTCGGCAGCACGTTACATCGGATTGTGCGTGACGCGTCTGAACTCTGTAATACAAGTACAACGCCGACCGATGAAAAGTACCTTATGGCGATGCTTGCACAGATGGCAGAAGACTTTCAGGCTGCTGAAGAGGTCGAGGGGCAAATCGAGATTGTGGGCACCGAGTTGGCGAGAGTCTATGAGGAACTTGTGCTGCTTCACAAGCTAAATACAAATATGAGGGTTACCGAATCAGACGCTCACTTTCTGCAAATGGCCTGCGACAGTCTAACAGAAGTTGTCTCAGTTGAAGGCATTGCGATACTACTCGAGAAGAATGTAAAAGGCGAAAGGAAGTTAGTCGTCACAGCAGGATCGGGTCTAATCGAGATCGATGAGCGAATGGCTGCTATCCTGCACGACAGAGTGACCGAAGAAATTGACAATGGCAAAGAAGCACTGTTGGATAGTGAAGTATATTCTCCCTTCAAATATGATTGGCCCGACAATATCAGGAACATCATTGCGGTGCCATTGTGTGGAAAAGGAGGCCAGGAGTCATACTCGGCGCACAGAGCCAAAGGAGACATCTATATAATCGGCTTGATGGTCGCCATCAACAGAATTGATAAACAGGATTTTGACAGCACAGATGTAAAACTATTCAACTCGGTGTCCAGCAGTTGTGCCGTGTTTATCGAGAACGGCAGGCTATTCAACGATCTGAAAGAACTGTTTATAGGCTCGTTGAAGGCCTTAACAAGCAGCATCGATGCCAAAGACACATATACGCGAGGCCATTCAGATAGGGTTGCTTTTATTTCGCGGTGGATCGCAGAAAGGCTCGCTGAACGAGAGCCTTTGGAGCAAGAGCAGATACATAAAATATATTTAGCGGGGTTGCTGCACGATATAGGCAAAATAGGAGTCGAGGAGGCGGTATTACGTAAAAAGGGCCCTCTAACAGAAGAAGAGCTTGACCGTATAAGAAAGCATCCGTCGATTGGTGCGGGTATTCTACGAGGAATAAAGCAGATGAGTGACATTGTACCTGGCATATTGTGCCACCATGAAAGACCCGATGGAAAAGGCTACCCTAATGGTCTCAGAGGACATGAAATACCACTGATAGGCAAAATTGTTGGCTTGGCAGATAGTTTTGATGCAATGACCTCAAAAAGAACTTACAGAAATGCCATGACCATAGAACAAGCCCTTGAGGAGATAGCGAATCTCTTGGGCTCACAATTTGACGAGACAATTGGCAGAGTGTTTCTTGACAGCGATGTCTACAAGCTCTGGGAGATTATGCAATATGGTTGCACCGATGCCTATAAAAGTGGTGGATTTTCCGAATACGACACGGCTGCTGTTGGGACGTTAATCAGATGAGGGTAAGTACACAAGATTATAACGACATCACGGTGGTTGAACTACAGGGTGATCTGGACAGCGATTCTGCCGAGCTGCTCAAAAACAAAATTACCGATACAGTGGCAAAGCACAGAACCGGAATTGTTCTCGATATGAGCATCGTGGGATTTGTGGATAGCCAAGGCCTGGAATTGTTATTATGGGTGCGTGATTTTTGTAACCAGAACAAGACACAGCTCAGATTGGCTGGCCTTGATGAAAACTGCGAAAAAATCCTTGAAGTCACTCGCCTTGGAAACGAATTTGACCGCTACGCGGAGCTTGCCGAGGCCGTAAAGAGCTTTGTGTAGAAAGCAACAACACACCATAAGAGACACGTTATGAGTCGGATAACAGTACAAAACAAGATGCAGCTTGGCCAGTTATTGACAGCTCGTGGCATCGTAACGTCTGAGCAGATCGAAAGGGCACTTGCAGAACAGAGAGAAAAGGGCCATCGCAAACTGCTCGGCGAGCTGCTTGTCGAAATGGGCTACTGCAGTGAGAATCAAATAGCCTCGGCCCTGGCTCAAGCCTATGGTGTGCCCTATGCTCAGGTCAGTCCTAAAATATGTGATCCAAAGGTCGTTGAACTACTGCCGCGAGAATTCCTCGAAGAACACGTGGTGCTGCCGCTGTTTAAAGTCTATGGCGTTCTCACAATAGCGGTAAGTGAGCCAACAAACGTATTTTTGATAGACGAGATAGAGCGCTTAAGCGGCTGCAAAGCTCAGGTAGTATGTTCTACCAGTAAGGATATAAGGGCCACGCTTCAAACGTACCTGCCAGCGGCCAATGTCTTTGTAATAGATGACATTATAGACGATGAGGGGTTGGAAGAATTCAGCCTGATAGAGAACATCACACAGGATATAGGTAACCTTGAGGAGGTGGCTGGACAGTCGCCGGTTGTAAAATTAGTTAACTATCTGCTTTATAATGCCGTTAGAGAAAACGCCAGCGACATTCACATAGAACCCGATGATAAGAAACTCAGGGTTCGCTATCGTGTTGATGGCAGACTTTATGAAAGGCTGCGTCCACCCTTCCAAATGCACTCAGCTGTAGTCTCCCGCATAAAAATTATGGCCGAACTGGATATTGCTCAACGACGACTGCCACAGGATGGTGGCATTCACGTTTTAGTTGAAGGCAAACCCGTTGACCTTCGTGTCTCGGTTATGCCAGGCAACTTCGGCGAAAAGGTCGTTATCAGAATCATCAATCCACAAAAGATTCTCTTTGACCTGGAGTCGCTCGGATTCACCTATGACAATCTCCAACGCTTTAGGCAAGTAATACAATCACCAAACGGTATAGTGCTGGTAACAGGACCAACGGGATCGGGCAAAAACACCACGCTTTACGCAGCTCTTGCTGAACTGAATAGTGAGGAGGTGAACATTTGTACGGTCGAAGATCCGGTCGAATGTAATATGTCGGGCATAAACCAGTTCCAGGTAAATAACAGCGCGGGATTTCAATTTTCGACTGCTCTGCGAAGCCTACTGAGGCAGGATCCGGACATAATAATGGTTGGTGAGATTCGTGATGTAGTCACAGCAAATATTGCTGTACAGGCTGCTCTTACAGGTCACCTGGTGCTCTCAACCTTGCACACAAATGACGCTCCGGTAGCCGTTACACGTCTATTGGATCTTGATGTTGCCCCTTATCTCGTCAGTGCCTCATTGATTGGTGTCTTAGCACAGCGATTGGTGAGGAGAATATGTCCAAATTGTAAAACCGAATATGAACCGGCACAGAGCTTAAAAAAAGTTGTGGAGAAAGTTACCGGCGAAGTTGGAATGTACTATCGCGGAGTGGGCTGTAAAAAGTGCCGAAATACCGGCTTTGCCGGTCGACTTGCCATTCACGAACTCTTCGTTCCAGATGATGAAATTGCCGAGATGATCAATGAACACCTCAGCTCAAAGAAAATCAGAGTAAAAGCGCTGGAAAAAGGAATGATACCGTTGCAGGTCGATGGAATCGAAAAAGTAAAGGCTGGCATTGTCTCCATAGAAGAAGTGTTAAGGACAACACAGATGGAGATGTGATACATCAATTGAAATCTTGATAGTAACTGATATAAAAAATGCCCAAATCAGGAACACAAGTATTAGCAACACCAAATAAAACAACGACCGATGCTGAGCGATTGTCTAAGCAGAGTCCTCAACAAGTAAAATGGACTGCCCTTGAACCATCTAACCGACTCAAAAATGCGAAAGTAAAACATGTTGAGCTTATATTATTCACGACAGAGCTATCAGTAATGCTCGACAGTGGTGTTGTACTGAGTGACGCTCTCGATTCAATTGCTGCTCAGGCTGAAAACGGTGTTTTTAAAAACATTATTATTCAGCTCGCAGAGCAAGTCAAAGGTGGTGAAAATTTCTCAAAGGCACTCGCTGACTATCCAAAGGTCTTCAACTCCATGTTTATTAGCATGGTCAAAGCATCCGAAGCATCCGGCAGGATGGTGGAAATGCTGACGGTACTCGGCGGCTATCTGGCCTTTGAAGCTGAAACACGCAAACAAATCAAAGGCGCACTTACATATCCATTTATCATGGCCATGATGGCTGTAGCTGCAACAGGTACATTGATGTTCTTTGTCTTGCCTCGCTTTATGAAGATCTACGAGTCCAGAGGCGCAGCTTTGCCAAAACTGACTCAGGTACTTGTCCAATTCAGCAAAATCCTTGGCGATTTTCAGATGATGGCGGCCATTGTAACTGCGCTGATAATACTCTCAGCGGCCATATATTATTGGGCAGGAACGAAAACAGGTCGTAAGACAATGGATTTTATAAAAATCCGCACACCGATTATTGGAACCATGTTTGTTGATATAGTTGTAACGCGTAGCATGCGCATCATGGCAACAATGGTCAATACAGGCGTGAGGTTGCTGGACACAATACGCGTGATTCAGGGCTCTTGCGAAAATTACTATTTTCAGCAACTTTGGACCGAAGTTGACGAAAAGGTACAAGACGGCTACCAAGTGTCGGAATCTATTCAGCTCTCAAAAAGTGCTGATCTTATCGCCCCGGGAATTATACAAATGCTCCGAGCAGGAGAAAAAAGCGGCAAGCTCGGTGAAGTATGCGACAAAGTGTCAATTTTTTATGAGAAAAAACTTGAGGCTTCGATTAAAAACGTTATGTCTATGATTGAACCTCTGATGATCACGATTCTCGGCGCTATTATTGGAACAATTGCAATAGCCCTGTTACTACCTGTCTTCAGAGTATCAAGCGTCATCGCACACTGAAACGACCGCTTGGTATCATTATTATTTTCAAAGGTCGACCGATACAAGGATTTCCCGACACGTACAATGATTGCCTAAGTGACACAGAGCCAGCTTTGACGTTTTGAATTCTATTGGGGATGACAATCCTTCCATCCAGCCATATCCAATAGTGATATGAGGTAGATAATTAGCAATGCTTGACCTTTTGGGATAGTTCTTTATCCATAGCAAAGTGCTATCGGCCACATCTTTCTGGCCCCATATCATTTCTTTAGTTACATCATAGCTAAAATACCTACGTAGTCTTTCCATCACATCCTCATGCAACAATTGCAACTGCTCGGCCTTCTCAACGACATAAACCGAGACGTTCTCGCCTTTAGCATTAACAGACGTGAAAATCCCGCACACCTTCAGCCTGTCCACAGGCCTTTCTTTTGAAATCTTGGCAAGTACCTTTTCAATCTCCCCAACATCGGCCTCGTCAATACAACCCATAGCAAGCGAAATATGTGGCAGACAGTTGTTCTTATCGAGAACAATTTCACTGCCGAATTCCGTGACAAGTTTTGCATTTTCTTCGATAGCTCTATCCATCATCGCTTCTTCAGGTAATAGCACAACATCAACAGCTTTCTTAACCATTTCATTCTCCTGCTCGAATCTCTGATAGTTCTTTTGCTGCCACTGTTTTTACCACCTCATCATATTGCTTTAGAATTTTTCTTTTTGTCTGTTCGGTGAAGCGATTGAGGACGAATATCGTCAGGCAATTTGCAGCAAATCCAGGAACGATCTCATACAAATACTGGCTTAATCCAGCCTGTTTCCACACTACTAGCACAACGGTCCCAACCGCCATTCCGGCCAGAGCAGCTTGCCAGCTTGTCTTGCGCGAAAACAACGCAAAAAGCACTAAAGGCCCAAACGCCGCTCCAAAGCCCCCCCATGCATAAGCAACTATCGACAGTATTGTCTCGTCACCGGGCAGCGCCAGAATTAGTGCTATCACTGATATTATTATCACACATATTCTTCCTACGAGGACGACTTCTTTTTCCGTAGCCTTTTTTCTTATAGCCTTTTGGTAGAAATCCTCCGTCAAAGCCGAGGACGAGACCAGAAGTTGCGAATCTATAGTTGACATAATTGCCGAGAGGATCGCTGCCAGCATTATTCCTGCCAGCCAGGGATGCATCACTTCGTTTATCATATATATAAAGACCTTTTCATGTTCACCCTCAGTCACCGCTAAATTTTCAAACATCCCGATACCGACAAAGCCAATAATCACCGCTCCGCCAAGTGACAGGAACACCCAGACAATTGCGATAATCATTGATTTATTTAGTTTGGTCAGCGACTTTGCGCTCATAAATCGTGCTAAAATGTGTGGCTGACCAAAATATCCGAGGCCCCATGCCATAGAAGAGACAATCGCAACAATAGCTGAACCGTCTGCATGACCTATAAGGCCTTTCTGGATTCCTTTTAATGTCATGGCTTCACTTATTGGCTTGATTCCTCCGACATCGATATATGCCAGCAGAGGCACAACTACGAGCGCCAACACCATGAGAGAACCTTGAAACAGGTCTGTCCAGCAGACTGCTAAGAATCCGCCAAGGAACGTGTATGCGATTATAATTGCTCCGCCCACAATTACAGCGGTCTGGTACTTTACGCTGAAGGTCGATTCAAATAATCTTCCTGTCGCAACGAGACCGCTCGACGCATATATCGTGAAAAATATCAAGATAACGATCGCAGAGACGACGCGTAGCAGGCCTGTTGGGTCACCGAAACGCTGCTCAAAAAAACAGGGCAATGTAATTGTATGGGTCGATTGCGTATATACACGCAGTCTTGCAGATACGAGATTCCAGTTAAGCACAGTTCCTATAAAAAGGCCAATCGCTATCCAGATATTTCCCATGCCGCCAATGTAGATTGCGCCGGGCAGGCCCATCAGTAACCAGCCGCTCATGTCACTCGCCTGAGCCGAAAAAGCCGTCACCCACGCTCCCATCCGCCGTCCGCCGAGCAGATAATCTTCAATGCTCACATTCCTGCGATAGAAGTATAAACCGATGCCCAGGAGAAGGACAAAGTAAATGATAAATGTCAACAGGGTTGGAGTTGCCATGAAAAGCAATCGTGAAAAAAACAGGGTCTTATTTAGCCCCACGTTTCACGTGGGGTTTACATCTATTCAAGTATTTCTTCGTCTTCTTCTCGCCACGCTGGCTCAACAATGCACAAAAATTTCAAATCCTTTTTTCCTATGTTCTCAATAAACTGCACCGCCTCCGGCGGAATATAAACCACACAACCAGCCCCGACTTCCTGGCTTTCCTGGCCAATATGCATCATGCCTTGTCCCTCAAAGATGTAATACACCTCCGTTGACCGCAGTCTATGCGGCCTGGTTTTCTCTCCAGGCTTAACCTTAGCGTACGCCAGACTGTACCGAACTGCCACATTCGTTTTATCCGGATGCAATATTTCTCGCAAAATAGAATACTACAGCGCGAATTAAGCTCAAGAAATAAAGGTCTCTATGTCGATAACTCCTTACAAATATGACATTTGTAAGGAAAATCGATATGGATATCAAACAAATCAAAAACATGGGTAGAGAATTGAAC
>Ga0307431_1000583_pt1 | contig 23885 bp, 17 predicted proteins | sample SalMarWE160170MG_FD_202155 | JGI IMG/M metagenome (GOLD analysis project Ga0307431, IMG submission 202155) | Salt marsh sediment microbial communities from the Plum Island Ecosystem LTER, Massachusetts, United States - WE1603-170 | ecosystem: Environmental > Aquatic > Marine > Intertidal zone >...
CTTATGGAGAAATTTATCCTACAGATGATATACCTTATGGATGGGCCGACCCGGATTGGCTCATCAATGATAGCCTATCTATCGATAGCATTCATATAGATACTGTTCATCGCAATACTGATTTGAAAATCAGCTCTTTTTCAATACCAATTTCCATAAATTTTAAAAATATAATAAGAATCGGCGTAGATATTAATTATACAACTTTCTATTCGGAATTAGGATACGGAGAACCCGGTGAAAACGTTTCGGGTTTACCAATAAATTTCAGTAAAATCATACCTAAATTTGGTTTTATATACTCCCCCATCGAAAATCTGTCCTTTGGCATTACCTATTCACCTAAAACAAGCGAAACTATTACTGTAGAAACTTACTTTTATAATACTTATACCTACGAACCAAATTTGTTTCCTTCAAAAATAGGAGTTGGAATTAATTATACGTTTAATCCCTTTCCTTTATCCTTATCGCTCGACTTTATACGTTATAATAACTCAATTGAAGAGAATCTTGTAAATAGAAATGATATTCATCTTGGACTGGAATACGATATAAGAAATAATTTTAAATTAAGAACAGGCTTTTTTACGCAAAAAGATTACCGGGAAAATGAAAATCAAGAATATTACCAGATTGACAATTACAACCAGATATTTACCACTCTTGGATTGTCTTGTAAAATACGTTATTTTACAGTAAATTTATCCTTAATGGATAGCCACCTGCTTTCTAGCGGACCTATAGAACAAACTTACGTAAATACGGGAATAACTTATGGTTTTTAAAATCTCCTTATATTAGCCACTAAGTCACCAAGGCACAAAGAATAGCAAGGTTTTTAAATAAACATAACAATTGGGTACGGGGCTTTGTGTCTTAGAGTCTTTGTATTAAATCATTTTTTTCAGTGTTCATCCGTGTGAATCCGTGGCTAATTTCAGGGCTGCGGGTTAGGTTTTAAGCAACAAAAATTCTCTGTGTGCTCTGTGTGGTTTTTGTTTTCTCTGTGCTCTCTGTGGTAAAAAAAGGGTTGTGGGTGGTTTTCCCTTGACAAAAGCTTTTATCTTAAGTATCTATATTAATGAATATGAGAATAGGTTTTGGGTATGATTTACACCGATTGGTCGAAAATCGGGAACTCATAATAGGAGGAGTCAAAATAGAGAATCCCCTCGGTCTTCTGGGGCATTCAGATGGCGACGTACTTTTACACTCTATTATAGATTCTATCCTTGGCGCTTTTGCTTTAAACGATATTGGCACTTATTTTCCGGACACTGAAGATACCTATAAGGATATCTCGAGTCTATTTTTACTTAAACAAACAATGACGATAATACCAGGAAAAGTTATTAATATTGACGCAACGATAGTAGCAGAGTCTCCTAAGATGGCTCCTTATATCCCCCAAATGAAAAAAAATATCGCCGAAACCACCAATATAGACGTCTCAAGAATTTCGATTAAAGCTACCACAAATGAAGGTATAGGAAGCATTGGCAAAAACGAAGCCATTGCCTGTTATTGTGTTTCTTTATGCGAGGAGGTAAGTAAATGAATTTTTTGCTCCTGATGTTAGCGCTAAATCCGGTTAAAGAGTTCAAATACGCCAAAGGACTTTTCGAAGATGGACTATATGACCTGGCAGAACCCGAACTGATAGATTTCATGAATAATTATTCCAACAGCATATATGCTCCCGAAGCCTCTGTACTTTTAGTTAAAACTCTCAATAAACAGGGGAGTTTTGAAAAAGCGACTGTAAAATGCAAAGAATTCGTTTTTAAATACCCATCCAAAAAAGAAGAATTACTTATAGAATGGGCAAAAACTGAAATAAAACTAAATAATTTAAAACAGGCAATAGAAGTAATAAACAATATTACAGATAAAAATGAAAAAGAACTACTCCTGGGAGACGCGTACTACGCTAAAGAAGACTTCAAGAATGCCATAAACCATTATTCCGGGTCCAATCTTCCTTACAGTAAATTAAGTGTTGGATGGGCTTATATGGATTTAGAAAATTATGAGAAAGCCGCTTCTGTTTTTTCTCAACTCAAAGGAGAATTCGAAGAAGAGGGCGTTTTTCTCCACGCGAAAGCCCTTTTTCTCTCGAATAGCAAAGATTCGGAAAAAGCCTTTATTTCTTATCTTAAAAAATATCCCGACGGAAAATATACCACCAGAGCGTATTCTTACCTCGCGGATATTAGCGAAAACAATGGAAATACTGAAAAAGCAATTCAGTATCTAAATAAAATTCCTATATCAGACCCTTCACTTTCCGGATTCGCTTATTATAAAATGGGACTCATAGAACACGAAAAAGGCAACCACAGCAAAGCCATTGAATATTTTGATAATGTTTCGGGAAGCGACTCTTACTTCGTGGATGCTATGTATTGGAAATCTCTTTCTTTAACAGAGGAAGGGAGAATCGAAGAAGCTCTTATGAATCTTACCCTGGTTAGTCAAAACGATTCGGAACTTAAAGAAGAAGCCCTATTTGAAATAGCTCGCTTATACAAAAATAAAGGAGATTACAAACAGGCTATAGAATATCTAAACAAGATTAAAGAAAAATTATGGGATGAGGCAAATATCGAAATCGGAAATATTTTACTGAACCAGGGAAAAACGAGCGACGCATATTCAAAATTTATCGAAGTAGTCGAAAAAAACAGAGGAAGCGTTAATCTCGCTCTTTTCCAAGCCTCTATAGCAAAGAAAAAACTCGACGAATTTGATAAGTCTTTAAAACTTTTAGAAACTTACGAAAAGAACTTTCCAAATGGAAGCGAAATAGATAAAGTACATATGTTAAAAGGAGATATTTACCAGAACACTAAAGAATACAGAAAAGCCATGTCAGAATACGATAAAGTTGATTTAGAGAAAAACCCCGATTTAACTCCTTATGTTCTGGAAGCAAAAGGATGGGCATGGATGGGACTCGAAAGATACGACATGGCATTTAATAATCTCGAAGAATTATCTGAAAACTTTCCCGATTTCTGCAGTAGAGCGGAAATATACTTCCAACTTGGTAATGCCGCTTACGCGATGGGAAATTTGAAGTCAGCAGAACGCGCCTACCGCCAGGTAAAAGGCGACCGAAAACCGGAAGCCATATTTAATCTTGGTAAAATGTATCTTGAAAACAAAGAATATTCAAAAGCAATAGAAGAATTTGTATATATTAAAAGAAATTTTTCCCTTTCAGAATACAGCGGAATAAGTTCCTATTATATCGCCTTAACACTTAGAAAGAAAAATGATCTAAGGGCTTCGAATGAACAGTTGTATTCGATGATACCCGAATCTTTCGACGCCGAAATTTTAGCAGAATCTTTTTTACTACTCGGCGATAATTACTTCGACCAGGCACAATTCGATTCATCGTTCAAATATTACACTAAAGGTTTCGATATTACAAGAGAAAAGATTTCAGGTACAGATGCTTCCCCGTTAATTCTTTCCGGTGTAAGAGGAATACTACTTTCAGTAAATAGCCTATCCGGAAGCTCGAAAATGGAAAATGAGGCAAAAGATTTACTAAGAAAATTGAGAGGAAGCGGTTTAGAGGGAAAAGTTAATAGTCTCATAGGAAATATACTCTTTAATGCTGGAAAATATAATGAAGCCATCCCCTATCTGGAGTATTCCAATGAACCCGACAACTATTATAAAGCCGGGCTCGCGTTCCTTAAAATGGGCAAAAAAGAGCAGGCAAGCCAATTTCTTAATAAAGCCGCAAAATCGAATGATTACAAAGATAAATCTTATTTAGAACTCGGTAGAATAGAGTTTGAAGCGGGTAATTTAAATAAAGCCAAAGGCTATCTGGTTAAATCTTCCCTGCCGGAAGCATCTCTTCTTTACGCCCTATGCTTAAAGAAAGAAGGTAAAGAAAAAGAATTTACCGCAAGGTTGTTAAACTTAAAGGGAAAAGCTGATGGACTGGCATATATAGAACTCGCGAAAATATTGATAAATCGAAAAGATTACACTTCCGCTTTGGAAAACCTGGATGAAGCCCTAAGTTTTGAACGCTCGGAAGCAGAAGCATACTATCTTAAGGGAAAGATCTTTCTCGCTACAGGAAAAGAGGAAGAAGCCTTAAAAACACTTCTTAAGGTCCGATATCTTCATCCCGAAAGCGAATGGGTATCCCCAACCTTATACACCATATCCGATATAATGATTAAAAGAGGTGAGGAGGAAAGGGCTTTAAATTATTTAAAAGAAATAGTCGGAAGAAATGAAGAACCCTGGGCGACAAAAGCAAAAAATAAAATTTCCGAGTTAAATAAATGAGAAAAATCTTCATCCTTTTTGTAATTGCAATCTTACCCGGGCTGGATTCCAATGCCGATATACTCGATATACCCGAAGTTAAAGTATACGGAGAAAGAAAAATTAAAGTAGCAACTATAAATAAGCAGGCTTTACCATTTGAGAATGAATATCTTAATCCCTCCATAATAAATACAAAAAGGGACTTGCCAAAATTCGAAGTCATGGATAAAAAAATAGTAGGAAAAAATATAGGGTGCAGATTAGAGGCTACCGCGGGAACATATTTAGATGGGTATTTACTCGGTTACGCGAGAGAAAATTTTCAACCTTTTGAAGCAGGATTAAATTTCAATATAAATTCAATCGCGGAAGATTCATCGATACAATTATTTTCCAGGACTACGATAGTAAACTTTTATGCAAATGGCGCTTTCTATACCACGAAAACGGCTAATACGGCTTACAGATTTAATATCGGAAACATTCACGACTTAATCGATTTTGATTTTTCCGGTGTATTTTCCGACTCACTTATTGGCGTAGCTGACATTACTTATAAATACAGTCCTTTTGTTTTTAATTTACAGTTCGAAACAACAGATATTGATTTTAATATAAAAGTTTTATATGAAAAATACCCCCTTCAAGCCGGAGTAACCTGGTTCGATAAAAAAATATATCCGGAATTGGTTTATTTCTTCCCCATTTATGACCTTTATATAAAAGGAAGTTTATTGAATAAAACCGGAATAGCTTATTTATACTGTCAATCATTACAATATTTAAGCGAATATGCATCCTCCGATACATATTACAGGGTCGAATTCGGTCAATCGAAAAATATTTTACCTATATCAGCAATTTATTCTCATTATCTAAGCAATTCTTCCAACTATATTGGCGTAAAAAGAGCGCACAAAAATTTATTTTTAGAATTCGAATATCCCCTGGAATCCGATTATGATTATGTGTTAAGGGCGGGAATCAATACAGAACTTTCAGAATTAATTTATGCCAACATTTACGGGTACATTAACGGTACCGAGAATTACTTTATCGGCACCGATCTGAGTTATGAGATAAAAAATAATGTGCGAATCGGAATAAAAAGCGATTATATTTACGGTTTAAGTACTGAAGATGGTTTCGACATCGGAGGATATATCTTCGCTGCTTTCTAAATCCCCACCCCAAAAACGGGAACCACAGGATTTCACAGGATTAACACAAGATTTTTTCTTTCCCTAGTATCTGGTACCCGGTACCTGGTACCCAAATTTACTAATAACTAATCAACTGATTCGAAGAATTTAGGATCCGGTACCTAGCACCTAACAAATGGTATGTAGAAAACACGGTTTTTAATGATCTTACGATTTTCTTGTTCTAATTTTTTGGGAATCGATTACAATTAAACTACCCGAGATTTCTTTTTCCGATAAATCTTGAATTCTTTTTATGATATATGAATTCATTTCGATGGTTGACATTTCATTGGGAAAATTCGCAATAACAATGCCATTATGTTTCCCTAAAGGAAATCTGAGTATATTACCAAAACCCCTATCAGCGGTTAAAATAATTGCTTTTTCATGCTGAGCGAATTCGAATATTTTTTCATCGGATTTTCCCGAAAGATTATAATCTCTAACATCCATTACCTCATGCCCAATTTTCTCAAGCGCTTTCGCGGTAGAACGAGGCATATTTTCATCGAGTAAAAACTTCAGCATGCTATCTTACAGCTTTTATTTCTTCGTGAGAAAGAGTATCTGCCGCATAATTAAGGGCAGCCAGTATATCTTTTCGTGTAATCCCGTATTCTTCAATAACTTCTTCATATGTCATTCCACCAGCAAGTTTCCCGATTATTATTTCAACGGGTATTCGTGTTCCTTTTATAACGGGTTTACCAGAACATATATTAACATCTACTACTATTCCTGGCGCTATTTCCATATTTCCTCCTTTACCTTACTATAACTTAAAACTCGACCCATGTCAATGCTTTTCCAACCAACACCAAAAATTCTCACACAGAGACACAGAGATATATATTAGTCCAAAGTCCAAAATCATAAAACGCTCTCAGCTTACTGCTCACGGCTAACCGCTTTATAACTTAACCCGAGAAACACAATAAACTCAACAAACTCAATAAACCAACATGCCAACAAAAGGTTGATTCATAATGCTGTTTTTTGTTTCCATTAGTACCTGGTACCCGGAACCTGGTATCTAATTACTACTTATCTAACAACTATCCCCTTACTCGACGCTTTCATATTACCCATTTCAAGATTGTAGATATAAACTCCACTGGGAACATTTATTCCTTCTTCATTTGTGCCATTCCACGTTGCATTATGAGTCCCGGGAATACATTCCCGATCGACAAGCTTCTTTACCAAAGCACCGTATATATTGTAGACATTTAAGTTTACTTCCTGTGACACTGTACCTTCCGGTATTGTATAAGTTATTATTGCAGAATTAATAAAGGGATTAACTACGGAAAGTATTAATCTTGGATTTTCCGGATTATCATCTAGCGTAACACCTGATCCGGGTGTTCTAACAAGGAAATAATAAGGAGTAATTCCACCTGTAAAATTCTCCGTCATATTTATTGTTCCGGATGTACTATCAAGTGCGACCACGTACAGGGAATGAAATCCGATTACGAGAGAATCAATCGCTGTCGCTGCCCAACCTACATTTGACGTTCCTACGCCCGATGTTATAGTTGCTTCTTCCCAGGAACCTTGCGTAGTTTCAAATTGATAAAGAACCTTCATAATATTGGAATTATTCGGAGTTCTGGAATTAACGGCAGTTCCCGTAAGTGAAGGTTTCTTATTTGTCGTTTCATTATCGGTCAATGGAGTAATGGTTGAGGTAAGCGGAGAAGAATATTCGGTGATCTCATCTATCACTGTCACATCATTACCGTTTATATTTGACACATATATCTTATTTGTGTTAGGATTTACGCATGTTGCCCAAGGGCTTTCTCCTGAGGCAACAGTAGTAGTTAAATTATTCACCCCATCTATTACCGTTACATCGCCACCACCTAAATTCGCCACATATATCTTGTTTGTGTTTGGATTTACGCAGATGGCAAAAGGTGTACTTCCGGCGGAAACAGTAACAGTTGAATTATCTGTTCCGTCTATTATCGTTACATTGTCACTGTCACTATTTGCAACATATATCTTGTTCGTGTTAGGGTTTACGCTTATCGCCCCAGGCCTCTCTCCTACATCAACGGTAGTGGTTGAGTTGTCTACTCCGTCTATCACCGTTACATTGTCACTATCACGATTTGCCACATATATCTTGTTTGTGTTTGGATTTACGCAGATAGCAAAAGGTTCAATTCCAACGGCAATAGTGGTGGTTGAGTTACTCAGCCCGTCTATCACCGTTACACTGCTATCTCTATTGTTCGCCACATATATCTTGTTCGTATGGGGGTTTAGGCCAATCGCGTCAGGGAAATACCCGACTTCAACAGTCTCAGTTGAATTGTCTGTTCCGTCTATTATCGTTACACTATTACTGTCACGATTTGCCACATATATCTTGTTTGTGTTTGGATTTACGCAAATAGCATAGGGAAATTCTCCTGTGGAAACATTGGAAGTTGAATTGGCTACTCCATCTATTACCGTTACATTGTCACTATCACGATTTGCCACATATATCTTGTTTGTGTTTGGATTTACGCTTAACGCGAAAGGGCCTTCTCCAACGGAAACCATGGTAGTTGAGTTGTCCTCACCGTCTATTACCGTCACAGAGTCACTGTAATTATTAGCTACATATATCTTATCTGTGATGGGATTCACGCAGATCGCATAAGGTTGAATTCCCGTATCAACATTAGTTGTAAGATTCGACGCCCCATCTATTACTGTTACATTACCACTGAGATAATTTGCCGCATATATTTTATTCGTAATGGGATTTACGCAAACCGCCGCTACCCCATCTCCCGTAGCAACAGTATCAGTTGAATTGTCCTCTCCGTCTATTACCGTTACATCGCCACTGCTCTGATTCCCTACATATATCTTGTTTGTGTTGGGGTTTACGCTTATTGCACGAGGCCAAACTCCGGCGGAAACAGTGGTGGTTGAATTGTCCTCTCCATCTATTACCGTTACATTGCCACTGAGATAATTTGCCACATATATCTTATTTGTATTTGGGTTCACGCTTACAGCGAAAGGAGAATTCCCAGTGGCAACAGTTTCTGTTGTATTGTCCTCTCCATCAATTACCGTTACACAATCGCTATTTTGATTAGACACGTAAATCTTGTTTGTATTGGGATTTACGCTGATCGCCCCAGGACTTTCTCCTACAGCAACGGTGGCGGTTGAGTTGTCTGTTCCGTCTATTACCGTTACATTGTCACTGTCACGATTTGCCACATATATCTTGTTTGTGTTGGGATTTACGCAAACAGCTACAGGTTCACCTCCAGTAGATACAGTTTCAGTTGAATTGTCCTCTCCGTCTATTACCGTCACATTGTCACTGTTCTGATTTGCTACATATATCTTGTTCGTCTGGGAGTTTACGCTTATCGCATAAGGAAGCCCCCCGGTAGAAACAGTGCTTGTCGAATTGTTTCCTCCATCTATCACAGTTACATTGTCGCTGCTCGAATTTGCCACATATATCTTGTTTGTACTGGGATTAAAACCAATTGCCTGAGGTCCTTCGCCAACCTCAATATTGGTTGCAAGATGCGATATTCCGTCTATCACCGTTACATTGTCGCTATCTCGGTTCACTACATATATCTTGTTTGTGTTGGGATTTACGCAAACCGCATAAGGTCCGTCTCCAGTGGAAATAGTATCAATTATCCAGTCGGCATAGAGAGAAGGAACAAATAAACTGATTGAAAAGAAAATTACTATTAACAAAACCTTTCCGATATTCTTACATATCATTTAAAACCTCCTTAATATTTAGAAGTATACGAAAAAAGGAAACTTTTGTCAATGTATATATTAGCCACTAATCACCAGTCTCTGGTCTCTAGTCAAAATGAAAAAGATAATATCACACAGAGAGCACAGAGTTTTATTATTTTTTTTCCTATTTAACAATTTGACTATTTAATAATTCGACTGACCCCAAGGGTCCATAAAACAATTTGACCATTTAACTAATCCGAAGGATTTATACCCTAAATCCTAAATAAGGAATACCCCGAATAAGTTTTTTAATGTTAACATCAAAAATTACTGTTTTGGTTCCGTGAGTTTAAACACTCTCCAGTTATACTCATATTCATGCCAAACTTTAACATTGTTCCTTTGTGTTCCTGCTTCATGGAAAACCGCAAACGGCGTTTCGAAATTCATTTCTTTAGGAATCGATCTATCTCTTTCAAACTCGATTGTTTTATACTTTTTTTCTTTTTTATCATAATACTGTTTTACTTCTATATTAGTCTCTCTGTCATAAACAGTACATTCTCCTTTATCGTTAACATCCGCGGCATCATCCATAAATGGAGACCAGGTTGGGAAGGGATGTGTGCTCTTCTTATAATTAACCGTATATTGAACATACAGATTTTTATCTCCGTCCGAAACGTCCCCATCCATACTTAAATATAGTTTATCACCCACTATATTGCCGCTTATTTTAAATCTCCTACTCTCAGGACCGTCTTTTAATCCTTTATAGTGATATTGAACTTGCGTAACACCGGGTATAGAAAGCATTAGACCGGTGGGCATTGCTCTTCCTATTAAGACATCAAAAAATGCTGCTTTTGCGACTTCAGGGCCAAATTCTGTCAATAACTGCTCAACGGTAGATGGCCCTATCTGTGTTCCGGCAGCGATTGTCGCAATACCGGCTGCATATAAGCATAACTGTTCTTCTCTTTTTGCTCTTCCGAGTAATCTTTCCAGGGCGGCTACTTCTGTTTTTGCAATTTCATCGAGAACTTTACCTCTTACCTGTTCAAGCGCAAACTCTCCTAAACTTTTGTATTCGCTCGCCACAGGTATATCCATAAGTAAAGAAGCGTCTACACCATTCGCAAGATTATAGTTACCCGAGCCGGCTCTATTCCATAATACTGCTTTTGCAAGTTCAACCGCGTCTGCTTGCCCGCCCGACCGCATTAGATTCGTAATCATGACTTTATTTCCTCCTCCTCTAAGAAGATCTGCCGCAGAGGTCTTTGAGAAGAGGTGCATATTTTGCGCTAATTTAGCCTCATTTTGAAAATAAACTCGATTCATCGATTGAACAGCCTGTTTGCCGATATCTCCCGCAAGTTTGAAAACGAAAACAATTTTATCCATCATATTAATCGCGTCGTTCACCTGTTTTGTGAGAGCCGCGACCCCGGCAAGATTTGGTATCAGACCATAAGTGATAGTTCCTTCTCCTGTAACGTTATCATTCTCATCAACGTAAATATGAAAAACCGTGGAATGTTCTACGAGAAGAGTCATTATTATCTTGTCATTTCCATACGGAAGCTCGTCTTTTCTTCCTGTGAATTGCGAAGCAAATTCTCCTGACGTTTGCTTGAACCTGACCTCCCATCCCCATCCGGTACCTATCCAATCACCCGTATATTTCGACTTTTCCGCTTTACTTTCTATCGCGATAAAAAATACTAATAAGGCAATGATAATAAATTTTTTCATTTTTTCCCTCCTGTTGTTAATTTAAAGAATCAAGATGGCTTGTCAAGGATAAATTAGTCCAATGTCCAATGTCATAAAACGCTCTCAGCTTACCGCTCACGGCTAACCGCTTTATAACTTAACCCGAGAAACACAATAAACTCAACAAACTCAATAAACCAACATGCCAACAAAAGGTTGATTCACAATGCTGTTTTTTATTTTTTTTGCCAAATCCTATATCCAAGCTTTACCAATTCACTAATTAACCATTTCCGACTTGCGGAAATCCTTACTTGACAAATGCACGGAAATATCTACAATTCAAACAAAAGCGAGGGAAGATAATTAAAAAAAAACTATTCATTTTCATTTATTATTTTGATTTGTATAATCGCAAGTGTTTTACAATGTACAAAAAGTAATAATTTAAAAAAATCCGAATCTTCGTCTATAAATTCAATAACAATCGATGATACCAATCCAATTTCTCTTATTACGATTATTTCAAAAGGCAAACAAGCGTCATTCTTGATGGGAACAACAGATGAAGAATTAAAGACCCAACCCACAATGGATCATCCGGATTATTATACGGACGACGAACAACCCGCACACAACGTTACCCTTACAATACCTTTTGAAATGAGTAAGTATGAGATTACGAACGAGCAATTTTGCCGGGTTATGAATTGGGCAATTGAAAAAAATTACGCGAAAATTATCGACGGAGATTTAAAAAGCCCTGACGGAAAAGTATATTTAGGAATAACACATTTTGACACAGACGTTCCATATTTAGGGATTCAATTTGGAATTCAAATCGTTGGAAATTCGATTAAAGCCAGGGAAACATGTGAAATGCATCCTGTTCACGCCGTAACCTGGTTTAGCGCCATTGCTTTTTGTAATTTCTTAAGTGAAATGCAGGGATTATCACCTGTATACAATTCAGAGACATCCGGTTGGGACACAACAAAGAATGGATTCAGACTTCCCACAGAAGCAGAATGGGAATACGCGGCACGCAAAAATAAAAGATACACGTATGCCTGGGGAAACGAAATTGATAAACGATTTTTAAACTACGGTCCGAGCCAAAGTAAAGACCCCAATAAAAGTGTATTTAGACCGGTAGGTTTTTATAATGGTGAAGTAAAGAACGGTATAGAAACAAAAGATAACGCGTCGCCATTCGGAATTTATGATATGAATGGCAGTGTGTGGGAGTGGTGTTGGGACTGGTATGGTAGAGATTACTACAAAAATTCTTACCGTAGAGACCCAAAAGGTCCTAAAAAAGGAGATAATCGCCCGCCTTATTGTATTGAACTTACAAAAGTTTGGCGAGGATGCGGGTGGGCAGGGAATGATGCCTTTAGCCGCATTGCCAAACGCTGGAGCGCATCTCCCAATACGGCAATAAATGAAGTAGGTTTTAGAATAGCAAGGTCATTATTTTAAATCATAGATAACATTTAGAAAACTAATAATTAACAATATATTAGCCACGAAGATATGAAATAGTTAGATCGTTAGGTCGTCGGACCGTTAGGTAGTATAACTCAACAAACTCAAAGAACTCAAAAAACACAATAAACCCTATAAACCGACGCACAAACAAAAGATTGATTCATAATGCTGTTTTTTGTTTTTCCTAGTATCTGGTACCCGGGACCTGGTATCCGGTAAAAAGACTTGGCTTCTTTGTAATTTTTTGTTTTTTTTTACTAGTATCTAGGACCTAGGACCCGGTATCCAATAATATTTCCGGACAGGAGGGGCCTGGTCTTGATTTTTGAATTCAATTACAATAGCTATCGCTATAGTTAAATAGTCAAAGCGTTAAATGGTTGACATCACAGCATAACATAATATATTTCTGTAATAATTAAGGAGGAGTATATGTGTTTTTTAAAGAAATGTACATTACTGACTTTAATATTCTGTTTTACTATTGTCGGATTCAGTCAGGTTACAGTTATCGATACAATATGGCTTGGTCCAAAATCGGGAAACGGAATACGACCTACAACAATTAATGTAAACGACAAAACAAACCGTATCTATGTGGGAAATTTATTCACAAACAATGTTTCCGTAATTGACGGTACAACCAATTCTGTCATTGCTACGATTGAGGTAGGAAGCACTCCCAGCGCAATCGGTGTAAACTCTGAAACAAACCTGATTTATACAACACATCCGTCCACCGATAATATTTATGTAATCGATGGAACTACTAATTCCGTGATCGATACTATTGAAATCGGAAACTCGCCTAATGGAATCACCATAGACCCAAAGAATAACCGTATTTATACGGCAAACGAAGGTGAAGACAATGTTAGCGTTATCGATGGTAATACTAACTCTTTGATCGCTACTATCCCGGTTGGAAATATGCCAAATAGAATTGATGTAAATATAAAAAACAGGCGTATATACGTAACAAACTGGGCTGATGACAACGTTAACGTGATTGACGGGGCTACTAATTCCGTGATTGATACTATCAATGTCGGAAATCAACCTCTCGGAATCGAGGTAGATACTATAGCAAATCGAATCTATGTTGCCAATTATGGCAGAAGTGACATTTTTGTGATTAATGGTGTGACTGATTCTGTTATTGATACTATTTCAGTAGGACATATACCATACCGAATTAAACTAAACCCGCAAAACAACCTGATTTACGCGACAAGTAACATTGATGACATTATTAGTGTATTTGATATAACACTCGATTCGGTCACAGATACCATCTTGGTTGGAAACGAACCACGGGGACTTGCCATAAATCTGGAAACAAACCGTTTATATACGGCGAACTACTGGAGCTCCGATGTCAACGTAATTGAAACAAATACCAACTCCGTTATTGCTATAGTTGTACTTGGAACCCAACCGACCAACATCGCCCTAAACCCACAAACGAACAGGATATATGTTACAAATGGAAATAACAATAATTTCAGTGTAATCGACGGAATTACTGACTCCGTGATCGAAACAATTACACTTGGAACCTATCCAACAGCAGTTGCCGTAAATCCACAGACAAACATTATATATATGGTAACCGGGGACGGCAATAGTGTCAATGTAATTGACGGTGCTACTGACTCCGTGATCGATACTATTGCAATTGGATCCTCCCCACAAGAAATTGGTGTAAACCCGGAAACAAATAAGATATATGCGCTAAGTTCAAATGTTGCTTTCGTAATCGATGGAACCACTAACTCCGTTATTGATACTATTGCAATCGGGACCTGGCCATCACAAGTTGGCGTAAATTCAGAGGAAAACCGGATATATGTGACAAATTCTGACAACAACAGTGTTATTGTAATCGACGGGGCTATTGATTCCGTGGTTGATACTATTACAGTCGGAGACTGGCCGGAGGACATTTGCGTAAATCCACAGACAAACAAGATATATGTTGGATGCGATAATGTCTTTGTGATCGATGGGGCTACGAACTCCGTAATTGATTCTGTTATACTCGATGACTGGCCGAAAGGTTTAGGCGTAAATCCCCAAACAAATCATATCTTTGCGGCAATTGAATATGACGACATTGTCAGCGTAATCGACGGAACACTGGATACCGTAACTAACAATATCGACATCGGAGATGCTCCTTGGGGAGTTGCTGTAAATACACAAACAAACAAAGTCTACGTAATCTGTCATGAAGACGGAACTGTCTGGGTTCTTCAGGACGAAGCAGCAGGTATAGAAGAACCTACAAAAAATCCAATACCTCTAAGTTTCAATATATCTCCCAATCCTTTCAGCAATAGAACAAAATTTGTTTTTTATCTTCCAAATAACAACGATAAAAAGCATGCCTCTTTTTCCATCTATAATGTAAACGGACAACTGTTAAAATCCTTTTCCTTAAACATCAACAATTCTTCTATAACAACTATTTCATGGGACGGAAGCGACAATTCAGGCAATAAACTCAGCTCAGGATTGTACTTTGGTATATTGAAATCAGGAAATATTAAAATTTCAAAGAAAGTAATCAGGATCAGATAACATAAAGATAGAATAAATAATTCATTTTTAGGATCTTGGATTTTGGGGTTGGGATTTAGTAATCCAAAAATATGATTTTTTTCTCTGTGTAACTCTGTGCTCTCTATGGTTATATTAGGTTTTAGGTCAGAAACCGCTCTCGGCTTACCGCTCACGGCTAACCGCTTTATAACTTAACCCGAGAAGCACAATGAACTCAACAAACTCAATAAACCAACATGCCAACAAAAGATTGATTCACAATGCTATTTTTTGTTTTTACTAGGACCTAGTACCCGGTATATGGTAAAAACCCTTGACTTATTTGTAGTTTTTTGTTTCTGTTTTTACCGGTATCTGGGAACTGGTATCCAATAGTACCCCCCCCCTTGACTTTTCTTGAAAATCAAGTATTTTATACATAGTAAATGTAGGTTATGAAACCTCAAAGATCTCTAGGAATAAATTTGTGTACTTTTTTCATTTATCTCCCTTCTGGTTTTGATGGTTATACATCTTAATACTTTTCCTGCAGAATTGTATTCGGGTCTAATTACATTTACAAAAACATGTAAATATTCTAACCTAAAAGGAGGTCAAATGAATATATATGTAGGTAACATTTCATCACAATTAAGTGAAGAAGAATTAAAAGAAGCTTTTTCAGCTTTTGGAGAGGTTTCTTCGGCTAAGTTAATAAAAGATAGGTATACGGGCGAACTAAGAGGATTTGGATTTGTTGAAATGTCTGAGAAGGCTGAGGCAGAAGCCGCAATAGCCGGTTTAAACGGCAAAGAACTCAAAGGGAAAACGCTTAACGTAAATGAAGCACGCCCCCGTACGGACTCCTTTGGTGGCGGTTCAAGGGGAAGAAGCGGAGGATCAAGCTACGGCCGTTCTCGTTGGTCAAACTAAAAACTCAGATTCGTAGAATCTAAGAAATAAGGGGGCATAGTTCAACAATATGATATTCTGTATTGTATGTAAGTTTTGCCCCCAATATTCTCTTCAGTTTCGAGTTTTAGTTCGTTAGTGATTGAGTGTGTGTGTTTTTTGTATTATTTATTGTAAACTAATATTTTAGCTTTTAAAGAAAGGGGAGGTAGTATGAATATATATGTAGGTAGGATTTCATCGCAATCAACCGAGAAAGAAATAAAAAAAGTTTTTGAAGCTTATGGACAGCTTTCTTCGATCGAATTAATTGAAGACAGGCATACCGGCGAACTAAGAGGATTTGGATATATCGAAATGCCTAAGAAAACTGAGGCAGAAGCCGCAATTGCAGGTTTAAACGGTAAAGAATTTAATGGTAAAAAACTTACCGTAAACAAAGCTCGCTCTCATCGGAATAGTTCTAGAGGCATTGTAAGAGAAAAAAACGGAGAACCTGGTTTCGGTCGCACCAGTTGGTTAAGATAGAATTTATCTAGCGACGTAGACCTTTCGAATTTACGTTAAATAGATGACTGTAAAATATAGAGTGGCCTTTTCTTTTTTTGCATCCTTTAAATCCTTAGGATTAGTATATTAGTTGATTGGTGAATTAGTTAATTAGTAAAAAAACAACAAAAAAATCCTGTTAATCTACGTTAATCCTGTCTTAAATTAGGATTTGGGATTTAGTTAGACTATGGACATTGGACTTTGGACTTGCTATTCTTCCTTGTGTCTCTACCTTACCTTTAATCGGAAAAATATAACCACTCATCGAAAAAACGGTTGCGTATTTATTATCATGATGTAAATTCCTCAGGTAATAAAATTTTTTTAATCTATAACTCAAAAAATAAATTCTTATAAGGAGGAATTAATGAAATTGTCAGTAAAGTGTTTTATTTTTATATCTGTTATGTTTTTCACCCTTACTACTCAGGCAAAACCCTTAGAAGATTACATTGAAGAAGCTAAAGCAAACCAGAATTCTGGCAAAATCGCGGAAGCTATGAAGATAATGGAAAAAGCATTAGAAGAATATCCTGATAGTGCCAGTGCCTACGCTTATCTGGGCCTTTACACGGGTATGCAGGCAGGAGAAACTGAAAATATGGCACAGGCGGGCGAACTGGCTTTTAAATCGTTTAGTCAATTAGATAAAGCGGTTTCACTAGATTCTCTTAGTATCTTCGCCCGTTTCCATAGAGGTATTATGGGTATCAAGGTTCCCGAATTTCTCGGTAAATTGGATGGCGGAATCAAAGACCATGAATTTATTGTTAAAATGAGTCAAAAATCACCAGAATCAGTTCCAAAAGACATTCTCGTTCAGGTGTATAATCTCCTAGGAGAAGGCTACAAGAAAAACGAAGAAAATGATAAGGCAATATCTGTCTGGAAAAAAGTAATCGAACTCGATCCTGAATCTGATCTTGCAGAGGAAGCAAAAAAACAACTCACAGAAAACATTACTACTCCAAGTAAACCCCCGGAAGTCAAAAAAACAGAAAAATTAGAATATATTAATCCTAAAGACCTCATGAAATCGGGTAAATCTCATCTGGAAAAAGGGGAATGCGAAAAAGCCATCGATGCTTTCAAAAAATTGATAGAGAAAGAACCAAAAAATATAGAAGCCTATACAAGTCTTGTAAAAGCCCTGGGATGTCTCGCTGAAAAAGGATATGATGAGAATATTTATGAAAATACCGAATATTTTTCCGGAATCGCTTTTGGAGTAATGAATACACTCGATAAGGCTGTCGATCTGGCACCGGAGAATCCAGACTTAAGGCTTTTAAGAGGCTCAATCGGCGTACATATGCCTTTCTTTTTGGGAAAACTCGAACAATCTATGGAAGATCTAAACATGGTTTTAGAAAGTAAAGCTGATAAATCCAAAAAAGCCGAAGCATTATATTATCTGGGAATTGCACACCAGAAAAAAACTATGGAATACTGGAATAAAGTGGTTGCGGATTATCCGTCAACCGAGGCATCGAAAATGGTTCTCGAAGGAATGCGTCCTAAAGTAAAAAGATTCGACCCTTCGAAATTTAAAAGTGCGGTTGTATCCGTAGATTTCGTTCTGGGATTTCAGGACGCCCTACCTCCGCAAACTGCCGTTTGGATCGAAGACAAAAACGGTAAGTTCATAAAGACTCTTTATGTATCAGGTTTCAGCGGATACGTCAAAGAAAAACAGCTATGGTTAAAAGAGTGGGCGGCATCATCAAAATATACAGATGCTGACGCGGTTACCGCAGCAAGTATCGACGTCGGACATCACATTTATATTTGGGATTTGAAAGATTATACCGGAAAGAGTGTAAAGTCGGGTAAATACGTTGTTAAAGTCGAAGTTTCCTCCTGGCCATCCATGAAATATCAATTGGTAAACGCGACGATAGAAATTGGAAGCAAAGAAAAAAGATCGACCGTCGAAGAAGGAGATGTAATTCCATCATTGGTAGTTACCTATTATCCGAAGAAATGAAAAATACAGAGAAAAAAATACCCTCTTCCCTGCTGATTCCATTTCGTATAATTTGCTATTTATGCGGTTCATATTTTTTCCTCATGGGTCTTCTGCTTATTATATCTCCCCAACTCGCCACAAAAAACGCAGGTGTACAGCACCCAATGATTTTAGGCATCTTAAGAGGAACCGGAGGTGCCGTTATAATTTCTTTGGTATGGTATATTCTAATCGCTCTAAAACCCTTAGAGCTGAGATTTATCGCGTTTATAATTGCTTTCGCGAATGTGCTGGCGATAGTTTTAGATCTCGTTTCTGTAGCGCTCGGAGAATATACCTTGAGCCATGCTATGCTTGATATACCAGTCGAATTATTGAGTTTCTTCACAATCGTGATTTTTTATTACGCCGTAAATCGTTTAAAAAGATAAGCTGGGAATTATTTTTACTAAAACCTAAGACCTGGGACCTAATACCTACTATTTGCATCCCCCCTTGACTTTTCTTGAAAATCAAGTATTATAGACGCAGTAAATGTAGGTTATGGAACCTTCAAGATCGTATGGAATATAATTGTTTTTACATTTTTATCTCCCTTCTGGTTTTGCCGGTTATACATCTTAATACTTTTTCTGCAGAATTGTATTCGAATCTCATTACATTTACAAAAACATGTAAATATTCAAACCTAAAAGGAGGTCAAATGAATATATATGTAGGTAACATTTCGTCACAATTAACCGAAGAAGAAATTAAAGAAGCTTTTTCAGCTTATGGAGAGCTATCTTCAGTTAAGATAATTAAGGACAAATACACAGGTGAAAACAGAGGATTTGGATTTATTGAAATGCCTGAAGAAAACGAAGCAGAAGCAGCAATTGCCGGGTTAAACGGCAAAGAACTTAAAGGTAAAGAACTTAAAATAAATAAAGCTCGCCCTCGCACAGAAAATTCGAGAGGTGGATACGGCAACGGCCGAGTTCCATGGTCAAATTAGAAGTTTAACAACTAAGATAGAGCCCTAAAACACGGGGCATAGTTCATCGATATTATTAATATTGCATGTAACTATGCTCCTATTTTTTTTGTATTCTTTGTATGTTTAGTTTTTTCCGTGTTCTCTGTGGTAATTTAGGTTCTAGGTCTTTGGTTTTAGGTTTTAGCAAATTGGTGGTTGGAGATTAGTAGTTGGTGGTTAGATTAAACAACAATATACTTTTTCTTTATTCGTGCTATTCGCCTGCCCCGTAAGGAAGAATGACTGTATCGGGGTGTTATTTGTTGTTAAAAAAAATAAAAATTGGTTGTGTGGGGCTTTGTGCTCTTTGTGTGCTTTGTGGTTCAATTATTTTTTCGGCTTTGGACTTTGGACTAAAAACACATTGACATATTACCTTGATTTGACTATTATAAATATATGAGGCCGTACGATACTTTAATCGAAATAGGTATCAAATTATCGTCAGAAAAAGATTTAGATAAGTTACTCAATATCATCCTCGAAGACGCCTGTCAACTCTGTCAAGCTGATGCCGGAACTTTTTACCTCGAAAAAAATAATAAACTCGAATATAAAGTTTCACGTAACCTAACCCTCGAAGAAAAGATGGGGAAAAAAGATTTTCTTAAATCCGTTACCCCTCACGCTTTACCCATATCAAATAAATCGATCGCAGGGTGGAGCGCTAAAAACAGAGAAATATTAAACATAAAAGATCTTAATTCCATACAAAAATGTCCTTACTCGCATAATACAGAATTCGAACAGAAAACAGGCTATAGATGCAAGTCGATGTTGACTGTACCTATTATCGATAGGGATAAAAAATTAGTCGGGGTATTCCAACTCATAAATAAAACAGTAAAATTAAAAACAACATTTTTTACACGTACTGACGAGAAATTAGCAGAGTCTCTGGCTTCACAAGCAGCAGTGGCAATAAGAAACGCTCAGCTCACAGATGAACTTAAATCAGCTCAATTGGAAACAATATACGTGCTCGGTGAAGCTGCCGAATATAAAGATAAAGAAACCGGTGATCACATTAAAAGAGTAGCCACTTTTTCAAAAATAATAGCAGAAAATCTGGGCCTCGATGATGATTTTATAGAAATAATTTATCAAAGCAGCCCATTACATGATATAGGTAAAATCGGGATTCCGGATAAGATACTTACAAAACCCGGTAAACTAACTACAGACGAATGGAAAATAATGAAAGAACACACCACTCTCGGTTATAATTTACTAAAAGGTTCAGAATCGGAAGTAATTAAAACTGCCTCCGAAATAGCGTATACTCATCATGAGAAATGGGATGGTAAAGGGTATCCGTTAGGAATTGCCGGAGAAAAAATTCCTTTAGCAGGAAGAATTGTTGCTTTATCCGACTTTTTCGACGCTCTAACATCGGAAAGACCATACAGGGAAAAGCCTTACTCCCTCTCAGAAACCTTTTCTCTTATCGAAAAGGATAGAGGTAAACATTTTTGTCCGGAAACTACAGACGCGTTTTTCAAGGCAATAAAACACATTGAAAAAATAAGCGATTATTTTACTAAAAACGCAGTCACCAGTACCCTCCACCAAACCCACCTTTTATAATTGTGTTTCTTAAACTCACCCCACAACACCGAAAAATTTATATAGGGATAGTTAAAAAATATAATCTTTGTGCTATTTGTTCTCTGTGTTAGTTTTTTCACTAAGTCCTATTTTCTTTGTGGCTTTGTGCTCTTTGTGTGAGAATAATTTAGTGTGGTGTGGGGTTTTAGTCAAAACAAATATTTTTTTCTCTGTGTGTGAATATTTGTTTTTCACTCTTGACAATAAATAACTTCTATCTATTTTCAATTAATAGATTAATTATAAAAAACTGGAGGTTTGATGACGGAAGTTTTAATACCTGTAATACTTCTCGCAGCATTAACTCTTATTTTCGGAGCTTTTTTAGTATTTAGTGCCGAGAAATTTAAAGTTGAAAAAGATGAAAGAGTAGAACAAATCTATGAAATTCTACCCGGGATAGATTGCGGCGCGTGTGGAGCTCCTGGCTGCGCGGCATTTGCACAGGGAGTTGTAGAAGGTAAATATGGGGTAAATGGTTGTAAAGCCGGAGGTCAGGAAGGAGCTAACAAAATCGCGGAAATAATGGGGGTTAAAAAGGAAAACACAGGCGAGGAAAAAGTAGCAGTACTTTGTTGTCTAGGAGACAACGAAACCGCTAAACGAATCGCGAATTACAACGGTATTATGACCTGTGAAGCCCTACATTTAGCAGGAGGCGATAAAGGCTGTCAATACGGATGTCTCGGGTTAGGAGATTGCGTTGGTGCCTGTCCTTTTAATGCTATAGAAATGGGTGAAAATGGGTTACCTTATGTAATCGAGGAAGAATGTACGTCCTGCGGTGTTTGTGTTGAAACCTGTCCACGAAACCTTTTTGAGCTTATTCCCAAGGATCAGGATATATACATTGCCTGCAGTTCTTATGATGACGCTAAAATTGTTAAAAGTGTATGTACACGTGGCTGTATAGGCTGTACTCTTTGCACAAGAATAACGGAAAATGAAATAGTCAAAATGGACGGTAAACTCGCAAAAATACAATGGGATAAAATAAAAGATAATAAATCATTAGAACCCACTCTGGAAAAATGCCCTACAAAAACTTTCGTTCGAAGAACAGAGTTAAGAAAAAACCAAAAAAAAGAAAAAGTAGCTGTAAATGCTTAAAAATAATTATATAATTAACTCCAAATATAATCAAAGGAGATATTGATGTACAGATATTTACTTACAATTAAAGACTTTAATTTACCCGCTTACGGAGTTATGGCGGTAATAGGATATCTTGTAGGAATGTACTTCATAAATAAAGAAGCAAATAGAAACAAAATCGAACCTATCTTAATACAATCTCTTACAATGTGGATTATAGTCGGTATGCTTATAGGGGCCAGAATATGGTATGTATGGGAAAACTGGTACCAGTTCTCTTCGGATCCTATCTCCATTTTTAAATTATGGGAAGGAGGAATGGTATTCTACGGCGGTTTTATAGGCGGTTTTATAGGCGGAATTGTATTCATTAAATTAGCAAAATTACCTTTGCTTAAAGTCATGGACATTACAGCACCAGGTATCGCGATTGCTATTTCCATTGGTAGGATAGGCTGTTTTCTTAACGGTTGCTGTTACGGTAGAATCACTGATTCCTTTATTGGAGTAAAATTTCCCGCCAGGTGGTATCCCCCGGCTTTTGTCGATCACCTGCAAAGAGGATTGATATCGAGCGGAGCAGAACAAAGTTTGCCTGTTATTCCCACACAACTTATATCGACTTTTGATCTTTTTCTGATTTTTTTGATACTCTGGAATCTCAGAACAAAAAAAATATTTAACGGATTTATTTTTGCTTTATTTATAGGTCTTTACGGATTTCACCGCTTTATAGTCGATTTTTTCCGGCATTATTCAGAAAATGCATTGATTCTTAGGATACTTTCTCTTTCGCAAGTTTTGAGCATAATTATGATGTTAACTTCTATAGTAGTTATACTGATTGGCTACAGAAAAAAACTATCTCATAAAGAAAACATCCCTTCGAGAAAAAAAAATTAATAAAATGACTTCAAGTTTAAAGTCAAATATTACAATACAGGAGGTATATTGAAAAAATCTCAATTGTTATTATTCCTAATTCCATTTGCTGTTTTCTCCAATAAAATAGAATTAAATGACGGTAGAACTGTCAATTCAGACTCTATTCTTATGAAAAATGACTCCATTTACATAAAAGATGCAATATTACTAAGAGATAATATTAAAACGATCATATTTGACGAAGTTAGTATGGAACAAGAAAAAACAGAAATATCTAAAGATATTCCCGATATTTTCAATGATAAAGAAGAATTAGCTCATAAATATTCCGATTTCGACGGAGTGGTTCTGTTGGATAAAGGATTTTATACACTTTTCTCAGATGGTACCCGCAGCTATGAATATCATTTCCAGGGATTAATTTTAAAGGATTCTAAACGAACCTGGGCTAATTTTCAACGCCAGTTCGACCCACAAAGAGAAAATATAAAAATCGAAATGGCAAGAGTCATAAAAAGCGATGGGAAAATAATACCTCTGGATATGAGCGAGATACAAATAACAACACCAAAGTCGGAAAACATATATTTTAAAAAAACAAAAGTTATTGCTTTCACTATTCCTGAAGTAGAAATCGGTGATATAGTCGAATACAAATATACTGAAGAAATTTTTAATCCATGGGATAAGAAAATTTTTACAATGGGCTGGTTTTTTGGAGGTTCTGAACCTGTAATTAAATCATCCGTAAAAGCAATATTGTCCCGGAATAATTATTTTAATTTTATCATTAAAAATAAAGAAGGAGTTTCGATAGATTCATCTTCTACTGACTCGACAAAATTATATA
>Ga0307431_1000584_pt1 | contig 23841 bp, 23 predicted proteins | sample SalMarWE160170MG_FD_202155 | JGI IMG/M metagenome (GOLD analysis project Ga0307431, IMG submission 202155) | Salt marsh sediment microbial communities from the Plum Island Ecosystem LTER, Massachusetts, United States - WE1603-170 | ecosystem: Environmental > Aquatic > Marine > Intertidal zone >...
TCATCACTCATTTCCTCCACATAGGAAGGAAATTGAACTATAGGTAACTCCATCCATGCACCCCATTGCATGGAATGGATTGCCATTGATTAATAGTTGTTCATGCTAAAACGCAAAACTCCAGTAATTTTACTTAACCATCTAATACTGTCCTTCTTTTTTTCTTTATACAGGTAGCAAAATCTGAAGAACTTATATTTTCTAAGCAAATCGTATCTATTTGATAAATCCCACACAGTATTGATAAGGGAAGGAAAATTGTATAAACCATAAAATAATAGGAGATTTGACCTTGATAATATCTAGGGGAGAAATGAAAATGACAGACATCTATAGTTATGACAAAAAACATGATGAACAGGCGATGATAGAAACAGATACAGGTAAAAGAAAAAAAGAACAATTTATCGAAAACTTAAGAGAGGGAGATTCGGTAAATGAGATATTTGCAGTAAAAATGAAAAATCCTCCACGCGGGTATAGAAAAGGGACAATGTTTGGCCTAGTTGTCTCAGATAAAACGGGGGAAATCAATGTTAAATTTTGGGGAGGTGAAAATAAGGATCGTGTCAAAAGACTTTATGATAGTTTCAAGACAGGAGATGTTGTACAAATAAGAGCGGGAAAAGTGGAAACATACATGGATAAACCTCAGATATCTATAAATGAAACCTCAGGTGGAATAAGAATATGTAACCCCAAAGAATATGATGCAGATAATTTTGTTCCAGCAATAGGGGAGGATCGCATTAAAGAATTATTCAAAGAAATTAAAAGATACATCAAAAATATCAAAAACGTTCAATTAGAAAAACTTCTTAGCTCGTTTTTTGACGATCCTGAATTTGTAAATGAATATACTCACTCCCCCTCTGCCATGACTCATCACCATAACTATGTAGGTGGAAACCTTGAACATGCCATAGGAGTAACAAGACTTTGCGAAAACATATGTGAGATGTATCCAGGAATAAATAAAGATCTAGTAGTAACAGGTGCAATACTACACGATATAGGAAAACTAAAAGAATATCAGACCACAGCATCGATAAACAAAACTGGAGAGGGAAACTTCATTGGTCACATTGTAATTGGAGACAGATGGGTACGTGAAAAGATTGATGAGATGAGGGAAAAGGGCGATGATTTTGATCAAGATCTTGAGAATTATTTATGCCACATGATACTAAGTCATCATGGAAAATATGAGTTTGGTTCACCACGGATGCCTAAAATCATAGAAGCATGCGTACTTTCCCAGGCCGATATGATGGATTCTCAAGTTAAAAACTACATCCAGAGGATAGAGGAAAACAGAAAAAATACAGATGATGAATGGGCATTTGTATGGGATTCAGACGTAGGTGGTAAAAGACCTATGTATCTTGGAGAAACGTCTAATCTGTAAGCATTGTAAATTGTTAAAAGAAGTGATCGATATGAAAAGAGATATGATCGATATTCTCTGCTGTCCAACATGCAAGGGAGATTTGGAGCTTAAAGTTAAAAAGGAGGATAACAACGAGATTATAGAGGGAAGTTTTACTTGCAAAAAATGCAATTGCAAGTATACAATAGAAGACGGAATACCCAACCTTTTACCTAAATGATGTGGATTTTATATTACCTATCAAAAAATTTTCAACATCTTTTATGGGATCTTTTGACTCTTCTAAATCTCCAATATACTTTTTGAATCGACTTGCCCGTCTATCAAGAATAATAGCGACTCCTTTATCATTTTCATCGCGAATGAGCCGGCCAATGGATTGCAACAATTTCCGAGCGGTTGGCGCCTCAACGGCATATTCCCAGCCCTTTCTAAATTTAAGATCATAGTACCTCTGCAATCCTCGTTGCCTAGCTGTTGGTTTTGGGTAAGGGATACCTACAATCAACACAAGTTCCAACTGTTCTGCTGGAAAATCCATCCCTTCGCTAATTCTACCACCCATAACAGAAAAAAGTGTAGCGCTTTCCCCCTCACGTTGTCCACATGATTTGAATTCAGAGACTAGATCCATAAGTGCAGACTGGGACATCTTCTGTTCTTCAATATACAAACATCGCTTGATATCATCAAAACTCCCATTTCTCTGAAACATTGAAAGAGTATTAAAACTCGGGAAAAACACCATGGCATTCTTAGGAAACGTATTACAAATACCAGATACGTGATCCTGCATTCTCTGAAGGATTTTTTTATCTTTAATAATCTCACTATATTTTGTGGTCACATCACGGACAAAAAGTATCTTTCTGTTTTCCTTTGGAAAAGGAGAAGGATATGAAACCAGTACTGTGTCACTTGGCAGACCCATAGAATCGCGGTATTCCTCCAACGGTTCCAATGTCCCAGACATGTGAATCGATGAATGAAATTTTTTAATGACATCGCTTACAATTGAGGGATCTAGACAATATGCCTCTATTCGCGGATTTTTACCTTGCGCTGCATCAACGACCAATTTAGAATACTGAGCATCGCCTAGATTGGTCCAAAACTCCAGAAATAAACCAAGTTTGTGAAGATAAGAACGTGGTAATTTTCCCTTTTTCTGCCTATATTCCTGGATTTTTTCACCGTACGCGATTAAATCACCGATGATGTCATGGAGTTTTTTACTTGTTATTCCTAGCCTAGACAAAATCTCCGTTTCAAATTCATTGGATGGGATAAATGCATCGCTTTTCTTGGGGCTTCCGCTCCTGATACCATTTTCCAAAATGTTATAGACATAGGTATCTCGTAAGTCTCCTACAATGTCGATTAATAGTTTACAAAAACCTGAGACGGAAAACTTACCATCAGCCACTGACGGGTCGCCATATTTATCCACTTCCATAACACAACTTTTTATCATCCACATACTTAATCGTAAGGAGAACAAATCCCTAATGTAATCTGGAAGATTATGCGCCTCATCAACTATGAGAATCATCTCCTCTTCTGATGCAGACAGCCAATCAAAAAGCGTGTTTCGGATAACGCTTTCAAAAACATAGATATACGGCACAACCACAAGTGGTGTTTCTCGAACAAGTAATTTGTTTAATTCATACGGGCATATTTTCTTTTTCTCACAATATTCAATTGATTCTTCTGCAGTTGGAAGATTTTGTCTCATCCAATCAAGAGCGGAATCGATTTTATTTTTATCTTCGATAAAGTTTCTAAAATAAATACAACCTTTGTCCTTTCCTTTTTTGTTGGATCTGGCTTTCTTTTTTTCATTTGCACAAATTTTTGATAATTCTTCTGAAGTACCTTTAGCAAAATCTGGGTCGTTTTTGGCAAGCAGACACATATTCGATCTACCCTGTACACCAACACCAAAAATTCTGTCTTTGTTGTCCTTCATTTTCTTTCTAATTTCTCTTAATTCCACTATAACTTGTCTCTGTTGCGCATTTGTTCTGGTTGCATAGATTATTTTTTTATTGTTTTTTATTGCAAATTCAAGAGTTGAAGCAATCGTGCAAATTGTTTTACCTGAACCAGTCCCAGATTCAAACACAATATTCCCTTTCGCAGCAAGCGTGTTTTCAATTGTCTTAATTATCGCTGTTTGATTTTTTCGTGGTTCGTAGGGAAAAATATCCATATCAAATGGAGAATGCAAGTATTGGTACATAGATTTGTTGGGCAGTCTGTTAAAACTATAAAATATGTGAATGAAGTTTTATAGTTTCAATATATTAATAGGGTGAAATATGGCCAAAACTCCATTTGATAAGATAAAAGAATCACTTTCAAAACAAATTCCAAAAAATTTGATCAGAAAAATACCAGATAAATGGGAGAAAACAGGAGAAGTACTGACAATTAAATTACCTACAGATCTAAAAAACTATGAAAAAAAGATTGGTGAAGTGTATGCCATGATCCTTAACTGTAAAACTGTGCTAAATGACATAGGAGGTATTTCAGGAGTCTACAGAGAGCCAAACGTAGCGAGAATATATGGTTCCACAAACACAGAAACAATCCATAAGGAAAATGGAATCAAATATAAATTAGACCCTCAAAGAATAATGTTTTCTTCTGGAAACATGGATGAAAGATTACGTATGGCAAATATTTCAAACACAGGCGAAACTGTTGTTGATCTTTTTGCAGGGATTGGTTATTTCACAATACCCATGGCAGTATATAGTAAGCCAAAGAAGATTTTTGCCTGTGAAATTAACCCTGTTTCATATGATTATCTATGTGCAAATATTATTTTAAACAATGTCACCTCGGTAGTGGAGCCTTTAAAAGGAGACAATAGAAAAATCTCTCCAAAAAATGTTGCTGATAGAGTGTTGTTAGGCTACTTTGGTAACACACGTGACTTCATACCAACTGCCCTTGACTGTCTAAAAAATCATACAGGAATTATTCACTATCATGATAAATTTTTAGAAGATGTGGTTCCTGATGACCCGTTAAAGATTGTCAAAAAAATCGCAGAAAAATACGATAGAAGTGCACAACTTCTGAAGTATAAACATGTAAAAACATATGCCCCAGGCATCAGCCATTTTGTCTTGGATATACAAATAGGTGAACAATGAAAGAAAAAATCAAGCTTATCGTATACCATGCAAATGAAGATGATCCAAAGAAATGCAGTGCGAGAAAGCTACATAAATTTGGTTTTGCAGAGCTTAAAACCAATATCAGAAAAACACCAAGACATGCCATTCTCTTGAATCCATTTGCCGAGAAAAGTATCTCAAAGGAAGATACTAGATTTGCCGAGAAGAATGGAATGCTGGCTGTTGATTGCTCCTGGAAAAATGCAGAAAATAGTTTTGAATATTTGAACAAAAGAAACTATTCCAGGGCACTTCCATTTGTGATTGCTGTAAACCCAATTAACTATGGTAAACCACTTAAACTTACAACGTTAGAAGCCTTCGCCGCCGCACTTTATATTTTAAATGAAACTAAGCAGGCCAAGGACATACTAAACATTTACAAATGGGGTCCACAGTTTCTAGAGTTGAATAAGGAACCTTTAGAAGATTATAGGAAAGCAAAGGACAGTAAAGAGGTTATAGAACTCATGATGCAGTATATCGGTGATGAGTAATTGCACTAGGTTTTAAGTAATAACTTTGGTATTAGATGTAATATTGCACAGCACGCACAATAAAATGATGTGATATCTCATGAAACACGAACTTGAAACTTTCTTCAAACCAAAAAGCATAGCCGTTGTTGGCGCATCAAAAGATTCTACAAAAATAGGGCATGCTGCCTTAAAAAATATCCTTATTTCCAATTATGAATGTAAACTGTATCCAATTAATCTAAAGGAAAAGGAGATACTAGGGATTAAATGCTACCAAAAACTAGCAGATGTTCCAGGAAAAATAGATCTTGTATTAGTTTCAGTTCCGGCAAAAATAGTTCCACAGATAATGCGTGAGTGCGCAAGGAAAAAGGTGGAAAATGTTATCATCATATCTTCTGGATTTAGCGAAGCGGGGAATTATGAACTAGAGGACGAAGTTAAACGAATCGTAGAAAACTCAAAAATGCGAGTACTTGGACCAAATACCATGGGATACAAAAATGCATCAGATGGTCTGGATGCATCCTTTGTTTTTGGAGTTCCCAGGAGGGGAAATCTAGCACTGGTCAGTCAGAGCGGTGCTCTTGGCATAGGTATGATTTACTTAGCCAATAACGAGTTTGTGGGAATTTCAAAAATAATTGGTGTAGGCAATAAACTAGACATCGATGACGATGACCTAATTGATTATTTTAGCCAAGATCCAGAGACAAATGTCATAGGATTATACATTGAAGGAATTAAGGATGGCAGAGCTTTTATGGATAGTATAAAATCATGCAATAAACCAGTTCTTGTGGTTAAAGCAGGGAGAAGCAGTGCAGGTGCAAGGGCAACTGCATCTCATACTGGATCCATGGCAGGCAGTGATAAAATATACAGCGCTGCAATTAAACAGGCAGGAGGAATAAGGTGCCGAGACATAGTAGAACTGTTTGATATGGCACGAGCTCTTGCAGGACAGCCACCAGCAAGGGGGAATCGCATAGGCATCATAACAAATGGCGGTGGATTGGGGATACTTCTAACAGACGCATGCGAAGCAAATGGGCTTACAATACCAAAACTCTCACCAAAAACATACAAAAAAATCGATAAAATCTTACCAGATCTTGTCAAACCTAACAACCCTGTGGACCTCGTGGCAGATGCAGGGTTTTACCGTTATGAAGCCTGTACAAAAGCATTGCTTGAAGACCCTAACATTGATGGCATTATTGTTGCATCTGTACATGGCGGATACGCCCGCCCTAGAGAGTTCACAGGTGCCATACTTAAAATGATACGCGAAAGAAAACTCCATGAGACGCACAAAAAGCCGATATTGGGAACCTGGGTTGGAGGAAAGGAATTTGAAGATTTAGTGCTTGATCTCAAGTCTGCAGGAGTGCCAATTTATCCATCTTCCTGGCGGACAGCAAGATCAATGTTTGGATTATACGTTGAGGGAAAGAGGATAAAAAGAGAAAAACAAGAGAAACAAGATTAATCTACCCATTCCACACCAAGAATTTCCTCCCAATCAGGCGGCTTGCCCTCCCATTTTTCTGCAGTTTCTTTGGAAACGCATTTTTTGCAAATTCCAATAATCTTAAAATAACAGGATGGGCAAACAGATCTGCCACATTTTAAACAGACAAACTTTGCACTCTTTTTACCACATATCTCACATAAACCCGAAGGTTTCTTTTTAGCCATCTCTTGTGCGGTATGAGATGTTTTAATTTCCTTCTTTGTTTCTCTCAACCATTCCTGCAATTCCTCATTCATGGATAGGACATCATCCTCAGACATTTTGCCACCCTTATTCTAAAATGAAAAATCAATGATGCTTTATATATTTTGTTTCCTCAAATATTGAGGTTTTGATTTTTTGTGAACAAAATTTGCAAAAAGATGGAAAAATGGAGTTACAACAAGTAATAAAATTACATGCCATAAAGAAAAATTTTCGAAAAACCAATTTTCATATGTAAGTCCCAGAATGTGTAAAAAACTACCCATGAGAAAGCTGAAAAATAGAACCCCTAGTATGAAATCAAGTTGATCAAATGGAATCCAATCTTCTCCGCGATTTCTACCAACTCGTCTTTTAAAAAAGCTTTCGATGATGTCGCCTGCAAGGGCACCAAAACAAATAGAAAAAATAAGTGGTATCATCAGCGGAAAGTGACCGAAATCGCTTAAACCAAGAAATGCAAACTCGCTCTTGCTTGCATATATTGCGACAATTGAGAAACCAAAACCTGCAGTCATTCCGACAAATGCTCCAGCAAAAAGCCCTTGCCAGGTTTTACCATTACCCAAAATCCGCCGCCCATCTTTCCATTTTTTGCCAAAATCAACAGGTGTGCCACCACCAACAAGAAGTGCACTAGCATTGGCGATATATGCAGGAAGTACAAGCCAAAGAGCCTGAATGACTATTTCATAACTCATATCGGAAATATGAATGTGGGTTTTCTTTAAAACAATGTTTGTCAAAAATTAGTCTTTTTTAGTAAGTTTTAAACCTTTATAAGAAAACCTATCTGATCTTTTTACTAAACTCTTTAAAGCAAGATTTGAAAGTCCGAAGTTTTCTGCCACCATATTACCAAATTTTCCGTCATCTTCCAAAAATTCGTATATTTCGCTCTCCAATTCTTTAAACTCTTCCTGATTTAATGATGCTATAGTAAAAATTTCACTTATCTCATTTACAGGACAAGATATATTAATATTGAATGCAGAATAATAAGAACGATACTTTTTCTGAGGCTTGCCACTTACACCTTCTTCGGGTGTTGTCCATTTAGTCTCGACTAGTTTCATTTCATCGAAAAGCTCAAGCGCTCTTTCTCCATTACTTCCATATCTTTCCTTTATCTCACTAAGTGGTTTCCAATCTGATTGAATCTCCTTAAAAACTTCCTTCTTTATTTTATTGTCAAAAGCTCGTATTATGGGCACCAAATCAGTGGAATCGTTGACAACTTTTGTTCGTATCATTTTATCTGCTCTTTCTAATACTAAAACAGGACGTTTCGTATTTAAAGTTTCTGCATGACACTTTATTTATTTTAGTTAACCTATAAAAAGACATGCGGCAAAGTTGAACAGAGGATCTGAGTAGAATATTACTGAGAGTGAGGAGGGATGGGATGCTAAGGCACAGTTTTCTATTTTTAGGGAGGGAAAACTGTGTTATTGCATAAAAGAAACTCTCCCCACTCAATACAACCTTAGTAACTTCTGGCATAAATATCTTTTTGTCAGGATCCTACAGCCGGGGGAGCGCCCATATTAACTCCATATTCCCCCTTTTCTAAAAAAGACGCAGTGGACTTGTCGGGATTTGAACCCGAGGCCTCTTCCATGCCAAGGAAGCGATCTTCCGAGCTGATCTACAAGCCCAATATGCAGACATCATAAGGACTGAAACTGATTTTAGCAAATAAAATTTGCGCTTGTTATCAGAAAGAGTTTATTGACGTTTTACAAATAGTGAATTTTATTAAGAGCCACCACAATCATAAAAAAGATAAGGGAATACGAGTTACGTTACATGACGGTGCGAGATTGGCCTATTTAAATGTGGAAGGGAAACAGTTATGACAGAGATATATGGAATTTATTTTGCGTTGCTTATTTTATCTGGATTCATATCGTTAAACTTGTCTTTCTACATCTGGTGGAAACACTGGTTGGAAAAGCGTGTACAACCGGCCAGAATGTTTGCTTTTTTAATGGCAATCGCTGCCACATGGGCATTTGCTGCCGCAATGGCATTAATTAGTCCAAATGCCTCACAAACATATTTCTGGGAACAGGTCAAATACATAGGAATATTTTTAATTCCACCTAGCTGGCTTATTTTTTCATTGCAATGGACTGGCAGAGGTAAATGGATCACTAAGGAAAAAATCTATATCATATATGCTATTTCTTTGCTGTTTTTAGCTCTAGTCTTCACCGACAGTTTCCATCATCTGATCTGGAGCAATATCGAATATGTTCAAATTGGTCCTTATTTGGACACTTCTGGGATACATGGCATAGGGTGGTGGTTAGCTTTATCTTACTCTTATTTCCTAATTTTAGGTGGCACATTTTATCTTGCAAGAGGATTTGTTAATTTAAGGAATGTCTATCGTAAACAGGCTATTATTTTATTATTAGGGAGTTTTGCACCGTGGGCAGCAAACGTAATTTACGCCCTCAATGTGAGCATTTTTCCAAATATTGATTTTTCATCACCTGCATTCATTATAACTGGTTTGACTTTTACCTGGGGATTTTCTCAGTTCAGACTAATTGATATTGCACCAGTAGCAAAAGACGCTATTTTTGAAAATATGAATGATCCTGTGTTTGTATTGGATACGCAGAATCGAGTTGTTGATATCACTCCTGCTGCTCAAAAAATCTTTAATCACGATATCTCAGAATTAATTGGAAAAAAGGCCGAAGATGCATTTTCTGATCAACATGAGTTCATTAAACATCTTGTTAAGGAAAAGGAACATAGGTGTGAAGTTTGCTTAAATAAAAAAAAGCAGGAATATTGTTTTGATATGCAAGTAACACATTTATATGATTCTCATAATCATCTTAATGGCCGGGTTATATGTTTACGAGATATAACCGAACGAAAACAAGCAGAGGAATCTCTTCGTAAAAGTGAGGAGGCATACCGAGCTATTTTTGAAAATACAGGTGCGGCTACAATCATTGTAGAGGAGGATACTACCATATCTTTGGCAAACAATGGTTTTCAGAAGATATCTGGATATACCAGAGATGAAATAGAGGGAGTAAAGAGTTGGACTGAATTCATTGCAGACAAGGATCTAGAAAAAATGAAGGAATTTCATAAACTTAGAAGAGAAAAGCAAAGCAAATCTGCTCCAAAAAGCTATGAGTTTCGATTCGTTGATAAAGTAGGTAACATAAAAGACATGCTTCTGTCAGTTGATATTGTTCCAGGGACAAAAAAAAGTGTGGCATCCCTCATAGACGTAACTAAGCAGAGAATGCTTTTAAATGAATTAAGAGACGCACACGAATTACTTTATTCAGTAAATAAGGATCTTGAGAGAAAGGTAAAAAACAGAACCGCTAAAATTGAGAGATTGATTAAGCAAAAGGATGAATTTATAAATCAACTTGGCCATGATTTGAAAACACCTTTAACGCCCATGATGGTATTAGTACCAATCATAAAAGGAAACATCGAAAATCCCAAAGATAAGGAATTACTGGAAGTTCTAATGCGTAATGTTTACTATATGAAGGACCTAGTGACTAAAACCATTGATCTTGCAAAACTTAATTCAGATAAAATAGAATTTAGCATTGAAGATACAAATCTTTTATCTGAAGTTGAAAACATAATCAAAAATAATCACATCCTGTTTGAAGATAATCATATCGACGTAGTCAATAAAATTGATGAAAATATAATTGTTAAGGCAGATAAATTAAGATTAAATGAACTACTCAACAATCTTATTACAAATTCGATAAAGTATGCGTCAGAGGAGGGGGCAAATATCATCCTTGATGCAAAGCAAAGAGAAGGTTTTGCCACAATATCTGTAGAGGATACTGGCATAGGCATGACAGAAAAACAAATCAACCACATCTTTGATGAGTTCTACAAAGCAGATGATTCAAGACATGATCTTGATAGTAGTGGACTGGGACTGCCCATCTGCAAACGCATTGTAAGAAAACATGGTGGAAAGATATGGGCTGAAAGTCAAGGAAAGGGCAAAGGAAGCACATTTTATTTCACATTAAAACTGGCAGAAAAAAGTAACCCAAAGAATAACGTATAAAGTATTATTAAGGACGATGTATTTTTTGAAGGCGCATGAAGAAAAAAGAATTGGAGATTTTGCTGCAAAAGGTCCCATCATTTGATAGTCCAATTCCTCATTTAGAACAGTACCTAACCTCAGCCGATATTGCCGCAGATATCATCTTTACTGCACATCAACTGGGCGATATCGAAAACAAAATAGTTCTCGATTTGGGCTGTGGGACAGGGATCTTTTCAATAGGAGCATTTCTAACTGGGGCTAAAAAGGTTGTCGGTATAGACATTGATAAGAACAGCATAGGAACTGCAAGAGATTACGCAGAAAAAAACAACTATGAAATAATCTTTAAAGCCCAAGATGTAAAGGATGTTGAAATTAAATGTGATACAGTCATTATGAATCCGCCATTTGGTGCACAAAAAGGCAATAGAAATGCAGATAGAAAATTTATCGAAAAAGGTTTTGAGATCGCATCTGTGCTATATTCTCTTCACCTTAGCAAAACAGTTCCTTTTGTAAATCAATTAGTTTCCTCGTTGGGTGGCAATATTGACTACTCAAAGGATTACATTTTTCCAATAAGATGGATGTTTGAATTCCATAGCAAAAAGGTGGTAAACTACGATGCGACATTATTGAGAATCAGCACAGAATCTTAATTCTTTCTTCAGGGAATATGTGGTTTATAAAATGTAAACATCTAAGTATCTGGTAACTCTTTTGCAGCCCAGAGCAAGTTGCGTGCGAAAAGATCATGTGCTTTTCTATTTCCAATTGTAAGTTCTGGATGTACCACAGATAAAACTACCCTTCCCCTCCAGTATGTTGTTGCAATAATTGCATTCTCCCCTCTAATTGACCTATCATATGGGTCATCGGTCCCCTTAAAGATTGCGATAGTCGTTACCTTTGGCATGAAAAGACGGTATATCAATGGCCCATCCACAAGTGGTACATTCCCAAGCATAACACGCACTCTGTCACGATAATATGGTTTTTGTACAGGAATATTCGAAGGTTCAATGCGGATGGCTACGCGCGAAGTGGGCAATTTCCCAGTGACTTTTACCATATCTGCCTTTTTAAACCACAGAGGATACTTTAAGATGTGATCAAAAGCTGATGCATCGGAGTAAACATTTGCAAGTCCAAGCATCGGTGTAAATTCTTTAGACCCAGTGACCCTTTTTAATGGGATTTTGTATCCTCTTGGCAGATTAACTACTCCAAGAGAACCAAAGGTTGAATCTCCGCATATGCCGTAAAATCCTCCACCTCTACGGACAAATTTTTAAATCTCTGTTCTATATTTTTCTGGACAGTGCCATCCACCAATACCGCCCGGCCCCACAACAACATCAATGCCCAATCTCCTAAGTTTGCCATTTTGCACATCTCCCCTTCGCCAGCTATCCCAAAATTCGTAGATTTTAAAATTTACATTATACTTTAACTCAGTTTTTTTAAGAATTCTTTTATAAATTTTCATACCCATTTTGGCAGAAAGATCTAGCGGATCCCATTTCTGCCAGATGAACGCAACTTTGATTGTAGGCCGTCTTCCCACCCTTATAGAGAGCCCCAACGAGGTCGGGATGATTGCGGGTATTATTAAAACAGCAATAATAAACATCGATGCAATAGGCAAGTATTTATTTTTTCTCGTTTCTATCCCCCATTCAAAATAACTGCTTACCAATATGTGCTACATCACATATAGATTTTATGGCAATTATCTAGAAATTTGTATAAAAATTGATGAAAATAGATTTATTGCCAATTACCATTTAACATATGCTGCAAGTAACGAATATCGAAGCGTGTGTTTGTTATAGTGTAGAATCTAACTGCCGAAATTTTCAAAAATGGAAGAAAGAGGAGTAAATTCAAACCCTCCGGCATATTTAGCAGTACCAATGAAAAACGTGTAGCTTGTTTGCGATAGCGGTTGAGCAACATGGATGTATAGGCCTCTGAAACGTAGCATGAACCCCATCTGTGCACCAGTAAAAGTCTTTATTTCAAAGGGATCCAATGAAACTATTCCAGTACCACTTGGAATTGACATTTGATTAGCTGCACCAGTATAATGCCATAAGGTAAACGGTTTAACAACTTTAGTTTTACTGTCTTTAAACGGGTTCAGATCGTATCCCCAACCATAGCTGACTACCAGTTTACGGTTGTCAAGAATCTCAGAGTTGAGAAGGGATGCCAATATTTTGCTCAAAAGGGGAGTATCATCGCGATCTAAGAACGATGTTAAAACATCAATAACATCCTTCCTATCGGTTTTTGATTTTAAAGTATCAAACAATGAGGACAATCTTGTTTTTAAATCTGTAAACTCTTGTTCGGATATGCTAAATTTTTCCCCAACTGTAGAACCATCAAGATCCATCGAGGTGTATTCCACAGTTACCGTCTCTTCACACACTTTCTCTTCTATTTGTTCATTTGCAATTGCAGGAAATATATAGATAGCCGCAAAAAGTGCTATAACTCCTATTACTAAACCCTTTCTAAATAAACCTTCTTTCATTTTTTGCCTCCATAATTGCCATTATAAACATAATAACATTTCACCTTTATTTAAATGTTTTCCTAATATTATTAAAATAATTAATTGCTCATTTTAATGCTCCGGTGGGAAAAAACTGCACCAAAGAATCCAAACGAAAGTATAATTAATTGACTCTCCTATCTTTGGATACAAATTTTGTGAGGGCATACTATGACAAAATCAAGAAATAAAAACCAGAGAATTGGTGTATTTGTAGATGTGCAAAACATGTATTACTCTGCAAAACATTTGCACAACAGCAAAGTTAATTTCAGGACAATATTAAAAGAAGCCGTATCTGGTAGAAAACTTATCAGAGCCATAGCATATGTCATAAAGGCAGACATTAAGGATGAGAACACATTTTATGATGCTTTAGAAGAAATGGGATTTGAAGTGAGATCAAAGGATCTTCAGGTCTTTTATGGTGGATCAAAAAAGGGAGATTGGGACGTAGGAATAGCAATGGATGTAATGAGACTCGCACCTAAACTAGATACGATTATATTGGTGAGCGGAGACGGAGACTTCTCTGATTTATTGGAACATGCAAAAAGTCTAGGATGCAGAACAGAAGTATTGGCATTTGGTAAAACAACATCTCATAAATTAAAAGAGGTTACAGACTTTTTCTTGGATCTTGGCAAGAGTAAAAAATATCTATTAGGCAAAGGAAAATAGTATCGCAAACGGTCAATTGAACAGACAATGAACCTTTATTTAACACAAATGAATTACCAGGTGAGATTCCTTTAAACCTATCCGAAAGTATAATAATATATTACCTTATCTGCTTTCGACCTATAACTAAAAGAAAAACAAGGAAAGTGATTGAATTGGCGCGTAAAAAAACAAAGAAATTCAGAGGATCAATGACTCACGGCAGAGGCAAAAAAGCCGGAAGGGGGGCAGGACTTAGAGGAGGCAGAGGAAACGCTGGATTAAGCAAGCACAGATACATGCATATGGTAAAATATATGCCGGATCATTTTTTTGGAAGACATGGCTTCAAAAGGCCCCAAAGCATCATAAAGAAAGATAAATGTATCAACGTCGGTCAGTTGGAGGAAGGTTTTCCTGGCAAGAAAAGTATAGATCTTGATAAAGAGGGTTTTGATAAACTACTAGGCGGTGGAAAAGTAAATGGTAGTTTTAAAATTAAGGTAAAACAAGCATCAGCAAAGGCCGTAGAAAAAATCAAAGAAAACGGTGGAGAAGTAACAATACTAAAATAAAAATAAATTTAATTTGGGTTGAATATGACAGAAGAAAAGAAAAGTCTCCTATACAAGCTTAAACCACTTATAGAAAGATGGCCCGCCATCACAAAACCTGAAGGGCATGTAACATTTAGGACAAAGATATTCTGGACCACCCTTTCCCTGATCATCTACTTCATTTTAACAAATGTAATGATCTTTGGGCTTGCCAGTGGTACAATTGATCTTTTTGAGCAGTATCGTTTTATCATGGCAGGCGCATCAGGTTCAATCATGCACCTTGGCATAGGCCCAATCGTCACCGCATCAATTATCCTGCAGTTATTCGTCGGTGCTAAAATCATAAATCTTGATCTTACTAAACAAGAAGACAAGGCAATCTATCAAGGCACCCAAAAAGTACTTGTTGTAGTGATGATTGTTGTAGAAGCAATACCACAGATATTTGGGTACTTGCAACCAAGCGACGGTTTGGTCGGTGCAGTTGGTGGAGATTGGGCTAGTTTCATTATTGTTGCCCAACTCATTATCGGTGCAATGCTTGTATTTTTCATGGATGAACTGATTTCCAAATGGGGTATTGGTTCTGGTATCTCTTTGTTTATTGCTGCAGGCGTATCACAAGCAATATTTACCGGAACATTCAATTGGTTACCTGTGCAAGGCGGTATAGCAAGTATGAGCAATCCGCCTGCTGGTGTCATACCTGGAACATATTACTTATCCTCACATATGTCCCTTGGGGACATAATGGGAGGAGGTTATCAGTCAATCTTTCTAGGAGCACCGAGAATCGGATATACAAATGCCATAGTTCCGCTGATTGGTACGCTGCTTATATTTTTTATCGTTGTTTATGCAGAATCTTCTCGTATAGAACTACCTTTAACCCATGCCAAGGTTAGAGGAGCTCGTGGAAGATATCCTATCAGATTAATCTATGCATCAAACATTCCAGTAATTCTTATGTCTGCTCTTCTAGCAAACGTAAACATGTTTGCAATGCTTTTGTATAGATCTAATTTGCCGCTGTTGGGTCATCAATGGTGGCTTGGCAAGTATGATCTTGCGATCAGTACACAACCAATAGCTGGCGGGGCATGGTATCTTTCCAGTCCTGGCGGAATTAATAGTTGGCTCATACCAATGTTTGCAGGAGGATACGGAGGGCATGACGCCTGGCAGTTTGCTCTTAAGGTCATTATTTACCTAGTTATACTTATTTTTGGATCTATACTTTTTGCGAAATTCTGGATAGAAACCACAAATATGGGACCTGCAGATGTAGCAAAGCAGATTCAAGGTTCTGGAATGCAGATACCAGGTTTTAGAAAAGATCCGCGTGTATTGAAGAAAGTGTTGGAAAGATATATTCCCATGGTAACAGTCATAGGTGGTGCTACTGTTGGTGCATTGGCAGGATTTGCAGATTGTATAGGGACTGTCGGTAAAGCCAGTGGTACTGGTGTACTGCTTACTGTTGGTATTATTATCCGTCTGTATGAAGACATTGCCAAGGAGCAAGCGATGGAAATGCATCCTGTACTAAGAGGATTCTTTGGAAACGAGTGAAACAGCACATAGGTGGCAAAATGGGAGTTATTATAGTAACGGGCATACCAGGTGTTGGAAAAACAACCGTCATGAAAAAGGCTGCAGAAGGCATGGACATCGAATTCGTTACCTTTGGAACGGTAATGATTGATATAGCAAAGGAAATGGGACTTGTAAAAGACAGAGACGAAATGAGAAAACTAACACTAGATCAGCAAAGAGATCTACAGATACGAACAGCAGAAAAAGCTGGCAATATAAAAAACGCCATTGTTGATACTCATTGTACAATAAAAACCCCTAAAGGATACATGCCTGGACTGCCGGAATGGGTCATAAAAAAACTTAAACCTACTGCAATAGTGTTGGTTGAGGCAGACCCTGAGGAAATCTACAACAGAAGGGCAAAAGACACGACCCGTAATAGAGATCCTGATTCAAAAGAAGAAATAGCAGAACATCAACAAATGAATAGAGCTGTTGCCATGGCATATGCAGCAATTACCGGCGCAACGGTCAAAATAGTTTTTAATCATGATGGTGCTATAGATGCTGCCGTAAAGGAAGCGGCACCAGTATTGGAGTGAGAGTATGGAAAGAATGGATAACAATGCAGCACAGGGAAGCAATCTTTTACTGCTTATGGTTTTTATGATGATTATAATGTTTCTCATGCCCACTTTTGGACCGATACTTGGTGTATATTTCGGAGCGGTTTTAGAGCCGGCAATAGGTTTTAATGGAAATTATCCTTTGCTAACTTTGTTTTTTTCGGGTCTAATCGTGGTGACTCTTTCTTCAGTGCTTACAAATTTTTTCACTGATTGGATAAAAATGGGCAAATCTCAAGAGATGTCAAAGACATTCCAAAAAGAGCTAACAAAGGCACGTAAGGAGGGTAACACCAACAAAGTAAATAAACTTATGAAGATGCAACCGCAAATTATGAAACAGCAAACTGACGCATCTAGCGGAATGATGAAGCCGATGGTGTTTTTGATTATATTCATCTGGCCAATTTTCATGTGGCTTAGAGCATTTCTTGGAGATTTACCACACCATTACTTTACAGTACCTTGGGGAGGAGGCATTTCTCTTTACTATAAACCTTTTCTAATGCAAGCATGGTTATGGCTTTATCTGATATCCTCCATGGTATTTGGGCAGTTAATCAGGCAGGGCCTTAAGGTAATTAGCTGGTCAGAGCAGTGGAAAGAAACAAAAGCAAAAATAATGCCTTTTTCAAAGTAATTTGACTTATGGTAACAATCACGATAAGTGGCACTCCAGGAAGTGGAAAAAGTACAGTTGGAAAACTTCTAAAGAAAAAGCTTGAAACAAGGTATGTTTATTCTGGCAAAATTTTTCGAGAAACTGCAAAGAAGTATGATATGTCTCTAGAGGAATTTGGAAAATATTGTGAGAATAACAAAGAAATTGACCAGGAATTAGACAGACGCCAACTTGAAATATTGCAAAAGGGAGATGTAATTTTAGAGGGGAGACTTGCCGGATGGATTGCGCATCGTAACAAAATATCTGCCCTAAAAATAATGCTGGATGCAGATCTAGAAACAAGGGCCAAACGCATTGTAAAACGTGAAGAAGGAGATACAAAAAAAAGAAAAAAAGAGATTCTTAACAGAGAGAAAAGCGAAGCGAAGCGATATAAAAACTATTACAATATTAATCTTAAGGACACATCCATCTACGATCTCGTTATCGATTCTACAGATAAAACACCTGAAGAAATTGTAGAGATAATACTCGAAAAAATTGATAGGTAAGCATTTTTTATATAGTAGTTATCATTCTGTTGCATTGAAATGAGCAGCCAAAAACACATATTACCTTCTGATAAAAAACGTACACGACTTATCAAAGTCCAAGCTAAAACCAACCCAAATTATGGTAAATCTCCAGATGAACGTAGTGTTGAAGAGCTACTCGATAATAGCATGATTAACTTGGATAAACCATGCGGCCCTACGTCACATCAGATTGATGCCTGGATCAGAGGAATACTGGGAGTCGATAAGGTAGGACATGGCGGTACACTAGACCCCAATGCAATAGGAGTTTTGCCTATTGGCATAGGCAATGCCACACGAGCCCTACAGGTCCTTCTGTTGGCAGGTAAGGAATATGTTGGCATTATGAAACTTCACAAAAGCGTTAATAAAAACAAAATTTTAGATGCTTGTAACAGTTTCGTAGGGGATATTTTTCAGATTCCTCCAGTCAGATCCGCAGTTAAAAGAGTGAAAAGAAAGCGTCGAATCTATTATTTAGATGTTCTTGAGATTAAAGACAGAGAAGTGCTGTTTCGTGTTGGGTGTGAAGCAGGCACGTATGTTAGAACTTTGTGTGTCGACATTGGTAAAAAGCTTGGTTGTGGCGCCCATCTTTCAGAACTCAAGCGTACAAGAGCTGGAAATCTAAGAGAAGAAGATTCAGTAATATTACATGACGTGAAAGATGCCTATGTTTTTTGGAAGGAAGAAAAAAATGAAGAAGAGTTTCGCTCAAAGATTCTTCCCATGGAAAGATTGCTTGATCATTTACCAAAAATCATTATTCGTGATTCTGCTGTAGATGCACTTTGTCACGGAGCAAATCTAGCAATACCAGGAGTCGTAGAAATCGACACAGATATCAAAAAAGGAGACATGGTTGCCATTTTAACACTGAAGGGCGAAGGAGTTGCATTAGTAAATGCTCTTGTGAGCACAGAAGAGATGATTCAAAAAGATACGGGAATGTGTGCAGATATCGAAAGAGTCTTAATGAACAAGGGAACATATCCTTCTATCTGGAAAAAGTCTTAAAGGAGAGGTTTATTCCCTGTATTTGTTTTTTGCCGAGGTGGCACAGCCTGGAACTGCGCGAGACTGGAAATCTCGTGAGGATTCGTCCTCACAGGAGTTCGAATCTCCTCCTCGGCGTACCCTTCATAAACGCAAGGTACTCAACCAGTTTTACCTCAAGAAAATAAGCTCAAATTAACACCAGCATTTTTGCTTTCTAATTACTTCTCTGTCCAATAGTATGGTAAAGCATCTCCGTTGGGCTTTCATCACCTGATGCTTGATCTATTAACTCAATTAAAACAATTATAGGTACCGCAACAAGTAAATAGAATAATCCACCCCCAATGAATTGTGTAAGCAAACTCATATCCCATAGATAAGCTAAGGTGCCCGCTGCGATAATGCCAAATAGTGATGAAACCCCTCCTCTTACCCCAGGAGCCATAATTAAACTAGGTAGGGAACCCAGCATATTTGCGAGAAATGATGCCAATCCTGGAGGTATTATTGAACTATTATTGATGCCATTGATAATTTGATTTAAAATTGTATGATTCGTTTTCCCACACCATAAAGTTAGTATTGCCTCAACCGTTGCACCTACAATTACACCTACGGATATTACTTCAAAGTATTTTACAAGCATTGGAAGTAAGTCTGGAAATGCAACCGCAGTTCCAGTTAAGAAAAAACCCCAAAGCAAAAGAACGGCAATAAGAATGAGTTTTGCAATATCTTTGCTAATATTTGACAAAGCGGAGCTAAGACGTAGATTCTGTTGCAGATAATTTTCGCAATGGGCATATAGCATTGAAATATTTTGCGAGGAAATATTCAAATTTAACTCAGATGAGATTCTAAAAATGTCTTCTACGGAATCAACTTTTCTTTGAACTAAATTTCTTAAAGTATTATCGAATTTTTGAATGGTTTCATTCTTGCATTTGAGTGTTAAAATTGTGTTGTATTTCAGTATTTCTACTTTTTTAATCAGAGGGTTTGAATTTGAAAAAAGCATGTTTATTGTTTGAAACGTGTTCCGATCAGATAATTCTTTGATTTCATCTTGTATTTCTGGATAGGAAAGTAGTTTATTGGCCTCCATCAACGGATCGTGTTTAGAATAAATCTTGTGTTTAAATTGCTCATATAACTGTTCTATCTCCTCATCATGCGGCGAGTAATCCATATCAATCACTTCATCAATTTTACCTGATTTATTGATTAAAATAGAAGCAGTAGAACTATTTGCTACTGGTATAATAGTAGCGGTGGAAATCAGCAGTATTAAAATAGAAATAACGATTATTTCTTTTTTCATGTTTTTTCCTCCCATACGGATATTTTTTATAGTATTGTAATATATTAGTTTAACTTAAATGTTTTGGGAAATGTTAACATAGGACTTTTCTACATGATGTCCTAAAAATAAGGGGATTTTCGCTGCAAGATTAACTGGAATACCCCCCAATTTTTAAACTTGGATCGCCAAGAAGTACCCATTCCTGTACTGTCTTGGCATCAAGAGATGAAGTTCCACCAGCCGGTGAACTCCAATCAATTGGAAACTCTTTGAGATATTGGTTAATAGCATTTTTCCAGATTTGGCCTATTATTTCTGTTCCATTGACATATTCTCTAAAAAATTGTAGTTCCAACCAGTTTGTACCACCATGCCCGATTTCACACCCTAGCCAACTTAATCCTGTATATCCTAACGTCGCAATTGCACCACCAAATGGTTTGCTGACAATCTTCCAAGCCCAGCATTCAGGTACCCATTCCATATGATAAAATTTGTATGGATCATCAAAGAAATATCCATTAAAACCATACTCTTTTATGTCTCTTATCATATTCGAGATGGATACATCGAATTGACTGTTATGACATCCACCAACAATGCAGACAGGAAGTTTATATTGATTTACCAAAAAGGGCATAAGTGGCGTTGGCAAATTGCCTACGTTTTCTGTGCTATTCGGTGGATGAGTTACCCAAACACTAGGGTTTCCATGGCCAGATAAATATAAAAATCCACAACCTTCGTTGATTGTCTTTATTAAATTAATTGTTGTCAAATCACCTGTCGAGGTCCATAGTTTAGTGTGATCAAAATTAGTCATAATTTCCATTGCTTTTTGAGTATTTACTTCACCTTCGTACTCACTAAATTGCTCTCCTTTGTAGCCTCCAGCTTCCGAATATGTATCTCCTCCAGCTACGACCATGTTTTTAAACCAGTCTAATCCATATGTGTTTTCCTCATAATGTATTATCTTATTCACAACAAGTTTCACTTCGATTTTATTTCTACATGGCAACCTTCCAAGGCAGATTTCTGGTGTGAGACTAATGTTCTTGTCCGGTGATTCCTCTCCACTCCACTCACCATAAATACCATCACCATCAGTATCCCAGCTAGAAAAATTACCGGCATCATCATAGATATCAGCATAGTAAAGATCACTGATGAATCGCGATTCCATCGAATTGTAATCATCCTCATTGTAGCAATATCGAACAGGGATTTGCCTGAAATCCCCCATTAATAGCACATAGGAAATATTCCAGCTGTCTTTAGCATATTTAATGAAATACTTGATCTTTTCTTGGCAATCTTTGCCTTCGTAATCTTCGTAAATATCTTCTGTAGTTTTGACACAAGTTTTAATACCCATATTGTTTTTGTGATCAACAAGCTGCTGACTTATCTTTTGAAAGTTGTCAGGAGCAATGAGTACTAAATTAATTTGTGCGGAGGAAAATTGATTATGTTTAAAATCATTTGAAAGATCTGCAGATATAGAGGAAAGCAATATTGACGCTAGAAAAAGCGTCACTATGAAAATAATGATTTTTTTCATGATTATCTTCCTTTTTTCAAATCTCTGAAAGTGTAATCAGCTATCCTCTTTCAGAAAATTAATGTTGTGGTTCAAGATATAGAAGAGATATTAATCCAGATATGCCGGCACAAGGGACAACACCTATTTCTAAAGCAACAGTCCATGGTTGAGGCCAGGTTTTATAAAGGGTGAAACTGAAAGGAAGGGTGTATGGGCTACCCACCCATAGAAAATTACCAACAAATCGCTGGTTTAATTTAATTTCCCCATCCCTTCCATCTAATTGTAATCCAGTAAACATTCCAGAAGAAATCGCATTTCCAACTAAAATTTCAATGAAGTTGTATAGGGCTGTTGTCCAAAACATTTTGTATTGTCTGTATTCATAATCTGGATACTTTTCCCAAATAGATTGCCATATCTTACCTGTCAGGAGTATTGGCCCTATGTTTTCTAACCATTTACCCAATCCAAATCCTATGTCTGGTAAAGACTCGTTTTCAATAAAAATGCCAGTACTGTTTAAAGTTACGTTTATTATTGTCATATTCATAAGTTTAATTGCATATGGAAAAATCTTTCCATCTAAATGACTTATACCAAATGGATTGACCGTCCCTAATAAACTAAAATAAGAAAGACAAGACACAGGTGCCGCGAAGTTTAGTGTTAATGATGAGCCATTATCTTCCTGTGTTTTGTACGAATCCGAATCTGCCGGTAACAAATCAACTTTTTTATTCCCAGATTCAACAAAAGATTTTGTAAACGACGTTGATAACTCTTCTATAAAATTAGTTATATTTACATATGTGAAACATTTTGGTAAAACTCCGTAAGTTACATAGAGTTTTAGCGCCTTATCGGTTAATTCTTTGATTTTCTGAGGATTTTTTTCTATCTTTAACTGGCTTTTTATCTCATTGAGTTGCTTTTCCAAGTCTACAGCATCTTCCTTGAGTAGTTCAACAGAAAATATGGCAGCGTTTTGGTTATTTTTAACGGTATCAGTGGATATGACCTCATCACTTCGACATGTGCGAGGGTTATTAAAGACAAATTCATATTTTACTTTTTCTGCTTCCTCATGTTCGATATCAAGATTGTTTATAGTGATAATATTTTTTTCGGCACTTAATGGAGTAAATAACGCAACAGTCAAAAGAATAGCAACAGCCCCAAAAACAAATCCTTTTTTATAAATTTCTTTTTTCATCTTTTCACCTCTTCTATTAAATTCCATATGTTTTATGCATATTTAAACTTTTCTAAATTTATACATTATCGTGCAAAATTAGTATAAACTGCACCATAATCATCTTATGAGTATATTAATCTCTATGCATGTATTTAAGTATACTAATATGCCGATATGTATAGGATATTATGTATTACATGGTAATTGTTCCCAAGCAACAGTTAATCCATCAAATAAAATGACTTAACGCAAAAATACCTTCGTCTTTTAATTAGTAAAGGGTTCTGCAACATCCAATACACACATTTGATATAAGTAGGCGAGTATATAAAATTTTATATTTATATCATTTCAATACCCAAAATAAGAAATGATGCAACAATATTTCTAAGAAATAGAAGAGATATACAACCTAACCAAAGTAATATTTATTATTAAAATATTATAATATATTCTAGTTTATATCAAGAATGCAGCGTAGCAGCAAATTCCAATATACATGGTGAGATATAAAATGATTAATGCATACTGCTACCTATTTTTCGTTAGGCAATTTAAAAGTGAAAATAACATTAGAAATATGTTTGCTAAAGCATGCAATCCAATCTAAAACCTAAGAAATGCAAAAAGACAGCATAACATACCAATACATCCATATTCTATATATCTGGAAGCTCTGCAGTTGCCTTTTTGATCAACTCGTCTGGATGTTGGTAATCTTTGATTTCGTTGTTGTGATATGCATCATATGCAGAAAGATCGAAATGCCCATGA
>Ga0307431_1000585_pt1 | contig 23810 bp, 30 predicted proteins | sample SalMarWE160170MG_FD_202155 | JGI IMG/M metagenome (GOLD analysis project Ga0307431, IMG submission 202155) | Salt marsh sediment microbial communities from the Plum Island Ecosystem LTER, Massachusetts, United States - WE1603-170 | ecosystem: Environmental > Aquatic > Marine > Intertidal zone >...
CAAATAACGTTCATTCCCAAATCGGCGTTTTTGGGAATGGGGTTTCGTCGAAGTTCATGCCAAAGCGTGAATCTTAGCTACGCAAAAAGGTTCAAATACGCAATAATTACAACTTAGTATGAAATAAATGCACAGTAAAGTTTGCATATAGCATGTAAAGGTGTTTTACTACCTATATGGATTCCACATTCATCGCAGCGCGGATTTCCTATTTTCAAACCCTGATTGAGTCATTCGAATCGGCGATTTCCTCCCTGACTGTGGGCAATAAAAGGTCATTTTCTGTCAACACGGGACAGACGCAACTATCCGTAACTCGTAATGATTTAACCACACTGAAAAGTCAACTAGATTGGGCATATGCTCAACTTGAATTTTGGGAGATGCGCCTGAATGGTGGCGTCGCCGTGAATGTGTGCTGATGGGCTGGCCATTTCAAAAAACAGTGACCGAGCCAGAGGATGATTGGACGTGGCCCGAGTCGTCGCCGGCGCCGGCGGTCGCACAAGAAACAGAATACTCCTCCCCGATGGGTCCCTACGATGGGACCAAATTCTATGGTGGCGTGTCCTGGATGCTCGACGAGCTCGACGAGCTCGACTACTGGACATTGCGCAATCGTTCAGCCCGCCTGTTTCGGATCAACTCATACGCCCGCGGCATTATTCGAAGACTCGTGACGGCGATCGTCGGGTCCGGGCTCGAGGTTGTCCCGTCCCCCGATGAGGGGACGCTGGGACTTTCAGAGGATTCGCTCCAAGAGTGGTCCGAGGTCATCGGTAACCGGTTCGCGCTATGGTCCAAATCCCCTGGGCTGTGCGACATCAAAAAGCGCCGTACGTTCGGGGCACTCCAGCGGGACATCTACCGGGAGGCGCTGATCGACGGTGATTGTCTCGTCGTGCTGCGCCAGGATCCGGTCACGCATCTTCCGCGGGTGCAGATCATCTCCGGAAATCGGGTACAATCCCCACCGATTGACGACACCAGCAGAAAGATCGTCGACGGTGTCCACCTGGACGGCAACGGCGCCCACCTCGGCTTCTACGTACAGAAACCAGCTACTGACGCTGAGCACCTTTTTGAATATGAGTACATCCCCGCCAACGGTCTGAAAACCGGGCGGCTCCAAGCTTGGCTTGTATACGGATACGACAAGCGCGAGGATGGTATCCGCGGTGAACCGCTGCTCTCCATCGCGATCCAGCCACTGTCCGAGATCGACCGATACCGTGACAGCGCGCAGCGCAAGGCATACGTCAACTCGCTAATCGTCGGCTACATCAAAAATTCCGGGAAGACTGGGTCCTTGCCTCTCCAGGGTGGTGCCCAGCGCAAAAAAGATGTAACTGCCAGTGAAAACTCGGGCACGGCGAATCCAGTGAAAATGGTCGAGGTGCTTCCTGGATTTTTCATGGAGCGGCTCCAAGAGGGCGAAGAGCCGGTTTCGTATGCGATCAGCGGTGCTGACGTAAATTTCGGTCCGTTCGAGGCGGCGATCATGGTGGGGCTGGCCTGGGCCCTCGAGATCCCCCCCGAGGTACTTCTGCTGTCGTTCAACAAAAACTACTCGGCGAGCCAGGCGGCTAATAACGAGTGGGAGGTCGTCACGAAGCGGGAGCGATGCCGTCTCGGCGAAGAGAATAACAACCACGTCTACGAGGACTGGTTTTTGTCCGAGGTGCTCCTGGGGAAGATCGAGGCGGTTGGGTTTTTGGAGGCCGTCGCCGACGCCACAAAGTACGACATCCAGCGCGCTTGGATCCTGACCGAGTGGACTGGGACCGTTAAGCCCTCGACCGATCCGGTGAAGCGGGCCAATGGCTTCAAGTCCGCTGTGGACGAGGGGTGGACCACGAATCAAAGGGCCGCTCGGGAAATCAACGGCTCCGATTTTTACAAAAACGTTCGCCAGCTCAGGAAAGAAAACGAGCTGAAGTTGGAAGCGATACTGCCGATTTTGCGAGCCGAGAAGGAATTTGGCGCGCCGGCGGTGGCCAGGGCCTTGGGATATTTGGTCGCGCTTGAGGAAAGGGAAAAAAATGTGGTTGATGCTACAGCCCGAAATTGAGCGAGTCGAGGCGATCCGCGCTCGGGCGCTTCCAACGGTGGTGAGACTTGCTGACGTCAAGCACGCTCTGCGCGAGATGGAGATGGCCAAGGGTGGTATCGCCAAGATCCAAATCAAGGGTCCACTTTTGAATGAACCTGATGCCTACCTGGACTATTACGGGTACGAATACACCGTTTACAGCGACATCGTCAAGCAGACGGCCGAGGCGGTCGGGCGCAAGGCCAACCGAATCGACTATCTGATCGACTCCCCTGGTGGATATGTTGACGGGTTAGACGAGGCCATGGACGCCATCGCCAACTCTCCGGTGAAAACTCAGGCGGTAGCGTCTGGCTACATCACCAGCGCGGCATACATGCTTGGGTCACAGGCTGGGTCCATCGTGGCCGAGGGGGATCTTACGATGGTCGGAAGTATTGGGGTGGCCACCTACGGGATCGTCTCGTCGACGATCAAACACGTGGCGAACACGGCCAGCCAGAAGAAGCGGCCGGATCTCGCCACCGACGAGGGTGTAAAAGTCGTCCGGGAGGAGCTGGACGACATCTACATGATTATCGCCGAGAAGATCGCGGCGGGGAGAAAAACGACAGTAGACAAAGTGGTGACGGGTTACGGCGAGGGAGCCGTTATGTCGGCCCGCACCGCATTACAAAAAGGCATGATCGACAAAATCGAAAAGGCGGAATCAACACCCGCGGCGACCACCGCGGAGAAAATAGGAGGGAGTAGAATGGATCTACACCAATTGAAATCAGAACATCCCGAGGTGTACCGGGAGGCGGTCGCCGAGGGAACCAAGTTGGAGCGCGATCGCGTGGAAACGCATCTCCTAGCGGCCACCGAGGGCGAAGGTGATGTTGCTGTAGCACACAAAGCGATCCTCGCAGGTGAAGAGTATTCGAGTCGTCACGCTGTTCAGCACGACAACTTTCGAAGAAAAAAAACTCAAATCGCGGCTCGTGAGGAGGAGGCCCCAGGGGACCTCGACCACATGCCGACGTCGGATGACGACGCGAACAAGGAGGCCAAGCTCAAGGCCGAGTATGAGGCCGCGCATCCAGGAGTAGAGGTGTGGTAATGGAAACTCAAAAGGAAACAAGAGACGATCTCGTTCTCGGACCGTGCACATACGAGGATGAAACACTGACCGCGGACCTCACTGGGACGGCTGCGACTATCACGGATACCACGACGTATGCCGTTGAAGACCAGAATGGCAAGACCGAAAAAGTAACCATCAACGACGGGTCAGGGGAGGCGTGGGACGGCGTCGAGCAGACTGTCACGTTTTCAGGTGCCACGACAACGGAGGCGTCTGTCGCGGCCCAGATGAATGACGGGCTCGACGGTTGTGGGGTGGCGGTTGTCGGAGGGCAGGTGAAAATCACTACCGATGTCACCGGGCCGGACAGCTCGATCGAGATCGGTACCGGGACCTGCGATCTCACCTGGGATAATCCAGTGGCAGGCACTGGGCAGTCGGCGACATGGCCGAAGGGCACCTTGCTCGCGCGGCACTCCTCGACGAAAAAACTCCAGCCATACGCAGACGGCGGCGCTAACAGCCTAGACGAGCCTGTGGCTGTGCTCAGGGAGGCCTTGACTTTTGCAGCAAGCGGCGATCTCCAGACGCGGGTGATCAAATCTGGCAAACTGGCCAAAAACAAACTTTCGAAGCTCGACGATGCGACGGCGATCGATACGTTGGTTTTCGACAAACTCCTCAAGAACACTGGGATTGAGCTACAGACGGTCAGAGATCTCAGTGTATCTGAGATCTCTTAAGGAGGACGAAATGTCAGCTACAGAAACTATTCAACTGGTCGCTCCATACGTCGAGGAAGATGAAGGGCCGCTTGCTCTGTCGAGCCTATTTATCGTTCCGCAGAACGGCATCCACAACAAGGACAAAGTAGAGTTCCATATTCGCCGGACATCTAGGAAGGTTGCGTTGCCACAACGAGATCCTACCACTGGATATCGGATGAACGGCTTGAAGGGGTTTGATATCAAGACGATCAAGCCGACCGTATACAAAGAGGGACTTTCGGTATCCGCTGATGAGGTCGTCGCTGGACGATCTCTCGGGAAAAACCCGTATGAAAGCCCGGCGTTCATGGCGCGAGTCAGCGAGGTGGTGGCACCAACCATCACCGAAATGATCGCGATGATCAAACGTGCGATCGAGATCCAAGCGTCTCAGATCATCACGCTTGGGACGGTCACCCTAACGGACGGCACCGGCACGGTCTATTCTGAGGATTTCGAATGTTTGGCGACGCACTTTCCGAATGCTTTTACGGCGTGGAGCACGGCAGAAACTGCGGTTCCGTTCACTGATATCGCGAACCTTTGCGACGTCATCGAGAGGGATGGGAAGAGAAAGGTTAGGCGCGCTATCTGTAATTCATCTTGTTTTGACGAGATGAAGGCAACCACGCAATTCAAAAACGGCGCCTCTGGACAATACACCGGGGAGATTTACAAACTTGATATCGAAGCATCGCGGGTTTACCCTGATCTTGGGAATGGCGCGATCTTTCAAGGGGTGCTCAGGATTCGCGGCGGCCGCCGAATCGATCAGTATACCTATGATGAATGGTATGAGACCGATGCCGGCGTAAAAACCGACTACGTCGGCGATACCAAGTTCATTCTCGAGGCATCTCCCCGGATGGATGCCACTTTCGGAGCAATCAATAAATTCGGAATCGACAGTGAGGCTGCGGCTGTTGGGCGAATGGTCGGAAGAATGGCGGCAAAGCCGAAGCTAATCGACCTGTCCTACAACATGTGGTTCAGCCCGGATCGAGAGGTATTTAATTTTGGCGTTGGGACCAGGCCTGCACTTGCCCCCATCACTCGTGATTGCTTCGGCTGTATAACCACGAAGGGATTCTAGTCGTGGGCCTCGGGAGAAAGAAGAAATCCTCCCGCAAGGCGGCCGAGAAAACGCCGCCTGTGGGAGGGCAGTCTGTTGAGACATTCGTTGTTGCTGAGCCAGAGCCAGAGCCAGAGCCAGTGAATGAAAAGACACGGGTATTCATTTCAAAAAAGGCCGGGGCGGTGAGCTGTCTGGTCGGTATAATCACAGCCGATGAATCCAGGCGGCGAGGCGGGCTCCTCCCGCAGGATTTCCCTGGCGGGGTCAAAGCTGTCGAAACCATGTTGGCTGCGGGTCGGCTGACACGATAGGAGGAAAAATTGTCGAAGAGTGAGAAGAACAGCGGGTCTGGATCGTCTGGCGCCGGGGCGGGATCTCCGCCGACTCCGACAATGGAAAAATTGTCAGAGGTCGCGTACGTCGCTCCAGGGATGGAGATGAATACGCGGAGCGGTCTCCTGTTCGGAGGTGCCGAGGTTCGGCCGAGAGACTTCAACGGCGGGATGAAGGTGTTCAAATACTACCTTCAACCCAACATTGGATGTCTCTTGAAAGAGAAGCCGAAGGGGAAGTGATCCATGGGCTTGATGTCAGAAGCGGCGGCGGAATTGATCAACGCCGTGACCGAGGAAGGGGAGCCGCTGACCATCACATCCCCATCCGAGGAGACCGTCGATTTCATCGGTTTCAGTTCCGACATTCATCAATCGATCGACGTCGGGACCGGTGAGATCGTGACGGGGAGACAGGTTTCTGTGGGGGTGCTGCTGTCCGATCTTGTTGGGGCATCGTTTGAGGATATCAAGGGTGTCCCAAACGGCGCCGGGCGACCTTGGTTGTTCACACTGTCCGATGCGGTCGGTCGATCCTACACGTTGAAGGTAGTGGAGACCAGGCCGGATCTCACCATGGGAATGGTCCTCCTTTTCGGGGAGGGCTACTCGTCATGACCTACGCGTTGACATTGATCGATAAGCAGGATGGATTTGAAATCGTCCGTGATGCTGTGGCGGCCATTCTTGCAGCGGAATGCACTGCACAGCAGGCCCTTGCCACGGCTGCGGCGAAAGACCCCACATTATGGACTTTCAATGTCTACACCGAGCGCTCGGCGCCATGGGAGATCCTACAATCTGCGTCTGATACCCCCGTGGTCAACGTCTGGTACGACGGGAGCCAATTCGACAAATCGAAATCCACAAGGTCTCTACAACACCAAGCCGAGCCGACACGGATCAATATCGACTGCTACGCTTCGGCCATCTCGGCCGAGTCTGGCGAAGGACATACCAGCGGGGATGAAAATTCTGCACGTGCTGTTCAGCGCGTGTTTCGGCTCGTTAGAAACATTTTGATGGCCGACAAGTATGACCAACTCGGCCTCCCTACTCTGGTGTCGATGCGGTGGCCTGGGTCGGTGATCTCGTTTCAGCCAGGGAGCCAGGATCGGCCGGTGAAGTCTGTGTCAGCGATTCGGCTCGTCTTGGAGATCTCCCACATCGAAACGACAGAGCTTCCAGACGAGGAAACTTTAGAAATTATCGACATCAAATTTTACCACGAGCCCGATGGAATGGTCATCGCCGAGCTCGAGTTTGAGGAGGAATAGCCATGGTTGAATCAACCGCTTTTCCGCAGTCTCACGGGTCCCGTGGGCTGGCGATCAAGACCAGCTACAAGCAGATTGGCGCGGCCGGGACGCGATACCGGCCGGTGAGGATCCCGGTCATTGCGCAGGGCGCAGATGGCACGGTCTACGCCACGACAAAAAAACGGGTGTTTTCGCCTGGCGAGGCTGGAAATGCTTTTGGCTTTGACAGCCAGATCTACCAGGCCGTCGAATCACTGTTGCCGACGAACGGGGACGGTGTCGGTGACATCCCGGTGACAATTTATCCGTTGGCTGCGCCATCAGGAGATCCGGCAGCTGGTGAAATCACGCCAGCGGGCACAGCCACAAAATCCGAGACCCACTATGTACTGGTCAATAATCGGCCATCATTGCCGATCAACTTAGTCAAAGATGACACGGTGGCGCAGTTCATTACCAAAGCGATCGCGGCGATCAACGGCGTTGTCGGGATGCCAGGGACTGCATCGGACGGCACTACCACGCTTGCTTTCACGGTTGGCTGGAAGGGAACCAGCGGCAACGGTGTTCATCTCGCTGTTTTGTCTCCTGACGATGCGGATGTCACGCTCACGGTGTCTACCCAAATCACAGGTGGGACCGGGACGCCGTCCATCACGGCGGCGCTGGCCCAAATCGGCAGCGTCTGGGAATCGCACGTCGTCAACGGAAACGATTACACCGACGACACGATCCTGGATGAGTTCGCGGCCTACAACGAAGGGCGCTGGACTCCTCAGATCAGGAAGCCGCTGAGGGTGTACACCGGTTGCGCCGAGGCCACATTGGAGACGGTGACTGACGTCACTGACGCCAGAAAATCGGATAGGACGAATGTCATCTTGACAAACCCGGGTTCAAACGACCTGCCTATTGTCATCGCGGCCGACCAGGTGCGACGGATCGCGAAGCGGGCGGCCACTGTGCCGGCTCACGATTACGGTGCCCTGAAATGCCCACGGCTCACACCGGCGGCGGATGCAACCCAATGGGACCCGAACCAGAACGAGTCGGCTTTCGACGCTGGATGCTCGACGATTGAGGTTGTCGACGGTGACGTCGAGATTTCGGATGTGGTGACCTGCTACCATCCGACCGGCGAGGAACCCCCCGCCTACAAGTACGATGTCGATATCGAGAAAATTTCGACGATGCTTTATAACGTTGGGCTTGAGTTCGGGTCGGTTGAATGGAAGGGTGGCCCCCCCCTCGTCCCGGACACGCAATCCGTCAAGGAACCGACTGCGAAAAAGCCTCATGACGGTACCGAGGCACTCCACAAGATCATTCAGGCGGCTGCGGACGACGCGATTATCTCGGATCCGGACTTCGCGAAGGCGAACAGCGCTATGAGCATCGACGATGCCAACCCGAAACGGCTCAACGGAAAGCTCGTGTTCAAATGCTCCGGCAACGCCAACGTGATCAGCATCGATCTCGATTTCGGATTCCACGTCGGTACCTGATAGGAGGTGAATCATGATTTGTGGACCTGCAAAATTTGTGTCCATAGCGACACGAGAATTCAAGGCCGTTGCCGATGCTGACGTCACACTACAGCCGAACGCGACGGTCAACGAGCGTCTCTTTAACGGGGATGGTTCGAGCCGGAAGAGGAAACAGGTTGGAGGATGGAAGGCGACCGGAATCACGGTTCAGGTCGACCCTTACCGTGGAGACATCGAGTTTCTGGATGATGTCCACGATTCCACAGAGGACGTCGAATGCTCTGTGACGATGGCCGACAACAACATTTATTCCGGTGTCGGAGGGACGGAAGGGGAAGTCACCTATTCGCTAAACAACGGCGCTGCGTCATTTGAATTGGCCGGCGAGGGGCGGTTGAAAAAGCTCTAGTTTACCAACTGGGGCCTTTGCGCGCCGCCATGGGTCGCCGCCTCACCCAACACGGCGGTGCGCGTTTGAAAGGCGGTGTGTGTTATGTCAACGAAATTTGTAGTGGATGCCGAGACGGCTTCGGCAGATTTTGAGCGGTTTTGTGAGTTCGCAGCAGTCGATTTTGAGAGGCCAAGGGATGCGAACAACACGAAGGACCTCGCCGACACTAGGCGGGAAATTGAATATTTCATCCGGCGCGGCCGAGTAACAGTGGACGACGAGGGTAGACCGGCGGCTAGGATTGTTGATACGGATCTCCCTGAAGGGCCAGAAGAGATCAAATTCACGCAGTTGCCCAAAGGTTCGATACTCGGGGCCGCGGATCGGGTCAAGAAAAATTCAGAAAACGGGAAGATGATCGCCATGATGGCGGATGCCGCTGGGGTGCCGAGTCAGCTGTTTTACAAGCTAAAATGGAGGGATCTAGAGGTGGCCATGGAGGTGTTCGCGCTTTTTCTGGCTTGAGCAGATCACGGCGCCGCTGCTGGTAAGAGATGGAAGGAGTGTTTCGCTTGGATACGATGGAGATGGAAACCCAAGGCATACGCGGTTGGCCGTGTACACCGAGATGTTTTTCCAGATCAGCATATCCTATAACTGTCTTCCAGACCCGCGCACGCTCACTCTCGATGAGATCGAATGGTACTATGAGGGCATCAGGTCACAGCTCAAGCACGACACGAAGCCTCAGAAATAGGTGCGCTGATGGCCAGTGATCTCGTAGTCAGGACGGTATTTCGTGCCGTCGACAAGGTGTCGCGGACGGTAGGAAAAATTCAGCAGCGGGTGACACGGTTTGCGAACCGAACATCCAGGGCCATGAAGCGGCTGGACCAAAAGGTATCTGCAGTTTCATCCAGGTTAAGTGGTGCTCTTCGCGCTGGTTTTTATGCTGCTGCTGCTGGCGCAGTGGCTCTTGGTACTGCAATAGGCGGTATCATGCGGGCGTTTTCAAAAGTGGAGGACGCGCAGGCGGCATTTACGCCACTTTTGAAAAGCGCCAAGCGCGCAAAAGAGATGGTTGACGCGTTGAATCAGACGGCTGCTACAACGCCGTTTCAATTTGAGACGCTCGCAGGGGCCGCTAAACAGCTCTTGCCTAACATGGGCGGTGATATCGTTGGAACTATCGAAAAAATACGAATGCTTGGCGATACAGCTGGAGGAAATGCCCAGAAAATGGACTCCATCGTCAGGGGGTATAATAAGGCACTTCTGAAGGGCAAGGCCGACATGGAGTCTTTAAATATGATCGCCGAGGCTGGGGTGCCTATTTTTAATACACTCGGGGACGTTATTGAAAAAAAAGGTTCCAAGATGTTCAAAGCGATCAGCGCGGGGAAGGTGTCCACAGAAGATATCACGGAAGCTTTTAAGAGAATGACCAGCGAAGGTGGGATTTTTTACAAGGGGATGAAAATCGCGTCCGAGATTTTGAGCGGTAAGATTTCAACTCTGAAAGACAACGTCGGACTGACTGCGGGGGCATTCGGCGAGGCGCTGGCACCAACACTAAAAGAACTTACAGAATACCTTACAGAAATAGCTGCCAAGGCTCGCGAATGGGTGAATGCCAACAAGGATCTCATAAAGGCAAAAGTTGAAAAGTACATCAAGCTCGTAGCCGATAACTTTGATCGGATCTTGTATTGGGGGAAGAAAATCGGCGGACTACTCGTGGCGTTTTATGGAATCGTCGTAGCTGTAAAGGCCGTCTCAGCTGTTATGTCTGTATTCAACGCAATCATGATGGCCAACCCAATTATGCTCATCGTGGTGGCGTTCGCTGCGGCGATGGCTGCAATCTGGATTTTTAGAGATGAAATCGACGCCTTCATGTTCAAAATTTTCGACGCATTCGCGGCGGCCGGCAAAGCGATAAAGGGCTTTTTCGTCGGTATCTGGGAGAAGATTCGGCCGGTTGTAGAGCCAGTTTTCAAGTTCGTCAAAACCTATATCGGGATGCTTGTCGACCTGTTTACGGGGCGATGGGAGGAGGCCGGGAAAAAGTTCCTGAGGTTGTGGGATATGATCAAGACGGCGGCGAGCTCAGCGCTCAATTGGATATTGGACAAACTTGGTCCGATTGGTGACGCTATCCGAGAAATCGCCGGGTTTTTCAGCGGGGACGAGGGAGGCGCGCCAGCTCCGGTTCCGAATCAACCAAAAATTCCAAAGACCCCAAAAGCCCCTGGTCCGCCTCCTGTTCCGGTTGTTTCTGGGTTAGGTGGCGGTGCAGCATCGCGGGTTGCGGCGGCGGCTTCTGGGGCTGCCGTCCGACCACAGGTTCGAACGTCGAGAACAGAGACTGTGGCGCGTGAGGAAACAGAAGTCACCCTGAAAGACGAAACCGGCCGGGCCGAGGTGACCAAGGGCGGCCGTGGCCGCAGGTTCAAACTCGTCCACACAGGGGCGATGCCGTGAGCCTATTCAACGACATCAAGAACGCCTTTCTCGGGCCGCAACCGTTCGACGGTGAGAAGTATATCCCACCTGGTAAAGCGGTTTTCGTGTCGCCGGCCGGGGACCGGATACCGTTTGATTTTGGCGACGTGTCCAGCGCCTATGCGTCCAAGGCGGCTGTTTTTGAAAATGCCGTGGGTGACGGGACCTACGTGCAGCCGAATGGTCACACGTCGGGCCGGTTTCCGCTGGCGTGCGTTTTCAGCGGTAGCGGGTATGATGATCGAGCTCAGGCATTTATTCGTGCGGTGCTCGAGCCGGGAGTCGGGGTGCTTTCGCATCCTCAGTACCGGCGACCTATCGACGTTGTCCCGGTCGGCGATATCGAGCGGACCGATGCTTTCGTGAGTGGGGCCGGCGAGGCGATTGTGTCGCTAGTGTGGTACGAGACCACGGGGCTCCAGCTCGGCGGCATCTCCGATTTTGACCAGAGCTTCGACGGTCTCCAGTTCGCAGCGGCGGCCGATTTTTCCGACAAACTCGACACAAGCACACTTGGCGACGCGGAATCATTCGGAGAGCGGGCAAAATCGGCGGTCAAAAAGATCAAGTCGGCCATGGCAACGGCGCAGCGCGTGACGGATGCGGTGACAGGCGGTGTGGACGCCATCGGCGATAGCATCTCCCGCGGGATCGATCTTCTCGTCGGCCAGCCCTTGACCATGGCTCACCAGTTTCAGCTCATGCTCGGTGAACCGGCTCGGACACGGGACCTTGCTCGGGACAAGCTCCGGGCCTACGGGGCCTATGCCGCGTCGTTGTTCGGTGTCGACACGGCCGAAAGACAGACCTATACCGCTGATTTAATTAATAATTTTCATCTCAATCAGCTGCTTGGAAAAACAGCGATCGGGAACATGGCCAAGTTGGCGGCGGCGGCCACCGACCAATTCACGACCCGCGAGGACCTCATAGCGCAGGCCGAGGAGCTCGCCGATCTGCTCGATCGGTACGAAACTTGGCACGACACGAATTACGCAGCGATCGCTGGTTCCGACATCAGGGCCGGTACGATCGATACCGGTGGTGGACTCCTTGACCTAACAAAATTGGTGTCACTCTCCATGTCGGCGCTAATCACCTCGTCATTGACGGCAAAAACCAGGATGGCGAAGGAAATCGAGTCGGACCGCACACCGTTGGATCTGTGCTTCAAGCTGTACGGAACCACGGAATGGGAGACCCTGGACCTGTTCTATGCCACGAATGATCTCGGCGGGGACGAGTATTTTATCATCCCCAAGGGGAGGCGCATTGTCTGGTACGTATAGAGCGCAGGGTGGCGAGACCTGGTCCACGGTGGCCAGGGAGACGACTGGGAACGACCTGGACGCGGCAAAGATCGCTCGGGCGAACCCTGGGGTGCTCTCCCCTCTCCCGCCCGGCGTGGTGGTCCAGATACCGATCGAGACATCCGATACGGTGGTGGCCGAGGCGGCCGACCTGTCTGTCAAGGTCAACGGCGTCGAGCTCGGTCTGCTTACAGATTTCAATTTCGTATGGATGGCCGATGCGGTGGCAAAAGCGGGTTTTGTACTTCCGAATGAGCTGGAGACTCGGGCGCTATTTCCGCCTCTCGGATCTCCCGTAGTCACCATCGATCTTGACGGGGCTCGGATATTCACGGGACGGGCGGCGTCGCCGGTGACATTTGCTGGGGTCGGTGAACGAATACTCGATATTTCGTGCTACTCGACACCCGGGATTCTCGAAATAGCGACCCCGCCTCTTGTAGCGTTTCCTTTGGAATTTCTGCGCTCAAATTTGATTGTAATCGCAGGAGATCTCTGCCGGCTACACGGTGTCTCGCCGGTTTTTGAGGCCGATGCGGGGCCAGTATTCGAACGGGTCGACATCAAGCCTGGGAACCCAGTGCTAGGGTTTATCGCCGATCTTGGCAGCCAGCGGGGCCTGGTCCTAACGTCCAGCGAGATCGGTGAGCTCGTTTTTTGGCGAGGGGAGACCGCGGGGCCGCCGATGGGGCGCTACGAGAAGGGCAAGGCCCCCGTGATCAACTTTACACCACAGATCAACGAGGACCGCTATTATTCGAGTGTGACGGGGATGGTGCCGCTCAAGACCAAGAAGCCGAGGAGGACCGGTCCCCCGCCGATTCAGTCTTACACTGTGCAAAATCCGCATGCTACAGATCTAGTGAGACCTTACACGTTCGAAATCCGCGACATCTCTCCTGGGGAACTTCCAACAGCGGTTGACTCGGCTGCGGGCCGGATGTTCGCGGGGGTGTTCACTGCGTCGCTTGAACTATCGACATGGAAAAACCTCAATGGAGAGATGTTCGTTCCAGGTCGTAAGGTGCAGGTCAAAAGCCCTGATGACTACGTGGATGATTTCTACGATTTTCTGATCGCCGGTGTTGCGCTCCAAAAGCAGGCTGACAAGGAGACAGCGATCCTGTCCCTGGCGCTTCCTGGGGCGTTCAGCGGGGAGATCCCGACGAGGTTGCCATGGCACTGATGGGCATAGTCAAAGAGGTCAAGCTGGACGGCGATCACGTCGTGGTGTTCGTCGAGACGGGATCAGGTCCATGGGTCACAGCAGTGGTCTCTCAGGCATCCGGCGTGGACTTCAGACCGTTACCCGGGGACGGGGTCATCTGTGACAAGATCGGCGCCGATTGGGTGGTGTTGGCCCTCCTCGTGGTGTCCGCCGAGGCCGGCGGCGGAGAATGGCGGGCATTCTCTCGGGACGCAGCTGGAAACGTGACTGGCTCACTGCACCTGAAGGCTGATGGATATGTGTGGGTGAATAACGGTACCGACTTCGTGGCCCTCGCCAGCAAGGTGAACGCCATGTTCGACCTGATTGATGGGATCTTCACATCATGGACACCTCCTCCTACCCCAGACAGTGGGGCGGCATTGAAAACGGCGTGGTCTGCGTTCGCTGCCGGAAAACAGGACGTGAGCTCGTCCAAGCTGAGGTCTGACTGATGGGTGACTACGGGACAAACGCCAATCAGATCGGCGATACGATGGTGTGGCAGGTCAATGGCCGCATGGAAATCGAATGCGAAGGCGGCTACATGACCCTGACAGAAACTGTGCATTCGGCGGTTTACCTGACGCTGGCCGGCGGTAACGCCGATGACGCGGTGGACGAGGCATCCGCCAAAAAGCAGTGGTGGGGAAACGAGGGGGAACCACGAGAAGAGCAGTACCGTTCTCGTTTTCTCCACGCGTGCGCATCCGGGCAGCCTTTGACGAGCAACTCAGTCGTCACGCTGGCTCAGGCGGCGACAGATGACCTCGAGGCGGCTTTTGTAGACACCAAGCTGGCTAAGGCGGTCGAAATCACCGAGGTGAGGATACCGATGCCGAAGCGGGTATATCTCAGCGGAGAAATGACGCTCAACTCCGGAATGGTGATCCCTTTTGAGATGGAGGTTCCGAAAGAATGACCCCTCGAAAGACAGCAACCGAGATCAAAGACGCTATCATCACTCAGCTCGAGACGAGCCTGAACCAGACCATTCCGTTGTTTCCGAAGGCTTTCAATCGGCTATTGGCCAAAATCCTTGGTGGCGTTTTCGTGCTGCTGTATCAGTTTGCCGGGTTCATTCTTCTCCAGCTGTTTGTCAAGACGGCGAGCAATAAACCGATCACGGTCGGAGGAATAACCCTGACCCCCCTTCAACTTTGGGGCGAGCTCGTGGGGATTTTCCAAAAACTTGGTCAGCAGGCTGAGCACACCGTTGACGTGACGGTGCTAGTCCAGGGAGGAACCCTGCCGAGTGGAACTCGTGTGATAAATCCTGCCACACAGCGGCAGTCCGTGACGGTGGGGGATGTGGCACTCAACTCGTCCACGGTGTCGGCAACTGTTCGAGAGGTGCTCGTAGGCGAGCTTGGAAATGTCGACGTCGGGGAAACGCTGCAGTTCGTCTCCCCGCCTTCCGACATTGAGAAAGACGCCACTGTAACTGCGCGGACGGTCGACGGAGTGGACCAGGAGACGACCGAGGCATTCAGACAGCGCATTCTCGAGCGATTCGCCTTCCGCCCACAAGGGGGTGCCTATGCCGATTACCGGGAATGGGCGCAAGAGGTCGAAGGGGTCAAGCGGGCCTATCCATTTTCCGGCTGGGAGCTCGCCAATCATCCAGAGGATGGGCCGACTCGGGGGTGTGGCGAGGTTTTTGTATTTGTCGAGAGCGAAGCAGACCCGGACGGAATCCCTACGATGTTGGGCGAAGGGGGGCGGCCTCCGGATCCAGAGGTCGGAGGGCTTCTACAAGACGTGTTTGACAGCATCGAGGCGGACGGCACGGGGCTTGCGTCTCGGCGCCCGATCAATGATTTCATCCGGATCTTTCCGATCCACGCCGAGCCGTGGGACTGGGAGGACGGGGGCCGGACGGTTTTTAATGTGGTCGTCCAGGGACTGGCCTGGGTGGCCGACACGGACACCGTCCAGACCGCGATCGAGGACGCCCTCGAGGAATACGTCTACAGCCGCGAAAACTTCATTACGGGGCTCGATATCCCCCCGCGGCGGGACATCATCACGGAAACATCGGTGGGCGGCGTCGCTGGACAGATAGCGGCGGCCAACGGCGGGGCGATCGGCGGTATTGAGGTACGAATCGGATCAACGCCAATTTCTGGCGGCATCTATTACCTGTCAGAGGGTGAAAGGGCAAAGATAGGCACGGTGACATGGAGCTGAGCGACTGGACAAAGATTTTTGACCTCTTGGGGTTCCGCTCTAGGGTGGCGTCGCTCAATCCCCGCCGTAGGCTCACGGAGTTTTTCGAGGGGCTAGGCGCCGGGCCGCTCCTCGTTAGGGAACATCTCGCGTCCATTCTTGTCGAGCCGTGGCCGGCGACAACGACGTTTCTTTTAGATTGGTCGGAGCAGTTCGGCGCGGCCGAGGATCTGACGGTATCGGAGCTCGAGGCCGAGTGGGCGGCGACTGGCGGCCAGGACCCGGACTATTTCATGGCCATGGTCCACGCTGCCGGATTCACCTCGCTGTACATGCACGAATGGTGGGACCCATCTTCAACCACATACCCGATCCCAAGGGACCCGTCCCCTCAGTGGATCGTCGACAACGCCGGCGGCCGGCTACTCGTCAACGACATGGGGCGCATAGACAAACATTATGTAAATCAGTTTCGGCCGATAGACCGATCTGATTTGGATCAATTTGAATCGAGCGGGGACGTGTTTTTTGGCCATTTTGATGGATATCAATGGTATCGAAAATTGTATCCGCACGAGGATTATCCCTATGAGGCACCCTATTATTTTGTATTGTGCGCGGAGGTATACGGTGTCCCGGCGCGGATAAACTGGGATCGGTTGCGATTTTTGGAAAATCTCATCTTCAAACTGAAGCCGTGTCGACAGCGGTGTGTTTTGTTGGTCATCCCAGACGGCGAGACAGATATCCAGGATGTCATTGAGGAGACAGATCCCGAATACCAGGACGCGATCAGCGCGGCGGATGACATCAACGACCAGGCATAGGAGGAGACGTGGCTACAACAGATGCAAGAATTTTCAGGATAAACGACTACATCGCGGCCATCAACCCGGCCCAAATCGCCGTCGAGCCGGCCAATGATGCCGACCTCGGATATCGGATGTATGGAGGAAAAGACGCGGCGGGGAATGTTCAAAAATGGCTCGCGAAGGATAAACCTGCACGGATCGATACTCTCCAGCTCATCGGGGCGGACACGGTATCGGAGGCAGGTCTTTTGCGACATGACAGCGCGGGGAACGTGACCGGGAAGCTGATGACGGTCGCTGAGCTCAATGCTCTGCTCTCGGACGGCCCCATCGGTGGAGTGTCTGAACATAACTCATTGACAGGCCTCCAAGGTGGTGCTGTCGGGGAATATCTCCATTTGACCGATACCGAATATACGTCGCTCCAGGATATGAATGCCTTGACGGCAGGATATATCCTGTTTTCTGACGGGAGCGCTCCCACCGGGGAGGCCGGTCTTTTTTGGGACACAACGAACAATAATTTGTTGCTAAATGAACCGACAATTACGTCGACATGGACATCTCTTGTGATTAACGGAAGCGGTGCTAAAAACACATTAGAGGTTGTGAACAGTTCCTTCGTACTAGGGGATGGGAATGATTTAGATGACACTTCTTATAGTCGGGTCATAGGAGCATTCAATAGTATATCTGGTGAAGGGAACTTTCACGACGTATCGGGCTACGACAACACTGTTCAAGGGGATGCAAATTGTCAGTATGCCATGGGGTACGGTTGCCTCGCTTCCGCCGCTTATAGCCGCGTATACGGTCTTACGAGCACGGTCTCCAATGCCCATGCTGAGGCGCGTGGTGTAGGGGCGTCATCGGTGTGGCCCGGCGCCGAACATTTCACCGGTGGGCAGCTGAACGGGGATTATAGCTCTCAGGGGATGGATGGCATGATCCTACAGGCGAGAACGACCGATGATACCAATACTATTATGAAATTCAACGCGTCTGATAGCGATTCTCCATTGTGGTGTCCCGACGAATGTATACAGACCTATATTGTAGAATTATTGATTTCTACAGACCAGGCAGGAGCTGGAGCTAAAGAGGGATTTGCGTGGTATAGATTTCCGATAGTAGTGATGAGAACAGAACCGGATTTTAACGCCTATATGATCCAGAGCAAATTAGAGACAATTCAGATTCGTGGAGATGGGGAGACACTAGGTTCTTGGGGGATACAAGTAGACGACACCGATAACGTTGTTGAGATTGAGGTTATAGGACACGCATCGCCGTTTACCACCATAAATTGGTTAGTGCACGTCAGAGCCGGTTTGCAGTTACATACTGATTTCTACGTATCGGGGACGGGGGGATGATGAGAGCTTATTACATTAATTTAGACCGCTCCCAAGATCGTAGACGCGCGATGCAGGCGGCTTTCGAGCGGAATACGCTTGTCCGGGTATCTGGAGTTGATGGAATCGCGTTATGGGGGGAGCCAGGGGAGTATGACGATATGGGACGCTCGATATGGCGTCCGGACGCTCGGGCAAAATTGGTAGATGATAATGTGTTGCACGAACACAGCCGGTTGTCCCCTGCTGCCGTGGGCTGCAATATGGGTCACCGTGATGCTCTAAAAACGTTTTTATCGACAAACGATGAATGGTGCATAATCCTAGAAGATGACGTGGAACCGACCGTTAAAGGAATGAATATCTCCAATATCAGCCCGCCGAAAAACTATGACATGCTCTATCTGTGCTCGGCGGACCACCCAGGGGACCGGCTGCGTGTCAAAGATGAAAATCGCGTCTGGCTGTCACGAACTCTCATGGGGTACATGATCAATCGCAGGGCCGCCGAGATAGCGCTATCTGCCATGTTCCCCATCGTGTTTCTGTCCGATTTTCAGATATCTGTGTGTTGCTTCAAGCTGCTCGCCGAGCATGGATTGGACAAGAAATGGGCAAAGCGCGGAGTGCCATTGATTGATGAAAAATTCGAGGCCCGGGCCAAGCCGAGCGAAGGATGGATAAGGCATTCCGAATACGCAAAGAAATCGACCATGACGGCCGGTGGGACAAAGCCATGGATGGACCCATGGCGGGATATACGATGAGGAGGCGGAAATGAAAAGTAAAGTGAATGAACTTATTGGAGGAGAGGCGATCCTGGTAGATGCTCGCTGGCGAGGGAACATCCCAACCAACTATGCCATCATGAGGAACCTAGAGCGTATCACAAAGGCGCTGAAGCCGTTTCGAGAACAGGCCCAGGATCCGCCGTTGTCATTGGCCATGGAAAAAAATGTTGATGAGGAAAAACAAAAGCAGGGTCGGGAGGCCCTCGCGGAATGGCTCGAGCTCGAGGTCGAATGGGATCCATACCGAATCACGCTGGGTAAAATCTGCGGCACACTGGCTCACCTGTCCGAGGCTCGAGAGTCGTTGGACGACGAGAAACTGGCCGTTTTGAATGAAAACTTTTCGGTTGCGCTCGAGCAACTCGGGATCCTCGTGGAAGGAGAATGACCATGAAATGGATTATTTTTGCTTTTGTACTCGGATGTGGTGGTGTTGCCTATCCACCGTGTCAGACACCAAAGGCGGTCCGATGTGCTGATGGGGAGGCCCAGAGGTGCGAGGGTGGCCACTGGTACCCCGACATGGACTGTGAGGCCGCTGGGATGGCCTGTGAGCTGCAACAGGATGACACGGTTGTCCGATGTGTACTGAGAGACGAGGTGACGCCATGAGTCATTCCGAGGTTGTGAATTTTGCGCGTGATATGGAGAGGCGCTGTGATGTCCATATCGTTGATGAATCTCAACTCAACTGGATCGCGGCGTGGACCTATCGCCGGATGAAAAAGCAGTACCAAAAGCACATCGATAGGCTGCGCGATGAGCTGCGGCCGTGCTGTCTGTGCGCGGGCGATGTCTGCTTTGTGGTTTTGCCATTTGAGTTGGGTACAACCGAGCTCACTCCTCAGTATCAGGAGGATGTCATCACCCACGAGTGTCAACACGCGTTCGACGTGCGCGGGTATCCAAAAAGTTCGCTGAATTGGGCGAAGTGCTACGTGATGGACCAGACGTTCCGTGCCCATGCAGAGGGGGAACCGAATACGGCCGAGGCCGAGCTGCAATACTGGCGGTCAGGTCAATACGATCTTCCAAAGCTCTCAGCGAATCAATATCTGATCTGGAAGGAGAGCGCAGCGAGAGTGTTTACCGAGGGATGTACTACCAGGCGCGAGGCGGTGCTGGCCCAGGGAGAAAACTGGCGGCCAACACAACCGGCGGCTAGACATGCAATCGAGATTTTGAAGTCGTTTGGATACGACGGGAGGTCATCATGAATCAGACAAAAAAATGGTATCAATCAAAAACACTATGGGTGGGGCTGCTCGAGCTCCTGTCGCCCATCGGCGCTCACCTGGTGGCTGAAAACCTGATTCAAGAATCGTATGTCGTGGCGGTATGCGGTCTGCTTACACTGGCTCTCAGGCTCGTAACTGACAATGGGATTGTCAAATGACAAAATCACTTCCAGCGCTGTACCCCGGCCGAGCCACACCTGCATCCTCGACCTATCCAGAGGGATCGTTTAAAAATGAGACTATCGAGGGGGCTGATGACGGCACTCCTGTTGAGATTCAATGGGCTAATCAGATGGAGGCGTTTTTCCAGGCGCTTGACTCCTACACGGGCATCTCTCCCAATGGAACAGTTGACACGGCGCTCGCGTGTCAACGAATGATCGGTTTGAGAAGTTTGGTCAACGGTACTACCCGTCCACCTCACGCCTACAAAGATGATGTTTGCTCTGGACTTCCGAATGAGCAATGGCAGGCTCCTGGCGATGATCCTAACTTTCTCAATGTGGGTCACACGGTAATCGATTCTTGCGTCGGGTGGTCCTACCCGAAGGATAAGCCGGTTTTGTTTTTGGCGTGTGATGATAATGCCGTCCGCTGGATTGATGAGCCGTGGGATTACGACTGGCCTTTGAGTCTCGGGTCTCCGCTCGGCATTTCTTACAACTCAACACCATCCGATGTGCTCGGTGTATGCTCAGATGCGAGGTATCTATATGTCGTTTATCGGGTGGCTGCCGATGACTCTCTCCGTGTGTCCAAATATGACGTTCAAAATTTCAGTGGATCCTACATTTGGGACGTTGCTATAGGAGAAACGGTCACCGATGACGACGATGTCGAATATATCAAAATCATTGTGGCGAGTGGGGCTACTGTCGCCGTGAGTATTCCGCGGGCTGTTAGTACAAATGGTGTGGCCATTATTGCGAAAACTACTGGCGCCGTCGCAAAGGGAAATGGAAACAACGCGGCCTACACTATCCTCGGTAGCATGACGCACTATGGGAATATCGTCTCAGACGGTTATCACGTATTTTGGATCGGAAAGGTTGGCATTAGCACGTTGACATTCTACCTCGCGTCGGCAAAAATTACGAATCCAACGACATCTGACTACTCGTTGAATACGCTTGCCAGTGGTGTGAATGATTCTGACGCCCACAAGCACTTCAAGGGACTTCTCAATGTCGGAGGGCCGAATGGAGTTGTCCTTGTGCACAATGCCGATGGTGAGATTAATCAGTTTAGAAAGCTCGATGATGCGTCATCTGGGACACGGAAGATTACACCGTTTACGTATTTCCCGATGATAGTACATGGCGAATATTCGCTTATGTCGGGACATGATGGCCTTAACGCGTGGTTTCATCTCGTTGGATACGACCTGGCACGGGACGAGCCGGTGGCTACGGTCTGCAAAGTCCCTCTTGGGTGGTTCGGCAGGCGAGGCGGTAACGCTGGCGTCGACAACTACGACGACATCGTGCCTGATCGAGTGTATTTGGATTGGTGGGGATTGTCTGTCGACGGTCCGATTGGTCGTCTGCTCTTCGATGGACGAGACATGTGGGCATCATTTAGAGGTGGCAGATTGTATCGGATATGCAATCCGATGGCGAGGTAAAAAGGAGGTCATTATGACCAGAAGAATGATATCGGCTTCTGCTGGAATTCCACTCGGAATACCGCTGGATCTGTTTCGAGAAAACGAATATTCAGAAGCGCCGGTCACGTCGCTCGCAGACCGATTGAAAATCAACACGGTTTACCTGCTGTTGGATGGCGCCGTGACGTCTGAGGAAAAAATCTTCCTATCGATCAAGGCGCGCGATTCGGTTGGTGCTCACGACGGTGGTCTGTCTGCGGCGGCGCTGGTGGACTCTGACGCGGGCTGGTCGGTAGACGCGTTGATAGGAAAACGCGTCTACAATCTAACGGACGGAAGCGTTGGGGAAATCACAGATAATGACGAAACCAGCGTGACTGCTACCATCGCAGGCGGTACAAATGACGCGTGGAATCCTGGCGATAACTATCTGATCATCAATGGAGAGGCACGATTTGCCCATGCGATAAAACCTTGGGAAAGTGAAGATTTTGATTTTTTGGTTGTGATGGATTTATGCTACATTTATGCCAATGAAATATTTGAGATCTATCACGATAACACCGACGATGTATCTCTATTGGATGGGTCGAATGCGGAATTTTCTGCTGCGATCTACCGTGACTAATGAGTACGTCAGGCGCAAAACGACCCTCTGTGTATTCTGGCGGTGTCCTGATCGACGGACGAGGATTACCGGGAAAGCGAGTCTACAGTGGGGGTGTTTTACTCGATGGTTCCGCACCAGGCAATCGTGTGTATTCTGGCGGTATTTTATGTGAAAATAAGTATGTATCAATAACTCATTCGAAAATATCTTTTGCGTCGATATGGAAAGGTGTGAGTGGAAATATATTGGTTGATTGGGGTGATGGTTCTATATTTGAGAAGTTTGTGCTAGTGACGGGTGGTGTTAATGTCAATCATGAATATAATGCAGGAACGTGGACGATAAAAGTTTATGGTGATTTTTATAAAGTTTCTCATCTTTCAGCCAATACTAATTTTATTGTTGACATCTCATTTATAGCAGAATTGATAAATTTAAAATATTTTTCGATTAATTATAATTTTATTGTTGACATCTCATTTATAGCAGAATTGATAAATTTAAACTATTTTTTATGTCATAATAATAACATTGTTGATATCTCGCCTTTGGCGGGATTGATCAATCTGACACATATTTACCTTAACAACAATAGTATCAGCGATATCTCGCCTTTGGCAGGATTGACTAACTTGAATCTCCTCTATCTTTACGATAACAATATTATATATCCTAGCGAGGGGATTGAGTGGCCTACGTGGGATGGGATGAATTTTAGAATTTATTCTGCCGGATTAAACGAAGACGAAGTCGATCAATGCTGCATTGATTGGGATGATTCTGGATCGCATGATGGCGTTTACGATATTTCAGGAACTAACGAGGTACCTACTTCGGCAAGCGCTGCGGCAAGAACGCATTTTGTAGATGTACTCTTGAATACGCTTACGGTGTCAATATGATCATATTAAGAAAAAAATATCGAGCGGTAGAAGATCCAAGAAGTGGAAAGCTTATTTCGGGTATGGTCGATGATAATGGAGATCTTAAAGAGTTCGTTGGTAGTGAGACATGGGTTCCGGATTCTTTTATTGCGTATGAAGATGATGATAAAAAGAAACTCAAAGACAAAATCAAAGATAAAAAAATCAAAGGTAAACTTGTAAGTGGGTAAAATCCTACCAGTTATCATTTTAGCCGCTGCTGCTGCGTTGAGTCGGACCGTCACAGTCCAGGACATCGACGGGGCGATACGGTGGTTGGTGCGTGGCGTGCCGTCAAACCCGATGACGGATCCCGTGGCACGTCAGGATATGTCGAAAGCTGTCCACGCGGCTGCTATCGAGAGTGACCTGGATCCCTACCTACTCACTGTTCTCGCCTACCGTGAGAGCAGCTTCAGATCATGGGCGGTGGGGTCGAGTCGCGGGGAGATAGGCGTCATACAGGTGCACGGTCACCCGCTGAGGGAATGTAAACGAGATGGACTCGACATGACCCGTACGGATGGACAACTGCGGTGTGGAGCTCGGTATCTGCGTGCGCTCAGCAACCACTGTGGAGATGTCACCAGGGGGCTCACAGCCTACGCCTGCGGGCGTTGCGAGGCGCCTACCGACAAGATAGCAAGGGAGGTGGCAAGCCGTCTCAGGCTGGCGCACAAGCTCGCTTCGAAGCCGTGGAAGGATTGACACATGAAAGAACAAGGTTTACTCGAGCAGATATTGGACAAGTGCACGACGATCGAGACTGTACAACGCGGCCTGCCGAATGAGGACAGGGTGCGGGTGATAATTCGCGAGGAACAACTGAACTGTCCTGCGTTCAAGGGTTTCGG
>Ga0307431_1000587_pt1 | contig 23790 bp, 18 predicted proteins | sample SalMarWE160170MG_FD_202155 | JGI IMG/M metagenome (GOLD analysis project Ga0307431, IMG submission 202155) | Salt marsh sediment microbial communities from the Plum Island Ecosystem LTER, Massachusetts, United States - WE1603-170 | ecosystem: Environmental > Aquatic > Marine > Intertidal zone >...
GACATGGCTATAACCATCACGAGCCGCCTTTGCCGAGGGCGGCATGATACCGAGGGAGTATACCTGTGACGGAAGGGATATCTCTCCCCCTCTGGCATGGAGCGGTGTGCCTGAAGGCACAAAGAGCCTCGCCCTGATCTGTGATGATCCCGATGCGCCGGTGGGTACCTGGGTGCACTGGGTGCTGTTTAACCTGCCGACAACCGCGGATGAGCTGCCTCAGGGCATACCCGCCGATAAGGTCCTCGAGAACGGGGCAAGACACGGTATCAACGATTTCCGCAGATTCGGCTACGGAGGGCCATGCCCCCCGGGAGGAACCCATCGCTACTATTTCAAGCTCTACGCCCTTGATACAGAGCTTGCGCAGGAACCGGGGATTACCAAGGCCGAGCTGCTCAAGTCCATGGAGGGCCATATCCTGGCCGAAGGCCAACTTATGGGTAGGTATAAGCGGTAATAGGCCAGCATTTCAAATTTCCCAGCGCTTCTCTCCTTCCGGGAATATGGGCTCAACGACAACTCCATATCCGATAAAGCCCGCTTGCCCATTGGATGAGTGCCTGCTTCGCAAGCTCCTGATCGCTCAATTCCCGATCCTGATGGGCCACGTATTCATTCCGGAAGCTGTAGATAGCATCTATTATGGAGAACAGATCCGTTTGTGACAAATCGATAAACCGGGTACGTACCAATTCAAAGATACCTCCGATCTTCCGCTTTGTGGTGCACGCATAATCCAGACACCAGCGCAAAAGACCCACAGGCATCAGCCCGTTCTGGTCCACTAAGGTTCTTTCTAAGTTCGTTGCCTGCCTCTTATGGAAATTGGCCTCCCCAGTGGGCAAATCAGTCAGATCGGGATGGAAAAAGGCATATCGTTCGGAGCGCGTAGTCGGCACATCATCCTTCAGCTCCCGCAGGATCATGCCCCTGGCCGCTTCATCCATTGGTCCGAGAAGCGGTGTAAATACAGGTGCAAAGGATACATCATCCTTATTTTTCAGGAAATGGTATAAGGTCACTGCCTGCTCAACGGCCTTCTGATAGCGGGATGGTAGTTCCTTATAGCTATTTAGGGAGAGGACCGCCGAAACCTGGGTATTTCCTTCCCGATCAGGTTCGCCAAAGGGCAGACTCAATTGTGGGCTCATGGTCTCATGTAACAGCTGGGCCAGAGATGGCTTGCACATTTGCTTGAGGGTCTTAAGCTTGTTGTCAGTGAGCTCCTCGAAGACCTTCTGCGGGATATAGATGTAGGCCCATTTGTTATTTTCTTGTGATGCCGCTTCGCACCACGCTACAGCAGCCCGTGCCTTGAGGGAAACATCCCTGTCTTCACGGCCTTTTGTCTCAATAAGGGCATATTCCTTCCCGTTCAACCGGGCCATGAAATCCGGCGTATAAAGGGCGAGCCTTCCCTTCTGCGAGAGGTAATCAATACGAAGGGCTTGAGGTCCGGCATTTTTGCAGAAGGCCTTTACGTCCGGAGCATGATCCAGGAACTGGCTCATCGCAACCTCAAACTCCCGGTTACATGGTACCAGGTTGAAGAGGGTAGTTTCTGCGGGGATGGCCGGGTGGTGCTCAGAATGTGAGACCTGAAAAGGCTTCCATCCCGATACAGAGCCACCCTCCCCTAAAGGCCTACGCTCCTCCTTGATGGTTGTCCTGGCAAGGATCAATGGGACAAAGGTGGCCCGAATATATTCTCTTACATCGCTGTCAGCAAGCCTGCTCAGAAGACGTGAATCGAACAGGGTGAGCGTTTCCTCAAAAAGTATCTCCGTTATGAACGTCTCAAGAAGAGGGGCCAAAACCTTGTGGGTGCCTCGAAGCCCTGTGATGTGCTCAAGCTCTTCACGATAATAGGAGACCGCACCGATCCCGTTTTCCAAAAGCGGCAATCTAATATTCATTTTCTCCACGATCTCATTGGTAAAGAGATGTCGTCCCTCATACTGTATTTCCTCTGACCGCTTGCCGCCAAGGGGCAGAGGGCCATATGCAGAGAATTCCTTGCGAACATCCTCGATGGTCAGATTGTCAAGCTTCGGAGTGCGCGTGTACCCCACAGAGACTGAGGACAGAATAATATCAAGCCTTTTTGTATCCTTATTCTCCCTGTCGGGAAATATGGTCACCGTGCTCTTAGGTACCTTGTCAACGTCTACGACCTCAATGGGGAGTCCTTCCTGGCTGAGTTCCTGTTGATAGAGGCTTACAAAGGCGCTGTGTTCCACAACTGTCACGAGCTCAGCAGCCCCCCCTCCCGTGGGGGTTATGCGCCGCAGACCTCGACCAAGGGTCTGTTCCGGCAGGATATTTGCTTTAGAGGTGTAAGGGCGAAGGGGAACAATGGTCGTGACGTTGCGCACGTCCCACCCCTCCCGGAGCATCAGAACCGACACAATGCACTGATACGGACTTCTGCCTGAGTCGAGGTCGCGAGACAGATCCCGCAGTGCAGACAGGTCTTCCTCGCTGATCTCCTTCTCGCTTTCAATGAAGGCAGGATAGCCCTTCTTCTTACCTCCTATCCATTTTATCTTGCCCTTAAGGTTTGTGTGGAGGTTGATGGTCCTCCCGTTCAGTTCGGCAAACAGAGCATCCTTATCCAGCCGCCTTGTTATCTGGTCAGCTGCCTCCGTGTCTTCGGTCATGACAAAGAGCAGGGGCTTTTTCCCGCTCTTCTCCCATTCCTCCTGTGACTTCAGCCATCTCTGATAGCCCATCATCAGGTGTTGCTCAAATCTCTCAGATGCATCTTTGCTCGGCAGCTCGCTTAATCCCTTACCGCGACCGATAATGGGAATCTTGACGATGCCCCCGTCAACCGCTTCCCCTAATGGCGAGTCGCATATCACGTGCTGGAAGATATTTCCATGATTGTCCTTGGGAGTGGCTGAGAAGTCTAATTGAGCACAGAGACCGCCTCCGGTCTTTTTAAGGATTTCCTGATGCAGGAAGTTTATCGCCTCGTTCCAGGCAGAACCGGGGTCCCACAGGTGATGGGCCTCGTCATTGAGCACCATAATCCTTTCATGGGCCGTGATACGCTCTCGCAGTTCTTTGCCGGTGTCGAGGGCGGTTGCCCTTGATACGGGAGGCCCCATCCATTCGTATGTCTCGGCCTCCTTCTTTTCCCTGCGCTTACCTGGGTCATAGAGCCTGTGGATATTGGTCAGATACAGGGTCCCGCCGGTTGCTGAGCCCGATGCCTCGCCCTGTAACACCACGGTAAGGTTCCAGTCCCCCCGCCATGCCACAGGGATCAAAGGGTCTTTGTCAAAAACAATGCCATTGCCGAAATCTTCCTTGAGGCGTTCAAAGACAGTCAGATTAGGAGCAATGACCACAAAATGCTTTGCCATGGGGGAATCGCTCTCACGAAGGGCATGAAAATAGCTCCATACAATGGCTAAGCTCATCACCTTGGTCTTTCCTGTGCCCGTGGCCAACTTGAAGGCATACCTGGCCCAACGGTCCTCATCCGGGTTGACGCCAAGGGCTGCTGTTTCGCGGTCCTCCCCTCCAAATTCCGAAATGATATTGGAAAGGCTTCTGATGCCCCGGACCTCCCATAAATAGATTAGAGACTCAATGGCCTCCCGCTGGCAGAAGTAATAGCGGAAAGGAATGCGTTCTTCCTCGGCTGTTTCAACCATGTGATCCCGCTCGAACCAGTGAAAGAGAAGCTCGCGTGTAGTATCGGACGCGCCGGCATAATCACTCTCTCGCCATGCCCTTACAAATGAACGTAGGTTGTTCGCTACGGTAATGGATGACGGCCTTCTGCCCTTCACGACCTTAGCAGGTTCTCCCGGCCTCTCAGCCCGTACCCTGTGGAAGTTCGGTTCCTCGTGGGGGGCAAACAGGGGCTCAAGGGCCACTGAGTTGATGATAGGGCTGGTCATAGGATAATCCCCATTTTATTAATTTTTAATGCTGCCGGAATTAAATGTAACAAGTTGATATTACGGCATTAAATTATTCGGGGCTTTTAATTTTATTAATTTTATTAATTTTTCTTGAAGAAAGAATTAACCGGAACCTTTCCGTTGTACTAAAATCCAGGAAGAGGATCTCCTTGATCCGATATTTGTAATCAAATTCAATTCCTTCGACATCTTATGTGACAACAATCTGTTAATTTTATTCGATTTTTGTTTGAGGCTCAGTACATCAGGAAGTTTGTCCATGAGTAATTCATCAATGTCTTTTCTATCAGCGGTCCCATATTTCTTAATAAAGGCCAACACCAACTCCTGGTAATAGCTATCATCGAAACCTGTATCTCGGATATATTTCGCTTTCCTTCCGGTAACCGTAGCAACCTTTGAAGAAACATACACGTTCGGATATCGCCCCTCAATAAGGCGTCGTCTTTTGAGTAGGTTATGCTGGTCTTTTGTCAGCCTGATATCTTTCTGAACTTTATCGAGCAGTATCACGCTTTGCAAATCCAGATTAGTCTTTTCCATCAGAAGTCGGGTGTAGTTCTCATCAATTACTTTGCCCTGGATAGTTACACTCACTTTATCCAGTTGACTTAAGTTATAATCAGGGAGAGGGAAATATCTTTTCTTTTGCGTTAAGAACATTCTCTTAATTCCACCGCCGATAGTATCAATCATATTCATAGCCACCATTGCGTGCGCAAGAAAAGGATTGCGATAGATTGCTGGGGGAGAATCCTGCCTTATAACAGTTTCAATATTTCCTGGGATAAAATTGCCCCCATTTAAAAAGATAAGTTCATCGCTTTTCTCAATGACATTTATCTTCCCTCTCAGTTCGTAATCCTGATGGGCTATGCAATTGTGCAACGCTTCACGAATGACCCAGTTATCATATTGACTTATTTCAGCCGGAAATAATGTCCCGCTTGGCAAGAAACGATAGTTAAGGTTACGAATACGCGAAAAGAGAGAATCAACATTGACCAAGAATGGAGGGCCAAAGTGTTCATAATCTTCTTTAATATCATTATCATCCTTTAGCAACCAGGTGATTCTGGCAACTGACGGAGAAAGAAAATGTTCCGATTCCGGCTTTCCCAAAAGCAAAATAGCCGTGTTGGTTATTTCCCCATGAATCGTTACTCTTGCTTTGTTTAGAAATGTGATGTCTTCCCAGGAATCGATCTCTTTGAGTGTTATGCTGGGCGAATTCTTATTTTTCTCTTTATACTGCTCACGGGCTTTGGCGATTGCCTGCGGATCCAAGTCGTCCAGTGTTGCATTTCTGCAAATCTGAGCCGACCAGTCGTATGCTCTAGTCTGATTCCTGATTTGTTCGATTTCCTGAATGTTCAGCGCACCGATAGATTCCCCATCTCTGCCGTAATAATGTCCCTCCCAGGCAATGGGAATGCCTTGTGGAGCAGTAGGGATTTGGAACATGATAACACGTCCTTCGGGCAGTAGAAGTTCATAGATTTCAATGAAGGTAATATGATTATTGGTTTTGTTAGCTATTTCTGACTTCAACCTGTCCAGGTTGGACCTATTAGATCGATAATGAGTTCCGACAATTTTCCTGGTTTTATCCTCCACGCCGAAAATCAGCCAACCACATGGTTCGCTTTTAAGATTAGCCTCATTTCCTAATGCAGAAAAATATTGCCCCAGTTTTCTGAAATCAAAATTGCTTCTGGCTTTCTTAAACTCCACCCACTCTGTTTCAGAAGACAACGAACGTAGTTTATCTAAAAGTGCCTTTAATTCTTCTGCATTCATTATGGTTCCGAATAAGGATCCTGTTTTGATGGTATTAAGTCTGAGACACCTCACGCATAAAACTATGTAGAAATCTCCACCGTGATACTCGTATCACAACCAAAAACATCAATCACTTTTACACAGGCGGTGTACGCACCCTTTTCCGGATATTTATCGTACCCGAAATCACTTACCGTCTTGAGTGAGCGATCCTTGCGGGTCCGGTAATCCTGCCAGTGATGCTCGAATGGCTTGCCATCATGCCAATCAAAGTCAATGGCCCAGAAGTCGATGAAGTCAAAACCGCTCTTGATAGCCCGTTCCTTGAGAGCTTCCAGTTCCTTGCTCGGCACTTCTGCAAGGCTCGGCAGAAATTTGGTGAGCTTGATGTCCACAACGCGCTTCCCGCCCTCCGTTCTATACACAGGCTCAGCCTCTAACACGGCCATCTCAAGAAACGGAGGCGGATTCCTCCTGTTCTTCTCCATGATCTCGCGGGGAATGGGGATAAGCTTAATCTTGATACCTTCCGCTGCCTCCAATTCATGGCAGACCAGCCGCAGATCCATCTCAAACTCCCATGAAAGGCAATGCACTTCCCTGGCCCCGGCCTCCCGCGCCGCCTTGACCACGGCCCGAACTTCATCTCGTGTAAAGATACTATCAATGGCATCCACGTGTACAAAGGCCTGCCCCTTGCGCCCATGCAGCAACCCCGTTGCATTGGGTAGCGGCTCTGCCCTGTAGAATTCCATGACCACCCGGCGGTGCTCTTCATCCGCCCCTTTGAGCCGCTCCTTTTGCCACCACTGCCGCTCGTAACGGCCGAGGTTGTACAGGTCAAATGAACGGTATTGTTTGTTTTCCCTATGGAGGGTTCGCTGGATTTCAATAAGCCGCTTCCGGCTTGTGTGAATGGCAAACCTACCAAGATCGCACATGATCCAGCGACGGCCTAACTTCTCGGCGATAGCACCGGTGGTGCCAGAGCCGCAGAAAAAATCGGCGACGAGGTCGTTTTCGTCTGAGGAGGCTAAAATCATTCGTTCTAATAGTTCTTCTGGTTTTTGCGTTGGGAAGCCCGTTCGCTCACCAGCAACTTGGTTGATTGCCGGAATATCCCAATAGTCTAAGCATAGAGTCCCTTCCTTCATATAATATCGATACACAAGTTCGGGATGGGTTCTCTCCCATTCAGGGGAGACGTCCCTTGATGCTCGTATTGGGCTTCCCTTAAGGCATCGGCCCATTAGTCGATAGGGTCCTTGCTCGTCTTTATATTTATACCTTGCCTCTTGTTCTGGTGATAGTGGTTCCATCACATCTTGCCAATTAAACCTCCATTTATCAGATTTGTTAAAGAGAAATATAGAGTCATGTCGTCGACCAAACGCAATTTTTGGCACTCGGCCTCCAACATAACACCAAATGATTTCGTTAAGCATATGATTGCCGCCAAACACATCTTCCAAAAGTGCCCGCACCAATCCGGACATCCTATAGTCAACATGTACGTAGATACTGCCTTTCTCGCTGAGTAATTCACGCATTAACACAATACGTTCATACATCATATGCAAATAGGAATCAGTGCCCTTACCCCACATATCCCGATAGGCTACCATTTCCAATGCGGACTGATCTTTCTCAATGAGATCTTTTTCATTACCAAACGGAACGGTCATCGTAAAATCCGCGCCCACATCAAACGGCGGGTCGATATAAATAAGGTCGATCTTGCCCTTGAACTCCTTGAGCAGGCTTGCCATGACCAGCTTGTTGTCGCCCCAGATCAATCTATTGCGGAAATCGTCGCGATGGGCCTTTGCCGGATCGAACAAATTTCCCTGCACCATGGCCCGCGAGGCCGGTTCATCAATAGTCTCGATCTTCTGAAGGGGCATGGCGCACCCGGCAATATCCACCGTCCTCCGGTTGCCGTATTCATCGTACTTGCCTTCCCAGATCAGTTCTGTCTTCATCTGAGAAAACGGATGCGGGTTATCAAGTCCCCAACGTATGTTATCAGCCATAACACAACTCTCTAGAAGTACTTTGCGGATCTTGCTGCAATACCTATCTCCATTTAGCAATAATAAGAGGGTCACTGAATGACTTTGAAGCTTCCACAAGCCGAAGCATACGATCCTCAGTAACAAGAATTAAATTATACTGAATTGCCTGCGCCGCTATCCAAATATCATTTTCCTGGACACCAAGTTCCTTGGCGGTTGTTCGGTCAAAAAGATCCTCCGGCCATTTTGCGGTTAACTTTCCTCTTTGCTTTTTTGGTGAATACTTTTTGAATAACTCTGAACGAAGATCAGAGTAAGGAGTGATTGTGTGCCTATCAATATCAAGAACAAGGGGGAATTTTGCCATTTCATTTCTGACATCATTCTGCCTGTTCATATCCATCTCTGGAGCGATTTTTAGGCCGTATTCCACCTCTGCCAACACAACAGTCGATATCAAAACAGGAGAAGATGATACGTTCTTAAGAAAAGCTCTGATTTGAAGATAATCACTGTGCCGTTTGTCCCAAATAATACTGGCTGCAGTCGTATCTAAAAGGTAACCATCAATCATGATTGCCTTTCCTCAATGTCCATGACGAATTCATGTATGTCTTCTGAATCAAAAGGAGTTATTCTCTTAAGAAGTTCTCCGGCACTGGCTTTCTTCAGATCCATTTCGAGATACTTGTGCAAGGGGATACAAGGATGGAAGTCCTCAGGGAAATATTCAGGGAAATCAAATGGAACGGGCCTGAGATGCCCACGGAAAAGCTCTAGTAATTTTCGTTCAAGTCTTGGAGGCAAGTCGTATGCTTTCAAAATAAGGCTGTCGATTTCCATAAGTATTTGAAGGTACTTCTTAATTTTTGGCTCCCGGACTAACCCCTCCTTAAGACTTGCTTTAAGTGCTATATAAGACCTCACGAGATGTGTGATTCTTTCTTTATCGATCATTTCTGTAAAGGGAGCAGGGATTTGCTCTAGATCCCTAATTCGATTATCACGCTTGCCACCCTTTGAAAATAGCACAGCATTAGCCAGGGGGGAATTCACGAGTGCAGCTAGAACCTCTATATTGATGTCTCCTTTTGGCCAAATCCCAATTAAGTTTAGATAACAAACTAAACCGCCTGAGTCTGGATAAGCCACGATCCGCCATGGGCCACGACTGATGATATGACCGTTGACAATAACCTTCGGTTTGTCCCAAGGAAACGAGTGAGCCCTTCTTCGACGGAACTTTTCATCCACGTTGATATACACAAATCCTTCAGCCCAGAATGGTGCTATTTTACCAGGAACTTTATCTAATCCTTTCTTAAAGTCTGTTTTTTGCTCATTGGATATCAACTTATTTCTGTTTTCGTTAAGCGGAATATTCCATTCAATGCCTCTGTGAATTTCGGTAATGTCTTGAAGCTTTGGATTACCCATCAAATAATCCCAAATATCAGAAAGGGGAGGATACCACAGAGAGATGGATTTTGTATGGCCGGAACGATTTACGCTCTTGCCAATGGCCTTAGGTAACTGAGCAGTTTCAAGGAAAGCCAGTCTATCGTTTTCTCGCACCCAAAACGTTCTTGTAGAGACATCCGCTTTTGACGATTCGTCTCTCTCTGCGGCAAGGACTAAAATCGTTTCTTGATCAGAAAATGCAAAGATACGATCTGGCAGGGCTATGGTTTCGATATTTTTGTAATTTCGGGCTATATGGTCTTGAAGATCAAAATATCTCCCCCCCATAATGGCAGATTTTGGTAAAACAAAACCCAACATATCGGGAGGTTGTTCCAGGACTCTGCGTAAAACCTCGTAAGGCTTATGGACATTTCGGATATTATCCCCATAGCTATCCCTCTCGGCCATGGTAAAGTCTTCGAATGGGGGATTGCAAAGCACGATCCGGGACGTTTTCAATTGCTTCTCAAGAACATCGCTGCCAAAGATATCCTCATCTATGATATGCCATCCGTCCGGATTGGGATAGTCCGCCAACATGAGAGACAAACGACACACCTCAGCGGCAAAAGAGTCAAGCTCAATAGCTGTCAATCGGTCTTTCAGATAGCTATGTCTCTGCTGGTCTGTCCACGAAGCCGGTAATAGTTCCCGCAGACGACGCAGGGCGGCAACCAAAAAAACGCCATGGCCAGAACAGGGCTCCAGCACATAACGCCCCTCCTGCGGCAATGACTCAAAAGGAAGCCGGTCCACCATAAGCTCTGCTATTACGGAAGGCGTGCTGTGTATCCCAAATTGTCTCCTGGTTTCCTTACGTATAAGTGTGTTTTCATAGATGAAAGCCAGATCTTCCACTGAAAGATTTTGAAAGTTAAAGGCACTCCGAAATCTATCCCACACAACTTGTTGCGTGTTGGGTTCGTCGAGAATCCGCTGTGACTTCGTTATATAAAGTCCATAGAATTCTTGGATTCTCTTTATGATCAAATTCGATTCAGGTGTCGCCCATTCCCCGGGGTGTTTCTTATCATTAAATATCTTTGCTGCGAGGAAACGGAAAACGAGACGAAAAAGAGAGGTCTCCTCCGGCTCACTGTTTGCTGCGCTCTTATAAGAAATAATAGCTTCGCTGAGTATATCTTTCAGCAATCGGTCCAATTTGCCATGAATCATACCTTTAAGAGCAGGCAGAAGTCCGGTATCAACGAAATCGAGCTGATAGGGCTCTTTCAATGGTGTAATAGCTTTGGCTCGAAAAATCGCTCCAGGGCTCCACTTTTCTTTGTTTACCTTAAAAGCCTGTCGAATATCACGGACTGGGATGGACTGTAAAAAGATTACTTCCCCATTAGCCTTAATACGGTAACGGTCAAGATGGTCTTGAAATGCCTCAAAAAACATTGGGGCGCCCAGGGTTCGGTAGGTTGATACATTTTCAGGGCCTGATCGGCCATTGGCACTCAATACCCCAATGCAAGCGTTTCGATATGATGGCGGCCATTGAGCAAATGCTGCTAATGGGATATTCAACTCTCGAGTTCCAGAAGTGGCTGCATCATCGAAGACATAGTTCTCCTGCAATAGTTTATCCGTATAACCCAACCCTTTCAATTCATTGCGGATAGTGCTTAAGATGCTCATCTTAACTGCCTCCGCTGATTTGTCTCGTGCACTGCTATCCATTGGGGAGAGCGGCCGCCTTTTCTCCGTTCTCCAAAAGACTATTTCGCCTTACAAGAGAACCGTCGTGATTCTGTAGCCGAACTATCTCCGCACCAATCTGTTCTGTATCAAAACGGAAATAGCGCTGCCTCGTTATGGCACCAAAGTATTTTCCTTTCTCGACAACAATCATATCGATTCCATCAGTATAGATGATCAGTCGGGAAAGGGGCTCATCATCAGGTAACATCCTGGATAGGTTTTCCATCCCCTGCCGTACCCTTTGGAGACTCAGTCCTTTTCTTCTCAGTGAAACGAGTACGCGCAGCTTAATAATGTCCTTAAATGAATACAGAGAGTACTTGCCCTTTTTGTCCGGGGAAACAAGACTAATCCTGACCCAATACTTCAGTTGATTAGCGCTCGCTCGAGTCAATTTCTGGACCAATTTTGTTGAGTAAATATTGTTCATTTTGTTTTTTGGTTGAAAAATTGGAAAATAACAGGCTATTTTCAACTAATTTAAACCTAAAAAAATTTGGGGTCAAGAAAAAAGCTATGGTTGATATAAAGCTGAGGACATACTCGTTAGTGCCAAAGCAACAAACGAGGAAAACCGGGCTGACGTCTTGATCTGTGATTCCCATCTATAAGGATGCGAACCCTGATCTCCATCTATCCCTGCAAACACAAGCACATCATTCCACGTTCGGCCATCCAATAAACGCCGTGTTTTATTATTGTTGAATCTCCCGGTTACTTGAACAAGAAAGACGACCAGTAGGATTTTGGATTTCAGATTTCAGATATGGACATCATTTTGCTCCAAATGATACTTCTCCAAGAGCCGATAATCCTCGACTTGTGAATTTTTTAGCTTTTTTTCCGATGCCTTGGGCGGCGTGCAGGAACTCCGTACAACATGCCTTCCGCACTGATATCTTCGTCAATATCCGGCCAATGTATGCCCTGACCGTCTCCAATAATCTCAAAATGGAAACGTTGATCAGGAGTTGCATCTGAAAGCCGCCATGACCAAGCCAGGGGCACACTGATGGTCCGCCCGTCAACGAGATATGCTGTGATTTGTTTCTCCGTAATGCTGATATCTCTAATTCTTGGTTCAATTAGATTAACCACAGTGCTCATTCCATGCCTCCATGATTTTGGTTCGATTATGTTGAATCATTCTACGAATTGTTAATTCAAAAAACCGGAATTCCTTAATAAATCCGAATATTCTACGATTTCTTTCACCTCCTTGCGGAATGCGCTGAACCGGTTATACTTTTCACTGTAGTAAGCGTGGAGTATTTTCACGGCCTTGCTTTTTTGACCCATTGCCAGATAAGCCTCGGCAAGAGAGCCCAAGACCTGAGCGTCCCTTTCATAGGCGCGCCGGTGTTTGTTTGAGACAATATGTTCTATCCTGCTTTTTCCGATTTTCTCAGCCCATGAAAGATATTCGGCAGCCTGCAATTGTATCTCCTTATTTTGTGTTAATCCCTTGATGATCTCATCGTAAAAAGAAGTGCCCTTCCCGTCATTAACTGAAAACATTTCTGAATAGATTGCCTTTTTGTTAGCATAGTCCCTAAGAAGGGTTTTTATTGTGCCTGCTTTTTCAGAATGGTCCGCAAGAACCGATAAAACGGCCCCGAAAACAACACCCGCATTATTGCCGTATGACCAACCCACCCCTTTTTCATCTTTTACCAGGGCAAATGCGCTCTTCAAATTGCCCGACATCAACAGTGCCCTTGCGTACAGTTCTTTTCCTTGATCAATTTTCTTGCGGCCCTCGAAAAATCGGATAAGCGTATCAAGTTCATTATCCCTTTTAGACTGTGCTGTTGCCTCATCCACAAGATCGAGCAGGTTCTGATCACTCATATAGGAGAAAAATCTTTCTCGTTTTCCGAGCAGGATATGGTGAGCATCACGTAATTCTTTAGCCGCATCTATCATAAATTCAGCAACGCGCTCCCTTGGCTTGCCTTCTTTTAATGCCTTCAGGCCTTCTATGCTTACATGAATAATGGCTTTTTGATTCTTTTCCTTTTTAAGGATGTCCAGCCAGAATAAATATCCCTGTGGCTGGTTGTTTTCCCATTTTTTTGCCAGTCTTGATACCCCGCTCACACCTTCAAGGCGATGAACTGCTTCCAGAAGCAGCCCAGCAGGCCTGCCTTTTGTTCCTCTTTTAGCCAATGCCATTTTCCAGGTAGGCAAAAATGATTGCAGATCTTTCATCTCACCTGGCTTTGCATCAATAACATCCTGCATTAAGGGATAGTCTTCATCATATTCATTTTCATGGTAAAGATTAGTCATATCAACTTCCATGGCCCCAATAAATTCATCCAGCCTTTTGTCCGTATCTGCGGTTTCATATACACAGCGGCAATATCGTGCCCTCGTTTCCCTTATATCTATCTCATCCGGGGCTGAGAAATATGCTTCTTCCTTGATAACATCGATCAGGTTGAACAGTGCCCCATACACCTTCCGTGCATCTTCAAGCCTGTCATCCAGAAAGAGTTTTTCAGCGTCATCAAAAAAGGATCCCAGCTCTTCGCCCTGATCTTCGCTTATATAATCAGGTCCCTCTTCATCGTACCCATCATCTCCCCAGACATCGGGATCATCCCAGTAACTTCCGTCTTCGATGGAGCTGATCCTTTCCTCTATGCTTTCCTTGAGCGCTTCAATGTCATCAAGGATCTGTTCGGCCTGATCAATGTAAGATATCACCGGAGGTATGCGCCCGGGGAGGTATGATTCTATCTTTTCCAGAAAGCTGACCCTGCCGGAGGTCGGGACATCCCTTGCAAGACGGATAAGAATATCCCTCAGTTCTTGATTTGAAAGGGTGCTGCAATACCCGGCGATTGTATCCAGGTAAGGTTTCAGGGCTATTTTGGATTTTTTCACTATTCCCTTTCCTCCTTCTGCCGTACACAGCACTTCATTCGGCTGCCCTGATCAACCCCAGCATACAGCGTATGCACCTATTGAGGCTGTCCGATATCTTAGCTGCAACATCGGGCCGCCACCCTCTCTTGGAGTCTCTTGCAAAATCAATGAGTTGCGCAGCATATGCCGGCCCAACCTTGCGCCCACTCCCAGGTCGCGGCACCATATCCTCACGAATGTCTCTTCGGAGCGAATGTCTTGCAAGCTCAACCATGGTGGATTTTGGGCTCGCCAGTTTTTCAGGGTCAAGCGGGATACGGGAAGCAGCGACGCTCAGAAATTTCGCCAAGCGCTCGCGGTCAGCCAAGAGCCATGATTCTATCTCCCTCACTGCAACCCGGAAACACAGGTAGGGCGCTGGATTCGGCAGACAGGATTTCCTAAAAGGAGGAGCGCAGTCATCGTCATCATCGAGGTCGATTAAGATAATCCATGGAGAAAATCGAGCCGCTTGATTGTATGCGCGAAGCCTTTCCAGAAGAGAAGATTTCCCATTCTTACCGTATACAGGCCCTGCCCTTGCACCAATTTCCTTTACCAGCCGTCGCAGGACCGCCTCGTCTGTCATTCCCTCTACGGCCCCATGGATAATAACAGGTCGTGACACAACAAGCCCTTATTCCCCAAAGAGCGTCAGTTGTTCAACATGCTCAGGACGGGTCCTGGGAATGACCGCATCAGCGAGACTCATGCCGCCCTCAAGAAGCGACTTAATTTCACTAAAACTACTGGCAGGGCATACCGATGTCCCTTCAGTCCTCGGCAGCAACAGCAGCGCTTCGTCCAGGCCAATACCCTCGTCACGCAGAAGATCGCTTGAATGCGTGCTGATTAACATCTGTCTGCCTGACTGCCGCTGAATGCGTGCGAACATTTGAGGAATAAATCGGATCACCTCAGGGTGAAGAGATAGCTCAGGTTCTTCCAAAAGCACAGGGCCTGAGCCGTTCAGTGCAGCCCAGAGCAGGCCCAGCAGCCGAAGTGTGCCATCCGAGAACTGATCCTCTGTCTGCCAGGCTCCCTTTCGCCAATGGGAGTTTCTGCCGCGCAAATGCGGTGTGCCTCGATTATCTCTCCACAACTCAAATTCCTCAAGTTGAGGAACTGCTACCCGCAGGGCAAAGACAATGTGTTTTAGCTGAAAATTACGGGTCTTGTCCGGAGTGCCCGCGATCTGTTCAAGAAAATCTCCGCCGAAAGGATCATCATGACGTCTGATTGAACGATCCGGATCGCGTATCAATTGTGGTACGATATGAAGATACCGAATGGATGAAAAGAAATTTGCCACCTCGCGAAAAGGTTGATTAGCGTAAACCTGTTCAATATAGGTCTGCTTCAGCCGATCTGAGTCAACATTATCTTGATCATCAGGGCGCAGCAGAATGTCTGATCCCTGCCTCGCAACCCGTTCCAATTTAATAGTCGGACGTCCTAGATTATCCTGGTTGAAGCGTAGCTCATATTCCCAGGCACTTACATTTTCATCACTCCCTATGTGAACGCACATTGCGATATCCGAGTATCGGCGTGCGGCAAGACAACGAATACTGGAGACCCCACTCCTTTTGCGAACAGCCTCCTGGAAGCCCCCGCCGACAGAAACGAGATCATAGAGGAAGCGAAACACATCAAGCAAATTCGACTTCCCCGATGCATTTGGGCCGATGAGGAACCCGCGCCTTTGAAGATCCACATCGACTTCAGCAAAGTTACGCCAATTCTCCAAGCGGATATGCGTGAACCTAAACATCTTGCTCTTTGCTTTTATCATCCTCTTAGCGCTCCCTCACAATATGATGTTGAGTTACATGGATTTTTTTCAATTAAATATATCCTAGATTTGACAACAGGTCAAAAACTTCACCAACCTTGAGGAATTTCTGATTTCCTTTGAGCGGACAAAGGAGCTTTGGGGATGTCAAAGGTTGTGACGCTTGATAAGATAGGCAATAGTGCTGTCCAACTCCTGCCGCAGCCGGTCCTTTTGCGGTCCGGTAACGGTGTAGGGCCTGTCGTGCAGGCTGCTCACCTCCATCTCCGGACCGAACATCATTCCCCCGACAAGGCCGGCGAACTCATCTTCGGGCTCGATACCATTCAATATGGCCCATGCAAGCGTCCAACAGCGGGCCGTCCTGTAAATATCGTACCCGCCGCCGCCGGTTGCGAGGATCTTCCCACATAATCCCTTCAGATTCCGAACCACCTCGGTGTAAGCGTTATTGGTGAGCAGGAAATCGGTGAGAGGATCGGATATCATGGTATCAGCGCCCATCTGAACAGCCAGGATATCAGGCTCAAAGCCCTTGATGAGGGGGATGACGACCCGGTGAAAGGCCTTGAGGTAGAGTTCATCATCCGTACCCGGGGGAAGCGGTATATTGATGCTGAATCCCTGTCCCGGTCCCTCACCCCATTCCTCGAGCGCGCCGCTGTATGGATAGAGGAACTTCCCGGATTCGTGCATGGAAATAACCTGGACCCTGTTGTCTTCGTAGAACGCCTCTTGAACCCCGTTTGCGTGATGGGCATCAATATCCAGGTAAGTGATCCTCTTATTACGGGCGAGGGCCTCTTTAATGGCGATTACGAGGTCATTGATGTAGCAGAATCCCTCAGCCTGGGAACGGCGGGCGTGATGGAAACCTCCCAGGGGATTGAATGCTACGTCGGCGCTCGCCTCCAAGAGAGAGGCCATTCCCTCCCAGGTGGCGCCGGCACAGCTCCTGGACCACTCATAGATCCCCTTCAACGGAGGGTTGTCCTCAGTGCCGATGCCAAATTGAAGCATATCCTGAAACAGTTCTCCATTGCTGATCCTTTCCAGGGCATCGAGGTATTGCTCGCTGTGGGCGAGAAGGAGCTTTTCCCTGTCCAGTTTTGGCGGGGATTTCAAGCTGATGTGGGGACCTCTCAATACGCCGTAACGATTACAGAGTTCATAGGTCTTCTGAGCTCGTTCGGGCTTAAAGGGATGATCAGGCCCGAAATCATAGCGGGCCAACTCATGTGAATAGTAAAAGATAGAATGCAATGAACCTTCCCTCTGGCATTATTGAGGTAGATCTCCGAGCGTGCTGTGAATCAATTCCTTTAGCTTGCGCGGATCGATGGGTTTAGTGAGATAGAGGTCGTATCCTGCCTCTTCTCCAATCACCTGATCCCCTTGATCGGTCTTTGCGGTCAGTATGATGATCTTTACGCGGCTTTTCTTATCCTCCCACGAGCGAATCTGCCTGCACACATCAAAGCCGGTCATCTTGGGCATGATCACGTCGAGAAGCACCAGATCGACATGCTCTCGTTGAAGGATATCCAAAGCCTCCTGTCCTCGAGTGGCCGTCAACACCTCATAGCCATCAGCATAAAGGAGTTCCCGCAAAGCATCGAGCACCAGGATATCGTCATCTACCACTAGGATTCTGTGCGGCATTCTTTCCCCCTGACTCAAGAGCGTCACCATCTGTCTTGCGTTTTTTGAGATAAACGGGCAGACTCACGATAAATTCAGTGCCTTTTTTCAACGTGCTCTTCACCTCTATCTTTCCCTGATGTGCCTCTATGATGCGATAGCAGATGGAAAGCCCGAGCCCTATTCCCTTATCGGGGTCCTTTGTGGTGAAAAAAGGGTTAAAGATCTTCTCTATCTGCTCCTTACTCATTCCAATGCCTGTATCCCGGACTCGGATCTTTACCAGATTGCCTTTCTGACTAAGGAGCGTTTGGATGGTCAATTCCTTCTTGGATTTGCCCTGCATGGCATCCCGGGCGTTTGCGATAAGATTTAAGAGGACTTGCTCAATCTGGTTCTTGTCGCCCAGTACCTTGGGTAAACTCTGGTTGAGGTCGAGCTCAACCTCTATACCTTGATTCAGCAATTGCTGTCGGGTAATTTCCATAACCGCTCGGACTGCTTCATTGACGTCCATATCGGTGAATTCAACTTCCGCCTGCCTGGAAAACTCCCTGAGCTTTTTCACGATGTCTTGGATCCTCCTGTTGCACTCTTTGATGAGCAGGACCCGCTTCTTTAATTCGGGATTATCATCCAGGTCTTCCTCCAAAAGGTGGAGAAAGGTGTCTGATGCCATGAGGGGATTATTGATCTCATGGGCTACGCCTGTGACCAGATCACCGAGCGCCCTGATCTTTACTGCCTGTATCAACTCGGCCTGGGTAGCTGAAAGCTTCTCGGACAGCTTTTTTCTGGCGGTAATATCCTGAAACACCCCCATAGTCCCTACGATCTCTCCATAGTCATCGTACAGGAGTGTATCGGAGGTCCTGATGGGGATAATCTTCTCCTCGACCTTTATATCGAATTCATAATCGCGGATGCGCCCGAACTGCCTGAGCTTATCCATGATTTGTCGGGCCTGATCAATCCCGGCTCTATAATAGACGGATATGTGCTTGCCGATAATCTGGTGACTGCGGAGCCCGACGAGCTCGCGGAATGCCCGGTTCACATACGTTACGTACCCCTTGTGGTCAGTGGTTACCATTGCGTCGATGGAGCTCTCGAGGATGTTCTCGAGGAATTTCTTCGAGCTCTTGAGCTCCTGCTCGAGCCTGAAGAGGGTCGGCATATCCTGGGTAATCTCCAGGAAGCCGCGGGATTGGCCGTGAGAATCGTCGAGAAATGTAATGGTGGATAGTGCCGGGAAGAGTCGCCCGTTCTTATGCCGGCGGAGCAGTCTCTCTTCTGTCCAGCCCAGGTTCGTCACCCTTTCAATGATAGATTCAAAGAGATGAGAGTTCCGGTCCTCTTGTGAAAAGGTGAGCTCAGGCAGCCTTTTGCCCTTGGCCTCCTCCGCACTGTATCCAAACAGATTGGCCGCCCCCTTGTTGAACTCCACAATCCTGCCGTCAAGATCGGCAACGACAATCCCGGTATGGGTTGCGGAATCGAGTATGATATCCAACAGATCAGGGGAAGTCATCGTCTTGTCTCTCTCTGAATGGCAATAGGTCATGCGACGGCTCATATTCTGCCCTCAGAGAAGACAAAGGTCAAATCGAAAATGACAAGGCTACACAACCCTCTCAGCCACCAGCTTATCGACTACACTCGGATCTGCCAGGGTAGTTGTATCCCCCAGATTATCAATATCACCAGACGCAATCCTCTTGAGGATCCGACGCATGATCTTCCCGCTCCTCGTCTTGGGCAAGGAGTCCGCCCACTGCAGCTTTTCAGGCGTGGCAATAGGGCCGATCTCGGATCTCACGTGCTGTACGAGTTCCTTCTTGAGCTCATCGGCCTTTTCCACGCCGCTGTTTAAGGTGACGAAGGCATAGATGGAGGTGCCCTTTATATCATGGGGGTAACCGACCACGGCTGCCTCAGCTACCTTGGGATGCGAAACGAGAGCGCTTTCGATCTCAGCGGTTCCCATCCTGTGGCCAGACACGTTGATGACGTCATCGATGCGGCCGGTAATCCAGTAGTACCCATCCTCATCCCTTCTGGATCCGTCTCCAGCAGTGTATTTTCCGGGAAATTGCATGAAGTAGGTATCCCTGAATCGTTCAGGATCGCCGTATACCCTTCTCATCAATCCCGGCCACGGCCGCTTCATGCACAGGGCGCCTGAGGTTGGTCCTTCAAGCTCATTGCCGTCATCATCGACGATGCAGGGCTCTATGCCAAAGAACGGCAAGGTAGCAGAACCGGGTTTGATTGGTACGGCCCCTGGGAGGGGTGTGATCAGTATACCCCCTGTTTCGGTCTGCCACCATGTATCCACGATAGGGCATCGGCCCTTTCCCACGGTATTGTAGTACCACATCCAGGCCTCCGGATTGATGGGTTCACCAACGGTTCCAAGGAGCTTGAGAGAGCTGAGGTCGTGTTTGGTTACGTACTCGTCTCCCTCTTTTGCGATGGCCCTGATTGCTGTAGGCGCGGTGTAGAAGAGACTGACCTTGTGCTTTTCAACAACATCCCAGAATCTTCCGGCATCCGGATAGGTGGGAACTCCCTCAAAGATGATAGTGGTTGCCCCATTAGCGAGCGGGCCATACACGATGTAGGAATGACCGGTTACCCAGCCGATGTCGGCGGTACACCAGAAGGTATCTTCTTCATGGTAGTCGAAGATGAGCTTGTGGGTTGCCGCGACGAACACGAGGTATCCGCCGGTGGTATGCAGTACCCCCTTGGGTTTTCCCGTTGACCCGGAGGTGTAGAGGATAAAGAGGGTATCTTCCGCATCCATCTCCTCAGGCGGGCAGTCGGCGTCCACCTTTGCCATTTCCTCGTGGTACCAGGTATCTATCCCGTCATTCCAATTCACCGGGACATCGGCCCTCTTTACCACGATATTCGTCTGCACGGTGGGACACTTTTTGAGCGCCTCATCTGCATTCTGTTTTGTGGGCACTGCCTTGGACCCCCTGAAGGCCCCATCACAGGAGATCAGGAGCTTTGCCTTGCAGTCTTGCAGCCGGTCCCGGAGCGAGTCCGAGGAGAATCCGCCGAAGACCACGCTGTGGATAGCGCCGATTCGGGCGCAGGCCAACATGGAAATCGCGAGTTCCGGGATCATCGGAAGGTAGATAGACACCATATCCCCCTTTTTCACGCCTTTTGCCTTTAAGACATTGGCGAACTTGGATACCTCCCGGTGCAGCTCTTTATAGGTAAATGTCCTGGTATCAGAGGGATCGTTCCCCTCAAAGATAATGGCGATCTTATCCCCCCTTGTCTCAAGGTGGCGATCAAGGCAGTTATAGGAGACGTTGAGCTTCCCGTTTATAAACCATTGGTGATCAGGGGATTTGTCCCAATCCCACTCACAGACCTTGTCCCATTTTTTGAACCATGTGACATACTCCTCAGCGATCTCGCCCCAGAAACCCTCAGGATCATCTATGGAGCGCTGCCACATTTCCTTGTATTGGTCCATGCTGTTTATATAGGCCCTCTTTTTCCATTCCTCAGATACGGGAAATAGTTTTCCTTCTATGGAAATCTCGCTACTCATATAGTTCCTCCTTTCCTCAGTCATTTCAAAACTGGTTATCGTTTAATCATTTTTCCTAGAACCATTGCACCATAGGGTGCTCCTCGTTCCTTCTCGTCTTGCCCACCAAGTTTTATTCTTAAGATGATTGCTGGTCTTTGGTTATGGTGAGTATCATTTCCCAGCTATCACCGGTTGACCCGATACGCTCGAATCCGACCTTGCGGTACAGGGCGATTGCAATATAGTTTTGCCTCTCCACGCTCAGCCAGATAGCCGATAGATCCTGCTGCTGTGCCCAATCTATTACGTAAAGGGTTATTGCGGTACCGATCCCCTGCAGCTGAAAATCTTGATGAATAAATATGAAGTACTCAGCCCAGTTTACGGGCATGGAAAAAAGGCTGGCATGACCGATGACCGTATCCCCATGCAAGGTCATCAGGTTGGTGCCACGGCTGACTATATCTTGAACCCATTGGCGCCTCTTATGCCTGTCCAGTGGAGGAAGACCTTGCACGGAACCAAGAGGGTCATACGTATCATACATGTGAACCAACGATGGAAAATATCCCTCCTCATAAGGCAGTATGTCGACGAAATGGCCTTTTTCGCTCTCTATGCTCTTTTTGGATGAAAAGGATCTCATGTTTATATAAGGGATTGATCGTTGCCTTGCATGATTAAAGGGCTCAGGTACGGCCTGATTCAGAAGCTCCACGCTTTGTCTTGCAAGGGATTATAAAAACAGGAAAGGGGCTATGGCGAATCGCTTTTTCAGCAACACTTCCAAAAAAGACATGTTCTATTCCTGTCCTTCCATGTGTACCGATAACAATAATATCTACCTTCTCCTTTTTTGCAAACTGTAATATTTCATCATCTTCTCTGCCGGATTTCGTGATGATTTCAAATCGAACACCATCCTCTATTCTTTTAATATAGTCTTCCGTAAAGCTATCATCCAGATATTCTTCTATGTTTTTTTGTGTTCTTTCCAAGTCCTCTTGGGATATATAAGCCTCCGCATACGCCTGGTGAGGGTTTTCAGGTATTACGTGTAAGATATAGACAAGGCCGTTGTCTCTTTTTGCAATGCCATAGGCAAACTCAAAGGCATAATCCGAGTTTTCGGAGAAATCAGTACAGAAAAGGGTCTTTCTGTATCTTGGATATTCCCTCATCGTGTTTCTCCTTTTTTCTCCCCTGCCATCTGTTGTCTAATTGCTGTAAGGTTCCTTCTCCATGCTCCTGCGCATTGTTGTGAGCAGTGCGGAAAGGATTCAGGCTGACTATGGGCTTCCATCCGCAGATAGTAGCCCAGCTCTTGATGTGCATGGCCTTTTCTATTGCTTGGCCCGTTCGGCTCTTGAGCAGTTTTGTCCTTAACCTTGCCGTCATTCCCTATACTGCAATAAGGGCTCTGTATGCATGTCCAGCGTAGCAGTGTATTCTCTAGTTTTTAGAATAGAACGTATTGATTTAAAAAGCCACACACAATCAGGTAGGCCACTCAAACTGAGGAAAACCGCACCCATTTTTACCTAGGAGCTATTTTTCATGGTGCGGATTCCCTATTCTTCTTTAGGGCGAAACACCTACCTAGATAGAATCGCTCCGCGATTTTATCTTGAAAGCCTTGACCATCTTTGTATATGGTGTAAGCTCTTTTGCTTTTCCGCAAGGTACGGATATCAATACAGGAACAGTATGCTGAAGGACTTCAGACCTCTCAAGCCCCACTTTATACAAAACCGGATGGCCCTAAGCATAGGCCTCTCCAGCCTTTTGTTGGTAGATGCTCTCCAGGTCTCCATTCCTAGGGTTATCAAGAGCGCGATCGATGCCCTCACCATGGGCGGAGCCAATCCGCAGGTTTTGCTCACCTACGCCCTGATCATAGGGGGGATCGCCTTTACCATGGCAGTCTTTCGGTATATCTGGCGATATCTCCTCTTCGGTCACTCGAGAAAGGTGGAGGAGGCCTTGAGAAACCGGATCTACCAACATCTCCAGACCCTCTCTTCATCCTTCTATTGGAGGACCAGCACAGGAGATCTTATGGCGAGGGCCGTGAACGATATCGATGCGGTGAGAATGGCGGCCGGCATGGGTCTGGTAGCGCTCACCGACGGCATTGTGCTCGGCATGGCTACCATAGGATTTATGTTATACATCAACATTCCCCTAACCCTCATCTCCCTGATTCCCACACCCTTTATCGTCTATTTCTCACTTATCCTTACCCGAAGAATGGGCAGGGAATTCAGGCAAGCGCAGCAGACATTTTCAGAGGTAACCGAGTCGGCTAGGGAGGCCTTTGCCGGGATAAGGGTAATCAAGGCGTACAATCGAGAAGGCTGGGGGTATACCAGGGCGAAGCAGAAAGGAGATAAGTATATTGACAATAACCTGGCCCTGGGGAGAACCCTTGCCCTGTTTTTCCCGGTCATGATGTTGTTTACCAATCTCGGGCTGGCGGTAGTCATATGGCTGGGCGGGCGTTTGACTATACTTGGATCTATTACCACCGGCGATTTCGTGGCCTTTATCAGTTACCTGAACCTTCTCGCCTGGCCCATGATGGCGCTCGGCTGGGTTACCAACCTCATACAGAGGGGCTCTGCTGCCATGAAGAGGATAAACGGAATACTGGAGGAGGTTCCGGAGATTACGGATCGCACAGTGGCCCCGTACAAGGAGAAGATCAGGGGACAAATACGGCTCTCCCACTTAACATACCGCTATCCGAACAGAAGGGAGAACGCCCTGCGAGATATCACGCTCACCATTGGGTCGGGCCAGATCGCGGCACTCGTGGGCGGGGTAGGTTCTGGGAAGAGCACCGTGCTTCAGGCGATCCCCCGCTTGATTGAAACCGGCAGGGGCATGATCGAGATCGACGGAATTCCCCTGCACGACATAGGTTTGGCAACTCTAAGGGGATCGATTGGTTTTGTTACCCAGGAGCCCTAT
>Ga0307431_1000594_pt1 | contig 23610 bp, 24 predicted proteins | sample SalMarWE160170MG_FD_202155 | JGI IMG/M metagenome (GOLD analysis project Ga0307431, IMG submission 202155) | Salt marsh sediment microbial communities from the Plum Island Ecosystem LTER, Massachusetts, United States - WE1603-170 | ecosystem: Environmental > Aquatic > Marine > Intertidal zone >...
GGAGGGATACGGGAGCCATCTACGTATTGTAGGTTCAGGGTTCAGGGTTCATGGTTCAGGGTTAGAGAAAGCTGGGAGGCGCGAAGAGCAGAAACGGTGAAGGGGAGAAGCGGAGAATCGGTGAAGCAAGAAAGAGCTCAAAGCTGAAAGGGCATAGCGATATTAAGTTCAAAGGTGAAAGGTGAAAGGTGAAAGGAAAGAAGCATGGCGCTCACTGATTTTACAACGTTGCTAGGTTCTAGAGTCTTTTATAAACATTACCTCTCGGCAAGATAGCGATAATTCTCACTTCCTTTTCCTTCTCGTCAACCCTGTAGACTACCCTGATAGCTCCAGACCTGATCCGCCTAAAGTCCTTTAATTCACCCTCAAGTTTTTTGGTTCCAGGCTGAAAAGGGTCTTCCTGCAATCTTGAAAAGCACTTGTTTAATCGCTTGGCAATAGGATCTGGGCATTTTTTATAGTAATTGGTGGGCTGCTTGTGGAGAACAATCTTGTACGTGCCGTCTTATGTCTTCCCAGGCTACTCCATGCTCCTCTCTTGCTGACTCCAGTATGATCTTCTTTTCTTGTTCAGTGAATTCATCCTGCTTGAGGAATTCAATGTAATCCAGCAAAGAGGTAATCTTGTTTTCCGGGAAGCCATCAAGGTATTCGACTACTTTATCGATAATTTGTTTATTCATTTTTATTATCCCCGGGGATAAGGTACCTATTGCCCTTACTATACCTGCATTTCAGCAAAGATTATACGAACTTTGATGAATTGTCAAAGGCTTCTGTATTGAGGAAAAAGGAGTTGAGCATCTTCCCCCGCGGCCGGTCATCCTCCGACCACTCCCGTATGGGCATGGGATAATTTAGCTGAAAGCTGATAGCTGATAGCTCAAAGAGAGATTGAGTTCATAGTTCATAGCTGATGGTTCATAGTACCAACAGTTGAAAGTTCTGAGTTTCGAGTTGAAAGTTGAAAGTTGAAAGATAAAAAACTAAAAGTAATTGGGGTCACATCTTCATATGTCATTCATGTCTTGGGTTCAGCGTTGCGAGTTCTGAGTTCGCGATTCAAGTTCACTGTTCTTTTTCCCCTTCTTGCCATATCCAGTAATGGGCTCCTTGACCTCAAATCCTATCTTCCGTTTTGGCTTTTGCGTTGGAGCCATTAGGGCACGAATGGCATCAAAGACAACTTTAAACTGTTCATCATATTTTTTCTCTAAGGCAATTAGCTTACGTTCAAGATCCTTATGTGCGGAAAGCATTTGGCGCAAACGGACAAAGGCACGCATAATCTCAATATTTACATCAATTGCCCGCTCGCTGTTAAGCACACTTGAAAGCATCGCTACACCTTGCTCCGTAAAGGCGCGGGGTAAACTTGATGAATGTTTTAGTCTCTCGAACCGGTCACAGTTTGTGACCAGTTCAGCCTTTTCCTCCTTTGTCAGACTGAACATAAAATCTCGCGGGAATCTCCTTTCATTCCTTTTCACTGCTTGATTAAGGGCTTTGGTGGGCACGCTGTAAAGAACTGCGAGATCAGCATCAAGCATAACTTTTTGTCCTCGTATTAATAATATTGCCTGTTCAATTCGTTCAACTGGAATCGGGGTTTTTTTACCTTCCATATCCTTTCACCCTCAAGTGATAGGGAGTTGACTATGTTGAATTGCTACATCCCTCTCTTCCAAAGAGTAGTTCACCGTTCACGGTTTAGGGTATGCTCCCCATACTTGAGCAGTTTCTCCCGCGGCCGGTCATCCTCCGACCACTCCCGTATGGGCATGGGATAATTTAGCTGAAAGCTGATAGCTGATAGCTCAAAGCGAGATTGAGTTCATAGTTCATAGCTGATGGCTCCCCAGTGAAATATGTTCCTTTTTGAACCTTTGCTTCGCAATTTCACGGGGCATGCATAGCTCAAAGCGATATTGAGTTCAAAGTTGAAAGTTTAAAGCTCAAAGCGAAAAGAAGCTCATAGCTCTTACCTGATTGCTCATAGGAAGAGCAGGTTCAATCGTCATCGTTTGCGCTGGTAGGCTACATCGTTTTCCGCCACAGCGGGCTTTCCCTTACCTCTTCCCCGCTCGATTTGGACCCGAACCGAAGCACCCATTACCTGGGCAACCCGACGGAGCATGCTCAGGGAATGACCCTCATAACCAGGAGACTCCAGGCGGCTGATTTGCTGCTGAGAGGTACCCACTCGCTTGGCGAGCTCTCTTTGAGACAAGCCTGCCTCTTTCCGCAGTGCAGTGATTTGCATGGCCACATCCCAGGCCTCACCCGCATCTTTGAAGCGCGCGGCAAAGGCGGGATCCCTCAACTGATCGTCAAGATAGCGATCAAAGTTTGTTTTTCCCTTCATGTTGATTCCCTCGCAAGCCAATCCTTCTTTCTTTCCAGGGCAATCCGTCGATCTTGCTCCGAGAGCGCTCTCGTCTTTTTCCTTATGCCATGGACAAGGATGATTCGCCGATTCTTCATAAAGAAGTACAAGACTCTCGTATTGAGTTTGCCCACGTGCCGCAATTCGAAGAGATCGTCTCCGATAGACTTTGATAGTGATGGTCTGTGATACACACGACTTCGGAGCTTCGCGAGACCTGCCAGTACCGCAGCAAAATCATCAGGATTGGATGCCTTTAATTCATCAAGAAATTCCCGGACAGGGCATCTGCCCGCGACTGTTTCATAGAATTCTACCGTAAATTCCATACGAAATCAACATCATTTTTGATGTACAAAGTGAATCTACCGGTCTGATCTACTCTTGCACTTGCTTTTTTGTCATTTATTTTGTGGGTTCAACCCCAGTGAAATACGCTTCGCTATGACTTCCGTCAATTTCACAGGGCAGGCCCCAGTGAAATACGTCCCAGAGAAACGAAATACAAAAAAGGTTTAACCCCAGTTGAAAACCCAGCAGGGACCCCAAAGAAAAGGCATCTCACGGGCTAAACCCGGTTCAACGGTGCACAGCGGGGTAAACTTCGCTGTCACTGTCCTACCCCGTAGGAGGACAGAAAGCAAAAAACCACATCCCTGCGGGAAGGTTTTGTGTCAACCATCTCGCGTTAGGCCCACACCTCATGTATTCAAGCTCACTGGTATTTCGTTGCTCTATTGGATATGGTCGCCCGGCTATACCACTCCCGCTGTTTAGCATCCTGGACCTTGTTGAGGATCGCCCAGTTATGAAACTAGGGTATTTGTGCAGGGGCTTCCTGCACAATTTCCGGGTCAGCATAAACGTAGCTATACCTTGCTCCGTAAAGGCATAAGGAAGGTATCGGAGGTCACCTTTTCTCTTTGAGGTCACAATTTGTGACCTCAAAGAAGAAAATTCATCTTGTGTAAGCTGAAACATGAAATCTGGGGGGAACCTTTCGGTATTCCGCTTCACAGCCTGAATAAGGTACTTTGTTTCCACATCGTATAGATCTGCCAAATCTGAATCCAACAAAACCTTATTTCCTCGAATGAGAAAATTTGACTTCTCAATTCTTTCTACTGGAATAGAGGTTGAATAGTCATCCATGTCTTTTTGGCTCCACGTTCCTCTGCTCTGAGTGACCTTGATTTTTAAAGGACGTCCTAATTCATTTACTTATTGCCTTTCATATTCAATTGAGCAGCTTCTCCCAAATTGGGGTCAGGTCCGCCATACTAAGGGCGGGCAAGTCTTGAATCGTGCATGTTATGTTGCCAGCTCATGAAAAAGCCCCACCATAACATATAAAAATCCCGCTCTCGATCTGAGAAGCGGGATTTGTTGGACTCTTTTCATAACTCCCTCCTGATTGCGGGTTGCATGCTATAAAAAGAAATCTGTCCCTCTTGTACTAGAATCTTTAGGAAATAGCAACAGAATTAGATAATTGAATATACGGTAGAGATATAGGTATTGTGGGTTCTGGGTTTAACGTTCAAGGTTAAGGACAGGAAGAAGCTCAAAGCTCATAGTTCACTGTTTTTTAACCACCCACTTGCTCCGCTCGTTCGAGACGCAGAGAGCGCTGAGTTTGTTATTTCTTTTTCCTTTCTGCTGACCCCAGAGGAATAGGCTCCGCATTCCACAGGGCGCGGGACGGCAGAAAGCAAAAAACCACATCCCTTCGGGAACGATATTCATAATTCTTTTCATTCAACCTAAATTTTTGCATCTTTCAACGTTTGTTTATCACCTTAATCATACAGTGCACGGATTGAAGAAAATTTGACTATTTCCAACGTTCGGGCCTCTTTAGAATAAAGCCGTCGGGTTTAGCAACTTCTTCAGGGAAAACACTTTTTGCCAACATTTTTCTGCCTATAACAAAAGAGGCATTGACGATTTCCTTTAATGCAAATGAAAATCTGGCTGGAGGGAAGGCTACCACGATTCTTTTGTAAGGAAATAGCTCTTTCACTCTTCTTATGGGAGCCATGAGGTCACTATCTGCAGAAATCAAGATGGCTGTATCGAATGTATTTTGGAATGCATCAGTCAGCATCTCGACTGCAATATTTACATCTGTCATTTTCTCATTTGGCTTCGGGAAGATAGCACCACATTTTTGACACTCTATTGTGTTGGTAAGATAATGGCCGTAAAAAATATGAAAGTTACCAAGGGTCTCCAGGGCCTCAAGAAATGTTCTCTGTCTTTTGGATTTATCGGGTGGCCCTGATATCCGAGATGTGAAATATTTGGTCATAATAAGTTCTTGATTGTCCTTCAGCAGGTTCATTGCCAACATCTGAAGATTAAGCCAATAACACCTTTTCCAGCCTTTTGTTTTCAAACCGAAATATAGGTTAAAACCATCTATATATGTAATTACTCTTTCCACAAAGTTTTTGCTTGACTTTAAGGCTTATACGGTTTATGATGTTATTATATTGATAACAGCGCTAACGATAGCATCGTTAGCTTGACGCCCTTGCTTCAGTGCAGGGGCGTTTCTTTTTTCTCAACAGGTCTAATGTTTGCTGGACATCCGATATTCCCCCTTCCAAGGAAAAAAGTACAAAATCTTAACTTATCGCAGCCTCTCCCGCGGCCGGTCATCCTCCGACCACTCCCGTATGGGCATGGGATAATTGAGTTGAAAGCTGAAAGTTTAAAGCTCAAAGCATTCCTGGTTCCGGGTTTTGGGTTGCCTGTTTTCACTGTTTTTTAACCGCCCACTCCCTCCGCTCGTTCGAAACACAGAGAGCGCCCCAGTTAAATAGAAAGATAGATAAATTTAACGGGGTAAACTTCGCTGTTACAGATGTAAATTTCACCCCGGTACCATCCTCAGAGCTACGGAGCAGGCGGGGTAAAGGTTCTGCGTTCATGGTTCACGGTTCAAGGTTGTAAAAAGCTCATAGCGATATTGAGTTCAAAGCTGAAATTTTCCTATCATTGAACCTAATCCCGAACCTAATCCCGAACCCTGCTAAGAAGATTATATTAGGATATACTGTAAACTCCTCCCCTTGCCTTCTGACTTGATTACCTTTAAATCTACTAATTTTCTAATTTCCTTTAATGCGGCCCGATCTGAAATCTTAAACATCTCTCTTACATTTCGGTTTGTTATATTGCCATGCAAATTGATAAACTCCACAATCATCATCTGCCTTTCAGTTAAAGCAATCTGTCCTCTTTCCGCCTTTCTCAATCTTTCACTGCTAAGTCTTGTCACCCTCTCTTTGACTACCTCAATGCTCACACTTACCCCTTCAACAAAATATTCCAACCAGGTGGTGAGATCACCTGTCTTTTGATCAACACTTTGCAAAGCCTTGTAATATGCTTGCCTATCAGAGTCGTAGCAATCATCAAGGCAAAAGAATTGTTTGGCGTCAAAGCCTCGCAGATAAAGAATCAGGGTCGCTAAAACCCTGGCAGTCCTGCCGTTTCCGTCAACAAAGGGGTGGATTCTGACAAATTCGTAGTGAGAAATCCCGGCTTCGATAACCGGGTCACGTTCTTTGGCCTCCCCCGCATTAATCCATTGCACCAAATCTTTTATCAATCCCGGCACATCCTCATTTTTTGGAGGTCTAAAAATGACTTGCCCTGTGAGTCTATTTGCAACAACGACATAGCGATTGCGGTATGCCCCACAATCATCTGGATTATCTAAGGTACCTCGTGTCACCATTCGGTGTATGTTTAGAATATCTTGTTCGCCGAGGGGGCTCTTCTTGGTCAATGCCTCTATATTTTCTAAGACATTGAGGTAATTTAAGACCTCTCGCCTGTCCTTTCGTGTGGCCATTGCCTCCCTACCATGCGCCAAAGTGCTTACCTGGTCTAAAGATAACCTGTTTCCCTCAATGCTCGTGGATGAGTGGGCGCTGTGGATTATTGCTTCCCGTCTATTTCACGGGACTTTGAGGTAAGAAGCCTCCCATAACCAAGTTCCTGGAAGAGGGCAAGAAGCCATCGCTCGCGGGTTATGGTGGTACCTGCATCGCTGTCCGGAAGGGTCTCAGATTCTGTTCGAAAGCCGCGCCAGGCGCCCTCGCATCTACTCCAGGCGCGATTGATAGCTTCATTAAGCCTTTCATTCTTAGTGAGGTGGTACGAATCGGGGGTGAGCCCATCAAGGTTGCCATCGCCTTCTGTAATGCGCTGAAGGAGATCAACAGGAAGGAGGTTGCCTTCGGTCTTTATGGTGGTGAAGGTCTCTCGGTGTCTTCGCCTCATTTTTGTTCACCACAGAGACTCAGAGGGCGCAGAGAAATCATTTTTCTTTACCTCGAAATTCCTTCGGGACAAACAAAAATACACTGACCTCATAATGTTTTTTGAGTTACCGATCTTTTTCATCCCAGGCTTTCTGGAAATCCCGCCGTCCATGAATTAATGCCAGGATGGAAATCCGATCATCCTCAATGCGATAGACGAGACGGTAACTGTATACGAAAATCTCCCTGATGCTGCTGTCGCTTAATTCTGGTACCATACGACCGCGCTTCGCGAATTCATTCAATGAACGACCGGCCTCTAAAGCTCTGTCAACGAAAGAAGCGGCATATACAGGGGAATCCCTGTGAATGTACGAAGCGGCAGCTTCCAGATCTTCTTCTGCAGCATAGGCCCAGATTACTTTACGCGCCATTTTTCCATCCGCTTTTCCATCTCTGCCTGGGTATATGTTCTGCCTTCTTCTACATCCTTAATGCCATGTTGTATCTTTTGGCGGACATATAGATGATACTGAATTTCCTCAAGGGTGCTGTTGTCTGGAAGCTCCTTTAAAAGTTGCATGACCTCTTCTTTTGCTGATTGCATTGTCTCACCTCTCTATTTTCTGATATTCGTTATTATGATAAATCTTTTCATCTTATTATGGAATATTTTTTCAAACCACAGGCAGGTATGCATAGATTCCCAGGACATCAGGGGGGAGGTGAGGTTCCACCCTGTGGCGCAGGCCTTTGATTCTCGCTGCTGTCCTCACCCTTAGATGAGCCTGAAGGAGTTCTTCTGCCCGCGCGTGGGCCACCTCTTCAAGTTTTGGTCTGAGGAACTCGATTCCTTCATTAATCCTCATTATGGCGTTTGAAGCCAGATCAGGACTGATATTGGCATCGGGCTCAATAAAGAGGAGCTTTTCGGCATCCGTTTCATCCAGCCATTCTGCATTATCAGGCGCCCCTCTGAATGCCAAGAGCTGGCACTCCTCGGCCAGAAGCGGTGTTTCGTTCTCTTTTTGAGTCGTGATAATATAGTAGCGAAATCGGACGAGCAGGATCGTTGTCCTCCTTTCCACCTTGCGAGTGCGAATAACCCCGCAACGCCTGGCTATGGCCTCGACCATAGGATCCAAGGATGTGTTCATCACATAATTGGCCAGTGCTTCCACAACAGGATGTGTCCGGTTTAGATAGAGCACCCCCTCATCGACAGGCAGCTCGAACCTGGCTTTGAACCTATTCCCGTCACCCATACTGATGGCATCTTTAAGTGCTCTTGGGACTTCAGTTATGTCAAAAACGAGGTGTTTATTTCTTCCGGTGATGACCACACCCTGAGACTGAAAGGATTCCTGAACAAAGCGGGCAACCTCCGCACCTGATCCGATGGCAGACCTTGTATCGGTGAGTTCCTTCGCCACTTCATCCACCTTGATGGTCTCCTGTGCGAACATGGTGCGGGAGCGTTTTTCCCGCGCCATGGCATCGTCCCATTTGGCATGGAGGTCGTCACGGGTCTCTTGGAGGAAATCGAAACGAAGCTGCCGAGCACCAGATTTTTCTTTCAGGAGGAGGCCTTCAAATATGGCCTCAATGACCATGTCGGTATTGGCTGGCACAGGAACAGAGATGCCAAGGGCGCTCCTGATCTTTTTGTGCTTTCTCAGAAGAACATCCAGCACAACGCCATCGATCTGGTTGTCTAAACCATAATACGTGAGAACTCTCACTTTATCTCTGGGCTGTCCGAACCGGTCCACACGGCCTTCTCTCTGCTCATGGCGGGTCGGGTTCCAACTCAGATCGTAGTGCATGACGGCATCAAAATGATCCTGGAGGTTGATCCCCTCGCTGAGGCAATCGGTGCAAACAAGGACACGTTTTGGATTCTCAGCTAATTGGAGCACGCGCGCTTCCCTTTCAGCCGGAGGTATGGTGCCAGTGATCGCGGTAACAGCCACATCGTTTGGCAGTGCCTCCCTGAGAGCCAGGGCTACATATTCGGCGGTTGGGGTGAAGTACCCCGCCCACAGGGCGGGGCATCTTAAAACAATTCTAGCTGCGAGGGAGATTTTTCTTGTTCACGATGGTACTTAATATAGTTCCTGATTACCTCTGCGGTCACTTTGTCGCCAACGGTTCGGGCAAAATATCCGTCTTCCCAAAATTCTCCACCCCACAGCTCATTCTTCACTTCGGGATGCTCTTTGAATATTGCACTGGCACTGATGCTCTTGAGCATTCCTACCGCCTTGGAGATACTATATCTGGGTGGAAACGACAAAAAGATATGGACATGGTCTTGCGCGATCTCGAGGGTATCTATCTCAAAATCGTGGTTGGCGGCAATCTCCTCAAAGATCTCTTTCGTTCGTTCTCTCACATCTCCACGCAAGATCCATTTTCGATATTTCGGAGCCCACACCAAATGGTATTTCGTATCATAGACTGCATGGCTGGTTCTTTTCAGTTCCATGCAGTAGGTATACCATATGTACCCCTGCCTTCGGCAGGAGAACTTTTCATCCCCGTTTACAAAACGGGGTATTCAAGTTCTGGGTCTTCATAAAAAATAACCCCGCCCGAGGCCTTTCGGCAAGTCAAGCGGGGAGCAGATAGCTAAGTTAAGTTGAAATGTAATATAATCAAAAAATAGCCTATAGTCAAGAAAATTCTTATCCGTTGTTGCCATTCTTAGGCATGTTGGTGATTATCCTGACTTATTCCATCCTCAACATTTCAGGAACGGGCTTGAATTCGTTGACTTATTTCCTTTCAATTCCAACAGCACCTTCACCTGGTGCGTCTGTTCTGATCATGATGGCTATAATAAGCTGAAAGCATTGATGGGTTCTGGGTTCAACGTTCAACCCCAGTGAAATACGCCCCAGTTAAATAGAAGATAGATGCATTTAACGGGGTAAACTTCGCTATCATTGCTATGAATTTCACGGGGTAAAGGTTCAGGGGTCGGGGGTCATGGAGCAGAGAGAATGGATGGGGCGAAGCGAGGAAACGGGGAAGGGGAAGGAGGAAGCGAAAAGCAGAAGAGGCTCATAGTGAAAATATACAAGGGGCAAAGCTGAGAAGCGCTGAGATAAACAGGCTCTATTTTCAGTTGCCCGCCTCATGGGAACGTAGTATGTAACCATGTCATGGCATATTCTCCCGTTATAAAAGGCGCCCGCCTCGAGCCGAACCAGACGGTGGGCATTATCGCACCCTCGAGCCCTGTCGAGGAATCCGAGATATCAGAGGGTATCCGGCTCCTCAGCTCCTTTCCTTTTAAGGTACGGCAGGGCCGGCATCTCTTTGATCGCCTGTGCTACCTTGCGGGAAGCGACCGCGATCGAGTCTCCGACCTTCACGAGATGTTCTCCGATCCGGAGGTGAAGGCCGTCTTCTGCGCCCGGGGGGGGTACGGCTCGGCGAGGCTCCTTCAGGAGATCGACTTTTCCCTGATCAGGAACAATCCCAAGATCCTCGTGGGCTTCAGCGATCTGACCGCGCTCCTGATCGCTCTCTACAAGGAATGCGGGCTGGTCACCATTCACGGACCAACCATAAAGAACCTCCCCCGTAAAAAAAACTGGGAGCATCTGTCACGGCTTATTACCGCCTCCAAGAGGCTTCAAGTCTCCTTCGGTCAGGGAAGCGTAATTCACCAGGGCAAGGCCAGGGGAACCCTTGTGGGGGGCAACCTCGCAACCCTCTGCTCCCTTCTGGGCACGAACTACCTGCCGAGCTTCGAAGGGGTGATCCTCTTCTTGGAGGAGAAGGGGGAATTCCCGTACCGGCTGGACCGCATGCTGACCCAACTGATCTTAAGCGGCAGGCTCAAAGGACTGGCCGGCCTTGTCATCGGCCAGATGGTCGATTGCGGCAAGGAAGATGAGGTCCGCTCCCTGCTCAATGAGCGGCTCGGCGGACTTTCCGTACCCATAGTTACGGGTTTGCCTTTCGGGCATGGGGCCGAAACGATCTCCCTCCCGATCGGCCTCCCTGCCCTGCTCGATACCGAGAGGATGGTGCTGGAAACAGAGGAAGCGGCTACCTCTTAGATGAGCCGCAGACCCACGCCGACAGACACAGATATTCTGTTCAGCCGAGCCCGGCTGAAACAGATCCTGCATTTTACGGGGCTCGGCTGAACAGAAAATGTGATCGCTCTTCGAAAGAGGAACAATCTTTATGAATAGGAATAAGTTCACGGGTGCTTGGGTACGGTATCTATGGTTAATGAAATAAAGGACCTCCTTCTCAGCGGGTTAAAGCGAAAGGTGTATCCTGGGGCTGTTCTGATCGCGGCACGGGATAGCGATGTGGTGTTTTTTTATAATGTAGGCAACCGGTCGATTGTCCCCACGCCTCTTCCCATGGAAAAGGACACCCCCTTCGATCTGGCCTCTCTGACAAAACCGCTCGCTGCCACCCTTGCAATCATGAAGCTGGCTGAGGATGGTCTGCTTGATATCGACGCCCCGATATCCTCGATTATACAGCCCTTCCCCTGGAAGGATAAGGCCGGCATAACCCCGCGTCTTCTTTTGAACCACTCATCAGGCCTTGCTGACTGGAAGCCCTTGTACCTGAATCTCATGAAGCTCCCTCTTGAGGAGAGAAAACCAGCGGCACGGAGGATCATCATGGAAGGGCCCCTCGCAAGCGAGCCTCAATCGGTTTCGCTTTATAGCGACCTGGGATTTATGCTCCTTGAGTGGATCATCGAACGGGCATCCGGCCGGGATCTCTCCTCATTCCTCAGCGCCTCCCTGTATCGTCCCTTGGGCCTACAATCCCTTCACCTGGATGCCGTTGACCGTGAACCGGCATACCCGCACGACGCATACGCAGCCACCGAGGACTGCCCGTGGCGAAAGCAGGTCATACAGGGCCACGTTCATGACGAGAATGCCTATGCGCTCGGCGGGCATTCCGGCCACGCAGGCCTCTTCGGAACGGCCTCAGATGTCCTCACCCTGGCCGCCATGGTCGTGAACGCCTATCATGGGGACGGCACAGCGCCCATTATCAAAAAAACTGCGAGGGGCTTTCTCTCGCGGCAGGGGCTTGTGCCTGGCTCAACCTGGGCGCTCGGGTGGGACACCCCCTCTCCGGAGGGTTCGAGCTCGGGAAATTTCTTCAGCTCATCCAGCATCGGCCATACAGGGTTTACCGGCACCTCTGTATGGATCGATCTTGACAGGAGGGTAGCGGTGGTGTTTCTCACCAACCGGGTCCATCCGACCCGGTCGAACCAAACCATAAAGGGCTTCAGGCCCGAACTCCACAACCTCATTATGCGGGAATTGGGATATGCCTGATGATCTTCACAACCTTCCGGGAAATGCGCATATTCACCTCATGGGCATCTGCGGTGTGGCCATGTCATCCCTGGCAGGGATGCTCAAGGATAAGGGCTACACCGTCAAAGGCTCCGATCAAAACATCTATCCTCCTATCAGCACCTTCCTGGAGAGCCTCTCAATCCCTGTTGTCAAGGGCTACTCGCCCGATCATCTTCATCCCCTGCCTGATCTGGTGATCGTGGGAAATGTCATCACCAGGGATAACCCCGAAGCAGTGGAATTGCTCAGGCTCGGGATACCCTGCCTCTCCATGCCGCAGGCCCTTCGGCGGTTTGCCATGGAGGGAAAGAAATCCATCGTCATTGCCGGAACCCATGGAAAAACGACCGTATCCGCACTCACTGCGTGGATCCTCGAGGCAGCCGGCACCAATCCGTGCTTTATGATCGGGGGCATACCCAGAAATTTTCAGCGTAATTTCCAGTTGGGAAACGGCGGCTTTTTCGTGATCGAAGGCGACGAATACGATACCGCCTTTTTCGACAAAGGCCCTAAATTCCTCCACTACCGTCCCCACCTTGCTGCAATCACCAACATTGAATTCGACCATGCCGATATCTACAGGGGGATCGAGGAGATAGAGGATTCCTTCAGGCGTCTTATGGACCTCGTACCTGAAGAGGGGGCCTTGTGCGCGAATTGCGACGATCCGCTCGTCCGAAAGCTCACGAACAGGGCGCGCTGTTCTTTGGTGAGCTTTTCGATTCAAGGGAATGCTGATTTCACGATAGGGGATAGAATATCTCGCGAGGGGATGACCATTTTTACTGTAGAAAGAGGAGGCGAGGAATACATGAAGGTTGCCACCGATCTCATGGGAGATCACAATCTATCCAATATCCTCGCTGCAACCGCGATCTGCTCTATGGCGGGAATAGCGCCTGATATGATCGCCGGCGCAGTCGGCACCTTCAAGGGCGTGAAGCGGAGGCTCGATCATCTCGGGGACTACCATGGCGTAACCGTGATCGATGATTTCGCCCATCACCCGACAGCGGTGCGTGAGACGATACAGGCAGTGAAAGGCCGCTACCCGAACCGCAGGCTTATCGCCGTTTTCGAGCCCCGTTCAAATTCGAGCAGGAGAAACGTCTTCCAGCATGCCTATGCCGCCTCATTTGAAGGCGCCGGCCTGGTCATGCTCCCTGAGCCTTCCAGGATGGAAAAGATCCCGCCCCATGAGCGATTCTCTTCCGCTCAACTTGCCCATGACCTCAACGATCACGGAATTGAGGCCCGCTCTTTTCAGAGCAATGACGATCTTCTGGATGGGGTTGTTGCCCTGGCAAAAGAGGACGATGTGATCCTCATCATGTCTAACGGCGGCTTTGATAACATACAAGAGCGGCTTATCAAAATCCTCGAGGAAAAAGGCTCGTTATGAAAAGGCATATGAAATCCGAACGCGGCAATCCTATAGGCGTATTTGACTCCGGTGTCGGCGGGCTCACCGTGGTTCGGGCAATTATGGAGGGCCTTCCTTTCGAGGATATCATCTATTTCGGCGACACGGCCAGGGTTCCTTATGGGGTAAAATCCGTTGAGACCATCCGCCAATATGCCGCTCAGATCACCCGGTTCCTGCTTCAGCTGGAGGTAAAGGCGCTCATTGTTGCCTGTAATACTATGTCTGCGGTTGCCTATGAGGTGATTGAGGATCTCTCCCCGGTTCCGCTCTTAGGGGTGGTTGATGCCGGCGCAAAGAGTGCGGTGGCGGCGACCAAGAACAAGCGCGTAGGGATCATCGGCACACCGACAACCATCACCAGCAATACCTACGTGAAGGCGATCAAAAAATACGATCCTGAGATCCAGATCTTCTCCCAGGCCTGCCCCCTCTTTGTGCCGCTCGCTGAGGAGGGATGGCTGGACCATGAGGTCACCAGGCTCACTGCTCAGGAATACCTCAGGCCTCTCATGGCCCACCATATCGATACCGTGGTGCTGGGCTGCACCCACTATCCCCTGCTCAAGCCGGTTCTCCAGGAAGTCCTTGGGACTTCCATCCGGCTCGTTGATTCGGCTCAGGCTATTACCGAGCAGGCACGCGAACTCCTCAATGAACACAGTCTGCTCAATCAAAAACCCAGATCCCCTCACTACCGGTTCTATGTCACCGATGTCCCGTTCAGGTTCAAGGAGATCGGAGAGCAGTTCCTCGGAAGGGCACTGGCCAATGTGTCCATGGTTAGATGGTGATGCGGCCGGCCTTTTGAGCACAACACAGCCGATGCTACACAGGTTGAAACGCCAGGTAGGTCTGCCGGTTTCCCCCTTCACCCCAATGCAGGAACTTCACCCTGAGGGGCATTCCGATTGAAATCTCCTCCGGTTTTGTTGCATCCACGCCATCAATGCGCGCATCGACCTTTACCCCCTCCTCCAGCTCAACCACACCGGAACAGTACGGGTGCTTCCGGTCAAAGCCCTGTTCCATCATAAAAGGGGGTGCCACGGTGATACAGGTGAAGGCGTGGAGCCGCCCTTCCCCTTTCATCTCAACCCACTCCATCTCCGAGCTGTAGCACGTGATGCAGATCGATCGGGGAGGTACGAAAAGGGCTCCGCATTTCTTACACCTCGACCCCATGAGTTTCCCTTCCGCAAGATACTGCTCATATGAAATATCGCTAAAAGGCCTTTGTTCCATGGCGCTATCTCCTCTCAAGAATGGTAAAAGTGCAGGTTCCTCCTGTCCCACCCAGATTGTGAGCCGCTCCGACCCTGAGATCCTTATTGGGAATCTGGCGCTCTCCCGCTTCTCCCCTCAGCTGTTTCCACACCTCGAACAGCTGCCCTATGCCCGTGGCCCCAACCGGGTGCCCCTTGCACTTGAGGCCCCCTGAGGTATTAATCGGCATAGGACCGTCCCGCCTGGTGAGGCCTTCTTCTACGGCCTTATAGCCTTGCCCGGGCTTAAAGAACCCGAGGTCCTCTATATGGATGAGCTCGGCAATGGAGAAGCAATCATGGACCTCGGAGAACTGGATGTCCTCAGGCTTCAATCCGGACATGCCATAGGCCTCATCCGCTGCGTTCTTCGTGGCCTCCATGGTGGTGAGATCCGATGCAGCATGCAGGCCCTTGCCGCTGCCCTGCCCTATTCCCGCGACATAGAGCGGATCATCGGTGAAATTCTTGGCTATCTCCTCTGCAACCAGGAGCATGCAGGCCCCTCCATCGCTTATGGGGCAGCAGTCGTACAGATGCATGGGCCAGGCAACAACGGGGTTTGCACCCGGATCACGCAGAAAGGCCTTCTCATCATCCCAGTGAGGAACGAGATTTCCCTTCTTCTTGGCGCTCTCTTCTTTCATGGTCATCATATCCCTGATCGAATAAGGGAATTGGGCCTTGGGGTTGAGCGGTGCATTGCTGTGGCTCTTGATGGTGACATTCATGAGGTGCTCACGGTTAGCCCCATATTTGTTAAAATATGCCGTAGCCAAGGCACCGAATACCCCAGGGAAGGTAAACCCCACCCTCCCTTCGTAGGGGACCGTGGCCAAGGCAAGACCCTCGGCAACCTCTTCGGTGGTTCGCTTGGACATCTCCTCTACCCCTCCGACCAGCACGATATCATAAAATCCGGAGGCAATCGCGAACACTCCCTCCCTTAAGGCCAGCGCGCTTGAGGCGCACGCCCCCTCGGTTCTTGTCGCCGGCTTTGGGGCAAGCCCGATAAGATCCGAGATAATCGGCCCCCAATGGCCCTGGTGAATAAAAAAATCATTGGTGAAATTTCCGAGATACATCGCCTCTATGTCATTGGGATCAAAGCCCTTATCAACCGACCCGAGCATCTCCCTGAAGGCCTCTGCGAACAGGTCCTTCGAGTCCTTGTCCTTGAACATGCCGAACTTCGACATCCCTGCTCCTACCACCGCAACGCCTCTTGCGAGCTTGTGTTTCTTCTGCATCTGCCACCTCCCACAATGAAATGCCAACAATAGTATTTGATGATCCAGCCAATCAAAAAAACTCTTATAAGAAAAGGACCCTCTATGTCAATTCTAATCTAAAGCGCGATTCGCGAGTGGTGTTGTACCCTAAAGAATCCCTGCCCGGATGACATGGTTTTCTGAGATGAATAAAATGAGCAGTTTCAGGTTCAGCGTTCCGCGTTCAAAGGTTGTTATCCGCATACGGCCTTAACGTTACTAATGCCGCTTGACAGGTACTCCCGCGGCCCTTATAGTTTTTATGTATACCAAACATGAATTCTTAGAAATCCTTATTCCCAAATCGTAAATGGGAGGCCATAGAATGGAAAAGCAGCATAAGTTCTCGATCTGGTATGTGCTGATCGCCATCTGGATCGTGCTCATCCTCCAGCATTCGATAGCAGAGACCTTTCGGGTTCAACAAATCCCCTATAGTGATCTCCTGAAGGCCCTTCAGGATGGAAGGGTGACAGAGGTGTCAGTTACACAGGATCGAATCCAGGGAAAGATCAGGACCGAGGAAAACGGCCGAGAGATGGAAAAGGCCTTTTCCACCATTCGCGTGGATCCGAATCTCTCCCAAATGCTCGAGAAGTACAACGTGCCTTTCAAGGGGGTTGCCGAGAGCAACTTCCTGAAAAACCTCGCCTCCTGGTTCTTTCCGGTTCTTCTCTTCGTGGGCGTCTGGTACTTCATGATGAGACGGGTTTCTGCCCAACAGGGGAGTTTCCTGACCCTGGGGAGAAAGAAAGCGAGGGTCTACATGGAAAATGAGGTAGGCGTGACCTTCCAAGACGCCGCAGGTGTGGACGAGGCGGAGGAGGAACTCGTGGAGGTTATTGACTTCCTGAAATTCCCCGAAAAATTCACAAAATTAGGTGGGAAACTCCCAAAAGGCATCCTGCTGGTGGGTCCTCCCGGCACCGGCAAGACGCTCCTCGCCAAAGCAGTAGCAGGAGAAAGCGGAGTGCCCTTTTTCAGCATGAGCGGATCGGAGTTCGTAGAGCTCTTCGTGGGAATGGGCGCGGCGCGCGTACGGGATCTTTTTGCCCAGGCAAAGGAAAAGGCACCCTGCATCATCTTCATCGACGAACTTGATGCCCTGGGCAAGGCGCGGGGCATAGGCATGACCGGTGGTCATGACGAAAGAGAACAAACTCTGAACCAACTCCTCGTCGAGATGGACGGCTTTGATCCCAATCTGGGGGTCATTCTCATGGCAGCCACCAACAGGCCTGAGATACTTGACCCCGCGCTCCTGAGGCCGGGCCGCTTTGACCGCCACATCCTTGTAGACCGACCGGACAAGAAGGGACGAGAGGATATCCTCAAGATTCACATGAAAGGCATCACCATGGAAACGGATATAGATGTGGGAGCCGTGGCGGGCATGACACCCGGGTTCGTAGGCGCGGATCTTGCCAACCTGGTGAACGAGGCTACCCTCCTGGCCGTGCGTCGCAATAAGACCAAGGTAGGAATGGCCGAGTTTCAGGAGGCCGTTGAACGCATTGTAGCGGGCCTTGAGAAGAAAAACCGTCTCATCAACGAAAAGGAACGGGAGATCGTGGCGTACCATGAGGTCGGTCATGCTCTGGTAGCGCTTTCCCTGCCGGGCACCGATCCGGTCAGGAAGATCTCGATCATACCACGGGGCGTAGCCGCCCTCGGATATACCCTGCAGGTCGCCACTGAAGACCGGTTCTTGATGAGTAAAAGCGAACTCTTGACCAAAATAGCAGTGGCGCTGGGAGGCAGAGCAGCCGAGGAGATCCAGTTCAAGGATATCTCGACCGGCGCCCACAACGACCTGGCGCGGGCTACTGATATCGCCAGGAGCATGGTCAAGGAGTACGGCATGAGCGCAGAGCTCGGTCACATCTACTTCGAAAAGGATCGTCAAAAACAATTCCCCGATTTTGGCCTTCCACGCTACAATGATTACAGCGAGCAAACAGCACAGGTGATCGATACGGAGATCAAGGCTATACTTGATTCACAGTATGAGGTGGCCAAGGGTATCCTTACCAAACACAAGAAGGCGCTGGATCAGGGAGCAGCCCTTGTCTTAAAGGAGGAAACCATCGATGGAGAGCGCCTGAAGCAGCTCCTCCCTAAGAGTGCTATGGCAGAGAACAATACAAAAAAAGGCGTCACGGCGAGGAGAAAAACATCGAGAACAACGAAACCATGACCGAAACGGAGATCAGTGAGAACAGGAAACTCGCCAGCAGAAATTGATTCACCACAGCCCTATTCCCTCCGCAGCGTTCGGTGACCAGCGGCACTGCGGTTACAGGCGGTATTGCGCTCTCCAGCAAGAGGAGCAGGGCAACGGGGTACGCCGGACGCAGGAGCAGTAAGATGCCGAGAAATACGAGGGGGAAGACGATGTTCTTGATGACCACGAATTTTATCATTTCCGCCATCCGCAGCGCTCCCTTTTTCTGGAAATCAAGATAGATGTTCCCGCCGAGGATGAGCATAATGAGCGGTACGGTCATGCCGCCCACCATTGAGATGGCAGATACGATAAAGCCCGGGATGTAATCGTGGACCCCTGCCAGCCGTATGATGATCGCTCCCAGCGTTACGAGAAGCACCGGATGGATTATTTTCCTCCAATCCAAGGTTCGGTTTCCCTTGGTTTGGAAGAAGAAGTGGTAGGTGCTGAAAAAGAATGCCGGATAAAAGATAGTGAACAGAAACAGGAACACCATGTAGGGCGATTCGTCTCCGTGCATCCCTGCGATGATCGCAATGGGGAAAAATATGGCGTTCTGGTAAAACATGCTGATTGAGAACTCCCGGCGAACATCCCGTGCCGCTATGAACGCGGTGAGAAAGGTGAGAGCACACGCCACCGCCATAAAGAAGAAACACCACAGGGGCAGCTGCCACCAACCCGGGAATTCACCGGGGGAGAAATTTTTGACGATATTCGCAAAGATGAGACAGGGAAGCGCAATATCAAGGGCAAGGGGTGAGAGAAACCCCAGGATATCACCGGGCAGGACTCGCCTTTTGATGATCCAGAACCCCAGCACGCCTATGCCCAGGAGCACGGCTACCGATTCGAATGTGGTGACAAACAACCCCATCTGCCGTCCTTATCCATCCTCAATACCGTCTCCGGATAAAATGTATTAAAAAGAGCACTATATTGTTTCTACGTCTCTTTTTCACGAGTTCATCAAGCTTAGTGCTTCGATTCGCAATTACACTCACGTATTTTCCATGATCATGGCCGAGGGCAGCATTAAGTCCTGAGTGAATAAATTCGTGAACGAATTTATGAATCGATGGACTTAGTTTCCCTGTATCTGATTACCAGGTCAAGAAAAATATTCTGACCATGAGTATCGTGCTTGCTTACCCTTGCTTACCTCTTTCAGCCTACATAGTGGCGAAAACATATGTAATCATAATATATTAACTCTAATGAATTAAAATAAGATAATTAAAATTAAAAATATTACAGTATTGATAATTTAAATATAAATCTATATACTGATAGAGGTTGGAGGGCAGGTGAAATGATCGAGAAGAACAAGGCATTGGTAAATGAGATAGCCTTGAGGATTCGCAAGTTGCGAAGGTCCGTATACCATGATTACCTGAGAACGAGCAGGCAGTTCAGCCTCACCGAAACACAGAGTGATGTATTGAGAACCCTTCTTGCCTATGGCGCTATGTCATCGTCTGATCTGAGCCGCAATCTCTATATGACGCCCGCCAACATAACCGGCGTCATCGATCGCCTTAAGGGCAAAGGACTGGTTGAGAGGATTCGACAGCATGCAGACAGGAGAGTGGCCCTGATCAGCTTAACGGAAAGCGGCAAAGACCTCAGCGAGCAGCTGCCCGATCCGATCGAGAACAAGCTCATCTCTGGATTGGAGAATCTGGCACCGGATCAGGTTCAGGCCCTGGCCGAGGCGATGAAAAGAATCATCGATTTGATCGGTGCCGATGAAAACAGCAATATGCATCTCGGATCTAATGGTAAATTCAAAACAGGAGGATAACATGAGAAAGAGCACCTGGTATGTTTCGACAATTGTTTTAATGGCTGTCTTGCTTAGCTCCGGGCTGAGCCATGCCGGAGAGGAAGTAGTGATTGCACAGCAGTCTTGGGATGGATCTATTGCCACGGCCCATGTCTTCAAATATGTGTTGGAAAACAAGCTGAATATTCCGGCCGTGCTAAAGTCCATCGGCCAGCCTCCAACCTATGTTGCCATGGACAAGGGCGATGGCAGTATCGATGTCAAAACTGAAATCTGGTGGCCCAATGATGATGCCTCCTACAAAAAATATGTAGAGGATAAAAAAACCATTGAGGTGAGCCTTCTGTTCGGTAATGCACCACAAGGATGGGTTGTTCCCACCTGGGTTGCAGAAAAGTACCATATCAAGACCTATAAGGATCTCATCCCCCATGCGAATATATTCGATATCAACGCTGACGGGAAAGGGGATCTCTGGTGTGGAGGCGGCGGCTGGGCATCTACACAGATCACCAAGATCCAGATGAGAGACCTGGGCATGGAAGAGCATTTCAGTCCTTTGGTACTTGAAGTTTGGGTGTTTCTCGCCCAGCTCAAGGAGGCCATGAGAAGGGACAAGGAGATCGCGTTCTACTACTGGGCCCCTGAGTGGATCTGGGCAAAGTACGATCTCACGTGGGTGGAACTCCCTGAATGGGAGGAATCCAAATGGAAGTATGTTCCAAAGAAACCGGATGAGAGCCGCATCACCTGCGGATGGAGGCCGGCAAAGGTATACACCGGCTATGGCGTGCACCTGAAGAAAAAGAACCCTGTGGCCTACAAGTTCTTCAAGAACGTATACCTGCCCATGGAAGAACAGAACAAGATGATCGCCGAGCTCGCTGATGTTCCGGGCAATCCTCCGAAACCGCCCATGGAGGTTGCAAAATGGTGGGTAAACAGAAACCCAAAGATCGTGGGTGACTGGCTGAAGGGCGTGCGGTAAGGAAAACAAGCTTCATCCTGCCAGGGGATGGGGAGAGCAACCCATCCCCTGGCAATTCCTCTGTATGTTCGATCTCGGGTTTTTCTCGTTTCGTTGATCAACAGGCGGGCTGTGTGGTTTTGTTGCCTTTCGGATGGGCCAAGCCGTGTGTACATAGCCATCCATGGCTCATGAGCCCTATGATTCCCTTGGAGGACACATGAATAAAGAATCAGTAACCAGAATTCGGTGTGAGGGGCTCTGGAAGGTCTTCGGCCCCGATCCCGGAAGGGTTGTCGATGAATGGGATACCTTTGATTCGAACATTACCAAAACGGAGCTTCTGGATAAGACAGGCTGTGTAGTGGGAGTAAGGGACGCCTCCTTTACCGTCGCTGAAGGGGAAATATTCGTCATCATGGGGCTCTCCGGGAGCGGCAAATCCACCCTTTTGCGGTGCATCAATAGGCTCCATGAACCGACGCGCGGTAAGATTCTCATCGATGATCAGGATGTGACTGAGCTCTCCTACAATGAATTGAGGGGCTTGAGGAGGAAGAAGACCGGTATGGTCTTCCAACACTTCGCCCTCCTGCCGCACCGTCGCGCAATAGAGAATGTGGGCTATGGTCTGGAGGTGCAGGGTATCGAGAAGGCGGAGCGTGAATCAAAGGCCATGGAATCCCTCGAACTCGTGGGCTTGAAGGGCTGGGAGAGGAGCTATCCCCATGAGTTAAGCGGCGGGATGCAGCAGCGGGTCGGTTTGGCCAGAGCCCTTGCAACAGATCCTGAAATACTGCTCATGGATGAGGCATTCAGCGCCCTTGATCCTTTGATACGGCGGCAAATGCAGGATGAATTTATCAATCTTTTAAACGTTGTGAAAAAAACCATCGTGTTTGTGACACACGATTTATATGAGGCCTTGAGGCTCGCCTCGCGTATTGCGGTGATGAAATTCGGTGCTATTCAACAGATCGGCACACCTGCGGAGATCGTGCTCCATCCGGAGACTGACTATGTGGCTGAGTTCGTGCAGGATCTCCCCAAGGTGAAATTCGTGACCGCAAAGGATATCATGGAAAAGCCCGAAAAGTGGATGGTAAACCCCAAACACTCCATTACTGAAATGATAAACAAGATGGACAAGGAGAATATCTGGTACGCATTCCTGGTGGGCGAAGATCAAATCGCTCAGGGGGTAGTTGATTATCGCACGCTTAGCAGTGGAAACGGAGATAAAAGGCTCAAATTAGAGAAAGTAATGAGTGAATTTCCAAAGCAACGATTAGATACCTTTCTGGAAAACCTTGTCGCTATAGCCGCAAGATCCACGATTCCGATTGCCGTGACGGACAGAGAAGACCGCATTGCAGGGGTTATATCTCGGGAACGGTTATTGGAGGCTTTATCAACATAATCAAAAGCGGAAGGAATAAGGGATATGAATTTTCCTGTCAGAATTCCAATCGGTCACTGGATAGACCTCGTGGTCATCTGGCTCACAGATAATTTCGCCGCCGCATTTGACGTTATATCCCAGGTGGTCGGCTTCATCCTGGGGAAAATAGACTTTCTCTTCAACTGGATCCCATGGCCTGTTTCCATGGGCTTGATCATCGTGATCGCCTGGCTCGTTTCCGGCAGGAGAGTGGCCATATTTTCTGCGATTGCCCTTTTTTCAATGGGATCTCTGGGGCTCTGGGCCGAGGGTATGAGCACCCTTGCCTTGGTGACCACTGCCGTCTTCATCTCGGTTGTTCTGGGCCTCCCCGCCGGGATCCTATCGGCAAAAAATGAGCGGTTCGACGCCATTTTTCGGCCTATACTGGACGGCATGCAGACGATCCCCAGCTTCGTCTACCTTATTCCGGCAATCATGTTCTTCGGGATAGGCAATGTACCGGGAACCATGGCCACTGTCATCTTCTCCTTGCCCCCCATGGTCCGACTCACGAGCTTAGGGATTCGCCAGGTTGACTTTGAGGTCGTTGAGGCCGGTCACGCCTTTGGTTCCACTCCCTGGCAATTACTGGTCAAGATACAGCTCCCCCTGGCTCTTCCCTCGATAATGACAGGGGTGAATCAGACCGTGATGATGGCTCTGTCCATGGTGGTGGTGGCTGCGATGATCGGCGCCGGTGGTTTGGGGTATAGGATCCTTTACAGCATTCAGCGGGTTGATCTCGCGGTGGGCATTGAAGCGGGTTTAGGGATCCTCTTTATTGCCATGATCCTGGACCGAATCCTCCAAGGAGTGACCAGGCGTCAGCAGAAAGCAATTCTGAGACAGTAGGATGTGGACCCGCCCACGGCCCTCGCGCCTGGAAAAGACTACTCCACCTCCAGATCCTGCACGTCGAGCAACTGGGTGAGCTTGGATAAACTCGCAATGATCTGGTTGATCTCTTCTTCAGGGAGCTTCCGAAGGCCATCCACAATCTTATGCTGGATGGGCGGAGGCGCATTTCGGGCAAGCTCCCTGCCGGCTTCAGTCAACTGAATGGTAATCACCCGCCTGTCCGGGGAGTTTCTCAGCCGCCCCACAAAGCCCTTCTGCTCAAGGCGATCGATGATCCCTGTTACCGTACTGGACTTCACCATGATGCTCCTGGCAATCTGGGAGGGGGGCAAAGGTCCTT
>Ga0307431_1000599_pt1 | contig 23513 bp, 26 predicted proteins | sample SalMarWE160170MG_FD_202155 | JGI IMG/M metagenome (GOLD analysis project Ga0307431, IMG submission 202155) | Salt marsh sediment microbial communities from the Plum Island Ecosystem LTER, Massachusetts, United States - WE1603-170 | ecosystem: Environmental > Aquatic > Marine > Intertidal zone >...
TAATTGGCGAGAATTACCATTCATCCAGAAGATAGGGCCCGAACCCTTAGAGAAAGAATTTAGCTTGGAGAAATTTCAGGAAATACTCAAAGGGAAGAAGGCACAGATAAAGCCTCTTTTAATGGACCAAAGCTTCATTGCCGGTATTGGTAATCTCTACGCTGCAGAGATATTATTTAGGGCAAAGGTAAGCCCTCTTCGTCTCACCAATAGCTTAAACCCGGCAGAACTTAAAAAAATTTATCAAGCAATTAAAGAGATTTTACGAGAAGGGATTAAATATCGGGGTTCATCAGTGGATACCTATCGCGATGCCTATGGTAAAAAGGGGAATTTTGCGCAAAGACTCCAGGTTTATAATCGGGCAGGACGACCTTGTTTTAGGTGTGGAACCCTTATAAAAAAAATAGATTTAGGCGGACGCGGAACATATTTTTGCCCTGAATGCCAAAAGTGAGGTAGTCAAAGAGAACGAAGTTCTCTTTTCCACCTTCGCTCCGCTGCGTGCGGAGCTCGTCTATGATTATTTTTCTTTACGGCCCGGATTTTTATAGGTCACGTCGGAAATCTCTAACAGGGACAGAAAATTTAATTTAAAAAACAATATGTTCGCCCAATTGGTAATGCTTTCAACAATTATTTTACTTTCCTTAGTTGGAAGTAAAGCTCTTAAAACAAGCCAGCGAATAAGTTATTTCCCCGGGAAAATGCTATCGCTAGGTTTGTTTTTTGTCGCCTTTGGAATTTTTACTTATACGGTCAGAGATATTCTTACCCAGTTTGAATTATATAAATTCCAACTTACAATCGGTAAGGCTGGTATATTTTTTCATACTTTAGGGGGCGTTTTAATACTTCAATTTTTAACTCAAGAATTTGCCCCAGAACGTTTTAGAAAGGTTTTCTTTTCGATATGTCTATTATCCATTGCCGTTGTCCTGATTGGTTTAATGAGTTTCCCTCTGGTCAGCGAGGTGTCTCAAGCTCCTTTTGAACCATTTCCTTATAAGGTAATAAGACATGCTCCCGCGGGAACACCGAGTAATATCACAATATTTATCTTTATATTTGGCCCCGCTTTATTAACCAGCATAGTTTTATATAATACATTTAAGTTAAAAGAAAAAAAATTAAGAGCCAAGGGACTGCTTTACGGAATGGGTTTCCTGTTTTTATTCCTTCCTTCGCTTATCTGCCTATTCATTTCTCCGATTTATGCCAGATGGGGATATCTAATAGGAGCCATTTTACTGCTCAAGGCATTTGGAATGAAAGTGTAGTTTAAAGTATTCTTAACAAAACGGGACAGAAGAAAGAGGTTTTTTTATTTATCTTATGATGATTTTTCTCTACGGTCCAGATTCATATAGGTCGAGAAGGAAATTAAATGAAATAATTGAGCATTACAAAAAAATCCATAGAAGTGGATTAAATTTAAAATATTTTAATTTAAGCGAAAAAGGTTTCGAAGATTTTAAAGATGAATTTCAATCCATTTCGATGTTTGCTGAGAAAAAACTAATGGTTTTGGAGGAAGCATTTACCAATCAAAATTTTAAAGAAAATTTTTTAAAAAATTCAAAAAGGTTTGTTAATTCAAGAGATATTATTTTATTCTATGAGACAAAGGAAACTTCCAGGAGCGACCCTTTATTCAAATTTTTGAAAAAATTTGCGAAATCTCAAGAGTTCAAACTTTTAGAAAGTGAGAGCCTTAAAAATTGGACAAAAAAGGAAATTGAAAATTACAAGGTGAAAATTAATCCATTGGCATTAGAAAAACTTACAGATTATGTCGGCAATAATCTCTGGCAGATGGTAAATGAAATTGGGAAGCTGGTCAGTTACAAAAAAAACAAAAAAATCGAAACAAAGGATATTGAGCTTTTAGTTAAGCCGAAAATTGAACCGGAAATTTTTAAAACCATTGACGCTATAGCTTCAAGGAGCAAAAAGCAGGCCTTGGAGTTAATCCATAAACATTTAGAAAAGGGTGACAATCCTTTGTATCTTCTTTCAATGATTAATTTTCAATTTCGTAATCTCTTAACAATTCGAGACTTGATTGAGAAGAATGAATCCCCGTACGCCCTTTTAAAAGAAGCTAGACTTCATCCCTATGTTATTAAAAAAAGCTATTCCCAGGCCCAAAAATTTAAGATTGATGAATTAAAAAAAATCTACCAAAAAATATTTCAGATAGATTTAGCTATAAAAACCGGCAAAGTTGAACCAGAAACTGCTTTAGATATCCTTATTACTGAGATTTGTTAATTAATCTGGTGATTCTTGATTTTTTTCTAGCGACTGTATTTTTCTTAACTAACCCGGTTTTAGCTGCTTTATCTAATAATTTGTAAACTTGAGGTAAAAGTTTTTTTGCCCCTTCAATTTTTTTCTCAGTAACCAAACTTTTCATCTCTTTTAAGAGTTTTTTTATTTTATTCTTATGTTGAAAGTTTCGAGCTCTTCTTTTTAAACTTTTCCTGAGAGCTTTTTTAGCCGATTTCGTAATTGGCATAGTGATTCTACTTTAAACCATTTCGTTTTTTTAATCAAGCGTATACTAAGGATTTGCCGTTGAAATTGGCGACTCTCTTTAATGTGGGAATTGTTGAATACCCCGAATTCTTTATCAGAGGAAGAGACATTACTCCTTTACCCTTTGACCGTCCGAGCTTAGATAAATTAATTAGTGAAGCAGTGACACGAAGGTGCGTAGTGATTGTAAGTAGGAGGGAAAAAGATATAAGTGACGTAATGGGAGGTTTTAGCTACAAACCAGGCAATGATTGGAATATCTACGGAGGATTTATGGGGCGAGAAAAAGTAGAGCTGTTTCAGTGGCTGACACCAAAAAGAGGCGATAATGCTTTGGCGTTACTGGGAGATAAGGTATCCGGGAGAGTTGCTATAATGGGTGATGGAGCAGGAGTCGGCCCTACAATTTCAGCTATGCTCCGAGATGCGCGGCGACTAACTAAACAGTCAAAGTAAGGTATAAGTTTTCTGTGGGGGTAGCGGGTAACTGTTGCCCTCTTTTATTTTGGATAAAATTCACTTAAAATTAAATTGAAATGAAAGATTTAATTAAAAAATTTATTCCTGCTTTTTTAATCGATTGGTACCATTGGGTTTTGCCCGCCATCGGGGCCGCTTTGTATAGATTTCCTTCAAGAAAAATGAAGATAATTGGAGTAACTGGTACTAATGGAAAATCAACCGTGGTCATTTTAGCAACTAAAATTTTGGAGGAGGCTGGATATAAGATTGCTTCTTTATCTTCAATAAAATTTAAAATTGGAAATAAAGAATGGCCAAATACTTTGAAAATGACTATGCCTGGCCGCTTTAAATTGCAAAGATTTTTAAGGCAAGCCTTAAATGCTGGATGCCGCTGCGTAGTTTTAGAAGCAACTTCCGAAGGAATTTTGCAGCATCGTCATAAATTTATTGATTTTGATATAGCTGTTTTTACTAATTTAACTCCAGAGCATATTGAAGCTCATGGGAACTTTGAAAATTACAGAGCAGCTAAAGGAAAACTATTCCGGGCCACAAAAGGAATTCATATTATTAATTTAGATGATGAAAATGCTGAATACTTTTTAGAGTTCTCGGCAAAGAAAAAATACACCTATGGATTAAATCAAGGAAATATTAACAATAAAAATCTCAAGCTCGATCTCAAACTTATTGGTGATTTTAATATTTACAACGCCCTGGCGGCAATTTGCGTTGGGGTTTCTCAAGGAGTTGATTTAAAGGCTGGTAAGAGAGCGGTAGAGAAAACAGAAGGAATCCCCGGCAGAATGGAAGAAGTAATTTCTGAACCCTTTAAAGTGTTTGTTGATTATGCTTTTACTTCTAATGCTTTAGAAAAAGTTTACCGAACCCTAAAACCAGAAAACAGAAAAATGATATGTGTTTTAGGCTCCTGCGGCGGTGGAAGAGATAAGTGGAAAAGACCTGAATTAGGGAAGTTAGCCGCGAAATATTGCGATGAAATAATTGTTACCAATGAAGACCCATATGATGAGAATCCGATGGAAATTATTGAGCAAGTGGTTGCAGGAACAAACGGTAAAGCCAAAAAAATATTGGATAGGAGAGAAGCAATTAGAGAAGCTTTAAAGCTTACCCAAACAGGAGATACTATAGTTATCACTGGTAAGGGTTGTGAGCCCTGGATTTGTGTTGCTGGTGGCAAAAAAATCCCCTGGGACGATAGAGAAATAGTAAAGGAAGAGTTTAAAAAATTAACCCTGCGATAAGCTTAGGGTTAATGCTGAGCATAGCCGAAGCATTAAATTTATGAAAAAGTACGAAATTTTAGAGCATAAAGCTGATTTAAAAATTAGAGCTTTTGGGAAAGATAAAAAAGAACTTTTTTCAAATATGCTTTTGGCAATGGCGGAGTCCCAAAAGCCAGAAATTAAGGGTAAACAAAAAAATAAAAGACAAATTAAAATAAAAGCTCTTGATTTAGCAGTCCTTTTAGTTGATTTTTTAAGCGAGGCTCTTTATTTAAGCCAAGTAAATAAGGAGATTTATTTTGATATAAATTTTAAAAAATTCTCTAATACCGAGATTGAAGGAAAGCTAATTGGTCAAAAAGTAGCAAGATTTGGCGAAGACATTAAGGCAGTGACTTACCACAGTTTAGACGTTCACCAAAAAAAAGACAAAACCTGGGAAACCACCGTACTTTTTGATATATAAAACTACTTTAAAGTTTCTAAATACAACATTAAGCCGCTTTAAAATACGGCCTTTTATTTTTCGAAAATTTAAGCTAAAATAAAGTATTATGATTTCGAAAAAGGATTTCAAAAAAATATCAGATTGGCTTTGGGAGATTCCCAAAAGTTTCAGGTCAGATATGCAAGTTTCAGCCCGAGCTTATGTTTCAGAGAAAATGCTAGAGGAAAGTTTTAAAGATAGATCATTTGAACAGTTGGTAAACATTTCGACTCTGCCTGGTATTCAAAAATATGCTTTGGCGATGCCAGATATGCACGAAGGCTACGCCAGTCCCATAGGTGGAGTAGCAGCGATAAAAACACCGGAAGGGGTCATTTCGCCCGGCGTTTGTGGATACGATATCAATTGCGGCATGCGGTTATTAAAATCTGAACATACAGAAAAGGAAATTAAACCTCATTTAGATAAATTAGCGACTGAGATTCAAAGTCAAGTTCCTTCGGGACTGGGTCGGGGAAGAAAGATAAAACTAAGCATTGAACAAATCAATAAAATTTTAGAAGAAGGAACTCACATTTTATTAAAACAGGGTTATGGAGAAAAAGACGATGTTGAGAATTGTGAGGCCAGTGGAAAATTAGATTGGGCCGATGCTTCAGTAGTTTCCGACCATGCCAAAAATCGAGGAAGAGACCAGGTTGGGACTCTCGGATCCGGCAACCACTTCTTGGAAGTTCAAAAAGTAGAGGAAATTTTTGATAAAGAGGTTGCCGAAGCTTTTGGTTTATTTAAAGATCAAGTTGTAATTATGATCCATACTGGTTCTCGTGGTCTCGGTCATCAGGTTTGTACTGATTATTTAAGAACAATGATCCCGGCCATGCAAAGATATAGAATAAAAGTTCCAGACAGAGAATTTGCTTGTGTTCCGTTTAGTTCTCCAGAAGGGCAAAGGTATTTTTCGGCTATGGCTGCTGCTGCCAATTATGCTTGGGCGAATCGCTATATGATTGCTCATTATACTAGAAAGGCCTGGAAACAGGTGCTGGGAGAAAAAGAAAGGCTCGAATTATTATACGATGTAGCCCATAATATTATTAAAAAAGAAAAATATAAAATTAATGAGAAAGAAACCGAAGTCATTGTTCACCGCAAAGGGGCAACCAGAGCTTTTCCTCCAGGCCATCCTGAGGTCCCGGGAAAATATAGAGAAGTTGGCCAGCCGGTTTTAATCCCCGGTTCAATGGGGACTGCCTCATATGTTTTGGTTGGAACTAAAGAAGGAGAAGAGGCCTGGTTTAGCACCTGCCATGGTGCTGGTAGGACTATGTCCCGCCACGAAGCAATGAGGCGGATCTCTGGACAAGAGGTAGTAAAAAGATTAGAATCAAAAGGAATTATTATTAAATGTTGGTCGTTAAGAGGAATTGCTGAAGAGGCCCCAATGGCTTATAAAGACGTTGACAATGTAGTAGAAGTAGTCCATAATGCTGGCTTATCAAAAAAGGTAGCCAGATTAATTCCCTTGGCGGTAATAAAAGGGGAGTAATTCAAATTATGAATTACGAATTGAGAAAAAATAATATACTGGAAAAATATGAAACGAAGACTTCCAAAGAGCTTACGCAAACATATTCGCCAGGAGAAGGCTCGGATTCGCCGAGAAGTTTTAGATATCAAAGAACAAGAAAAATTAATTCAAGAGCTTTATCAAAAATTTTTAAAACAACATGAAAATTCAAGAGATTTACAACCTAGCAATAAATAAAGGAATTGAAGCTGATTTTAGAGGAAGGGAAGGAGTAGAAAAGCTTTTGGAAAGGAGAAAAGAAAAATATGAAAAACTTTCGGAAAAAGAGAAAGAAGAGTTTGATTTAGAATCTTTTAAAAATCCTTATTTAGATTCCAGGATTTATCACATTGCCGAGGACAAAGAAATAAAAAAAGTTTTAGTAGGAATTGATATTGAGCCAGCCGAAATTTTAATGGCAAAAGAAATTGGTGGAATCGATTTAGTCATTGCCCATCACCCCATTGGCAAGGGATTAGCTCACTTAGCAGATGTGATGGATTTGCAATGTGATGTTTTAAATTTTTATGGAGTGCCAATCAATATTGCTGAGGGATTAATGAAAGAAAGAATTGATGAAGTGGCCAGGGGAGTAAATAGATTAAATCACCAAAGAACAGTTGACGCTGCCCGGCTTCTTAAAATCAATTTAATGAATTCTCATACCCCTTGCGATAATTTAGCAGCTAAATTTTTAAAGGATTTAATTAAGAAAGAAAATCCAGAAAGAATTAGTGATTTAATAGATTTATTAAAAAAGATTCCAGAACATAGAGAGGCGGTGAAAATCGGGGCTGGTCCGAAAATCTTTGTTGGAACTGAAGAAAATCGGTGCGGTAAGATTTCTCTTGCTGAAATTACCGGTGGGACTGAGCCTTCGCCAAAAATTTATGAAAAGATTGCCCAGGCTGGAATTGGTACTATTGTTGGAATGCATATGGGAGAAGAATCTCGAAAGGAGGCCGAGGCTTCAAATCTCAATATTGTTATCGCCGGTCATATGTCTTCTGATTCGTTAGGAGTGAATTTGTTCTTAGATGAGTTAGAAAAAAAAGGAATAGAAATTATTCCTTGTTCAGGGTTGATTAGAGTTTCTAGGGTTGAGAAATAATTTTCTTATATTAGAAAACATTTCTTTCAAAAAAAACTGGCTAAAGGGCCAGTTTTTTGATAAAATGAACTAGATATGAGAACAGGAATTGCCACAATTCCTTTAGATTACGGGAGATGTCCGGCTTGGCTTTTTGAAAGAATGCGAAGGTTAATCCGGGAGATAACTTCCGCTATTATCGAAGAATTTGGACCAGAAGAATTTTTAAAACGGCTAAGCGATCCAGTTTGGTTCCAAAGTTTATCTACTCTGATTGGAATGGACTGGAACAGTAGTGGGACTACCACCATTACTCTTGGTGCTTTAAAATCTGGGCTTTTTGATATTCAAGACCAATTAGGTATTTATATTTGTGGAGGGAAGAGAACCTCAAGAAAAACACCAGAAGAAATTGAAGCTTATGGAATATCGCGAGGTTTTTCATTTTCTCCCGGTCTGATTTATGCCTCAAAAATGGCAGCCAAAGTAGACAGCTCATGTTTACAAGATGGATTTACTCTTTATCAACATAATCTAATTTTTACTAAAAATGGGCAGTGGGTAATTGTCCAACAGGGAATGGCTCCAGAATTACAAAAAGCCAGAAGATATCACTGGTTGTCTTCTAATATTCAGAATTTTATTGAAGAACCTCATTCAGGGATTATTTCTGATGCTAAAGTGAAACCTTTAAATTTAACCGCTAAAGAAAGCGATGAGAACCGGGAAATTTCTGCTGGATTAGTAAAAGAAGAGCCGAAAAAATTTTTAAAGGATTTTTCGAAAATTATCAACAAATCAGATGCTTTAAGCAAACAAAAAAGGAGGGGAAACTTTGCTGAAATGGAATTAAACGATGTTGAATTCCACTGGCATCCGGTCGCTGAAGAAAAGTTTGATTTAAAGAGATTAGAAAAAACCATTTTCGCCGCTCACTCAAAAGATCCAGAAAATTTTGAAAACCTTCTTTCATTAAAAGGCATTGGTCCAAAAACAATAAGAGCTTTGTCTTTAGTTTCGGAAATAATTTACGGAGCTAAACCCTCCTATGAAGACCCAGCTAGATATTCTTTTTCGGTTGGTGGTAAAGATGGCACTCCTTATCCGATTGATCGCAAAACTTATGACTTGACTCTCAAGGTCATTGAAAAAGGAATTAAAAGAAGTAAAATTTCAAACCGAGAAAAAATCGAAGCCCGAAAAAGGTTGAAAAATTCATTATGAAAAAATACTCATCAAAGCGAGCGAAAAAAGGAAAATTGGCTTACCGAACACCAAGCAGGTTTATTTATCAAAAATGTCAGCAGATAACGAAAAGCAAGGGCAAACAGAAGTAACTCCCATTCCTATTCAAAATCCCTGGAGAATTTTTGCCATTGAGGCTTTTTTATTTTCTTTGACTTTGCTATTAGGAATTGCCACTGCCTTTAGAATAAATGAAATTTTAAAATTTCAAAAATTTATAATACCTCAAATTTCTTTTTGGAAATTTATTGTTTGTTTTCTTTTAGCTACTTTATTAATATTTTTAATCTCCTATTTTCTAAAATTTAAAAAAGGAAAAGGGATATTCTTTAAAGGCATTTTCATTTTGGCAACTTTTTGGGGAGGAACATTATTACTTACCTGGTGGATGCCAGACCTCCTAGGTTTAATTTTAATGATAATTTTAGTTTCCTGGTGGCTAAAGAAACCCTCGATTTTAAACCAAGATATTTGCATAATTTTGGGGATAGCTGGAATGGGTAGTATTTTAGGATTAAGCCTTACCCCTTTAATTGTGATACTGCTTTTAGCAATTTTTTCAATTTATGATTTTATTGCCGTTTACAAAACAAAACATATGGTCAAAATAGCAAAAGAAATGATTGAAAGCAAAGCTATTTTAGCTTTAGTTGTTCCCCCAAATATTTTAGGTTTGAGAGAAAGCCTGGAAAGAATTAAACCGGGCGGAAAATTCTTAATTCTAGGAGGAGGAGATATTGTTTTTCCTTTGCTTCTTTGCACTTCATTAATTCCCTTTGGGATTTTAAATTCTTTAATTATTGCTGTTTTTGCTCTAATAGGCCTTTTGGTTGGTTTTTTGTTTTTTCTTTCCCAAAAAGTTCGCCAACCGATTCCCGCTCTACCGCCAATTGCTTTGTTTGGTATTTTAGGCTACTTAATTACTAGATTAATTTAATGAACAAAAGAGAAACTTTTAAAAAAATAAATAAAGAAATAAAAAATTGTAAAAAATGTCCCCTATGGAAGACCAGAAAAAATACTGTTCCTGGAGAAGGACCAGCTAATGCAAAAATTATTTTTTTGGGCCAGGCGCCAGGTTCAAAAGAAGACAATGTTGGAAAACCTTTTATTGGAAGAGCTGGCCAATTTTTAAATCAATTATTAAAAATAGCAAGAATCAATCGAGAAAAAATTTTTATAACCTCATCCATTAAATGTTTCCCACCCAAAAATCGTAAGCCAACTAAAAAAGAAATTGAAGCCTGTCTGCCCTGGCTTAAAAAGCAAGTTGAAATTATCAACCCTCAAAAATTTATTTTACTTGGAGAAATTGCTTTTTCAGTATTTTTTCCAAATAAAAAACTAAGTGATTTTCGAGGGAGATGGATAAAAAAAAATGACAAGGAATATTTTATCAGCTACCATCCAGCTGCCGGTCTAAGATTCCCCAGAATAAAAAAGATTTTAGAAAAGGATTTCAAAAAGATTAAGGAAACTATATCTTTTTAACCATATAAGTATCTTTTAATTTATACTTTAATTTAGAAAAGTAACCACGAACTCCTACCCCTGAAATGACGGCGATTTTATTTAAGCCAAATTCTTTTTTGGCTATTTTTTCTGCTGCTTTAATTAATTTTTTACCCGAACCTTTATGCTGGGGCGAAATAACCGGGAGGTTAGCCCGATTAAGGGGGAATTGTTGACCATAAGTGTGAACCTCTCGAATTATGACCTTGTTTTGAGAAGTGATACGGAGACGGAGCAAACTATATAATTTCTCCCTATTTTTATCTTCAAAACTCAAAAATATCTCTTTTCCGTCTGAAGCATCATAATCTTCTCTAAAAAGATAAAGTTTCTCCTTTGGGTCATAATTTTTTCTAACTTCGCGACATCTTATACAGCGACATTGCCAACCCTCCTTTTTTGATTCCCTAGCAATGACCTGCCGCAAATTAGAAATTTTAGCAGGACCGGCAACAATCCTTTGAGAAGGGATATCTCTAGTTATTCTCTGAATTCTGACATAGTAAGGGATTTTCTTTTTGATTGATTTAATCAGATTTATCAGTTGGCTATTAGTATAGGGTTTGTATTTTCCTGTTTTCCACCATTGGTAAAGAGGAGCTTCTTTTAAAAGGGCGGTAGGATAGATTTTTAAAAGGTCAGGTTGAAAATTTGGATTTGAGAAAAGTTCTTCAAACATTTTTTCATCCCCCTCTAAGTCAGACCCGGGTAAATTGGGCATCATTTGGTATAAAACCTTAAACCCCGCGTCTTTTAATAATTTTGTGGCCAAAATCGTTTCTTTAATCCCGTGCCCCCGTAAATTTAGTTTTAAAACATTATCATAGATACTTTGGACTCCCAGTTCAACCATTGTAACGCCTAATTTTCTCAGCCATTTTATTTCTGGTAGAGTAATAAAATCTGGCCTGGTTTCGACAGATAATCCAACTATCCGGTGTTTCACTTTTTCATTTAATCCTTGAGCCTCTTTTAGATTCTTACTCATTTTTTGATTGCAAGCATCAAAACACCTTTTAGCAAACCAGGTCTGATATTTTTTTGGATAAAAAGACCAAGTTCCACCGACCGTTCTTAACTCAATCTTATCGGTAGGGTGGCCTTCATTTTCTAACATTTCAACTCTTTTTTTAACTTGTAAATAAGGATTGTAATTTAATCTTTTAGCTCTTTCTACCGCCGGCTCTCCAGATAAGTAACTTTTTGGAATGCCCTTTTCTATTGGGCAATAAATGCATTTTCCTGGACAAGGATAGGGTTTGGTTAAAACCGAAACATTAACAATTCCCGAAAGGGAACGAATTGGTCTGGTTCGAAGTAAATTTTCCAAATTTTTTGATAATTCCGTCCTTTTATTTCTTACCATTTCATGGTATGCTTTTAAGAGATTAATATTTGAAGGACAGGGAATTTTATACCTTTTTGCCATTTCTCTCTTTATCATAGCCAAATCAGCCGGAGTTTTTACACGGTTTTTAATTAATTCCTGAACTATTAATTTTTCTATTTTCATAAATGCAAAAAGAATACGCCGAGTATCTACTTAAAAAGACTAAAGAAGATTATAACCTAATTGCTGAGACTTTTTCTCAAACCCGATACTCTATTTGGCCAGAGCTCACTTTTTTTAGAAAATATGTTAAGGAGAGAGAAAGAATTTTAGATTTAGGGTGCGGCAATGGTCGGCTATTTGAATTATTTAAGAATAGAAATGTAGAATATTTTGGAGTAGACAATGTAGAGAAACTAATTGAGATTGCCAGAAAAAAATATCCAGAAGCTAAATTTTTAGTTGGTGATGCCTTGAATTTACCGTTCCCAGATAATTATTTTGACAAAGTTTTTAGCATAGCAGTTTTTCATCACATCCCCTCAGGGGAATTCCGGCTTCAGTTTCTAAAAGAAGTAAGAAGAGTTTTAAAACAAGAAGGATTTTTAATTCTAACTATTTGGGGTCTTTGGCGAAGGGCTACTTCTTTAAAATTACTAACAAAGTTTACCATATTTAAAATTTTTGGTAAATCGGGGCTAGACTTTAAGGATATTTTTATACCCTGGCAAAAAACTATAGATCGTTATCTGCATTGTTTTACCAAAAAAGAATTAAAAAATATTACAAAAAGAGCAGGTTTTAAAATAAAAGAGATGGGAATTTTTAGGCGAGGGGAGACAAAAAATTACAATATTTATTTAATTACCGAAAAATGATGCCCTCATAACTTAACGGATAAAGTACAGGCCTCCGGAGCCTGGAATGTAGGTTCGATTCCTACTGAGGGCACAAAAACTTGACAGAAATTTCTGGTTTAGATAAACTTTAAATTGAGGGGGTACGAGATTTTTCTCGTAGGACAAGCAGTTTTTGATGAAGGAGGCCGAAGGATATCCCCAGTCAATGTCCAACTAGGTTTGAACTTAGGCCAAGAATAGCAAGAACTGTACCCTCTCACTAAACCCCGTTAGAGAAATTTTCTAGCGGTTTTTAGTTTAGAATAATATACACTTTTAATTCCCTAATGGGTTTTTTGGTTTGGGAAAATATGTTAAGATATACTCATGAAATATAAAATTGCTGTTTCTGGTGCTGCTCAAATTAATAAATGTATTGCGGGCGCTCAAGAAATATCTAAAAAAGTTGGCCGAGAAATTGTTCGACAAGGAGCTATTCTAATTACTGGAGCTACAACTGGTATTCCCTATTGGGTAGCAGTGGGAGCTAAAGAAGCAAAAGGGGTTTCAATTGGTTTTTCACCAGCTGCTTCGGAACTGGCTCATTTAAAAAAATATCAGCTACCAATAGATTGTTTTGATGTTATAGTTTATACTGGTTTTGGTTATTCAGGAAGGAACCTTTTAATGACCAGAGCAGCTGATGCCGTAATTATTATCTGTGGTCGGATGGGTACCCTAAATGAATTTACCATTGCCTTTGAAGATGAAAAGCCGATTGGGGTTTTGGAAGGGTTTGGAGGAACAGCAGATATGGTAAGAGAGATTCTTAAGAAAGGTTACCGAGGGACTAAAAAAACTATTTATGATAAAGACCCTAAAAGATTAACCGAGAGACTTATCAAATTAATCAAAAAGGAGAAAAAATATAATAAAACTAAAGGTCGGCAATAAGTAATACCTAATAATTAAATTTATGCCAAACGAAGAGCCTCTTCCTGAAGAAGGGAAATTAATAGGAAAAATTACTCATTATTTCGGAAATATCGAGGTAGCAGTTATCGAACTTTCTGATACCCTTAAAGTAGGCGATAACATTCGAATTGTTGGAGGTGAAACTGATTTTACTCAGATTGTTGACTCAATGGAGGTTGAGCATAAAAAAGTTGAAGAAGCTAAAAAAGGAGATTCAGTCGGTTTAAAAGTTGGTCAAAAAGTTAGGGAAGGTTATAAAGTCTACAAATTGTAAATCTCTTCAAATATGGAGTTTCAAATTATTTGCCAGCTGTTTTTGGCCACCTTTTTAGGTGCTTTAATTGGTTTAGAAAGAGAATACAAAAGAAAGGAAGCTGGACTTCAGACCTATAGTTTGGTGGCTTTAGGTAGTTGCCTTTTTACCATAATTTCTTTTAACTTAGTTAATTTTTTCCCCGGAGAATCGGGAATTAGCCTTGATCCCTTACGGGTAATTCAGGCTATAGCCATCGGAATTGGTTTTATTGGAGCGGGAGTAATTTTCCGTCAGCCGTCCGGAATTTTTGGCCTAACTACCGCTGCCGGTTTATGGGCAACCGCTGCCATTGGAATAGCGGTTGGAGCCGGGTTTTATTTCTTAGCCGCTTTTACTGCTCTTTTAGCGATTTTAATTTTAGCTGGTTTAGGGTTATTAGAAGAAAAACTCTTTAAGAAAAGGTAGGTAGTTTAATGAAAGATAAGAAATTCTTTTTTGCCATATCCATTTTATTGGGAACAATAGTTGGGGCAGGAATTTTTGGGATTCCCTATGTAATCGCCAAAAGCGGGATAATTCCCGGCTTTTTTTATTTCTTAATTTTAGGTGGGGCAGTTTTACTAATTCATTTATTTTTTGGAGAGATTGTTTTAAGAACAAAAGAAAAACATCGATTGGTGGGTTATGCTCAAAAATATTTAGGTAATTGGGGTAGAATTCTAATTACTATTTCCACAATTTTAGGATTAACTGGAGCTCTTTTAGCTTATATAATTTTAAGTGGGGATTTTCTAAAAATCATCTTCTCTTTTTTAAATTTGCCCTCTTTCTATTTTAGTTTAATGTTTTGGGCAATTTTATCATATTTTATTTTTCGAGGAATAAAGCTAATTGCTCCAGCAGAGCTTTTTATGAATATAGCCTTCTTTTTCATAATTTTTCTAATTTTTTGTTTCGCCTTACCGAAATTAAATCTTCAGAATTTCACCTTAATAAATTTTGAGCATATTTTTTTACCTTACGGAGTAATTTTATTCTCTTTAGTCGGTTGGATAGCGGTCCCAGTAATTAGTGAAACTTTTAAGAACCCCGAGGAAAGAAAAAATCTTAAAAAAGTAATAATTTCAGCCATTTTGATTGTTATCTTTTTATATTTTCTTTTCGCTTTAGCCGTAATTGGAGTATCAGGTAAAAATACTACCCCGGAAGTTTTTCAAGGACTTTTACCTTATTTAGGTCAAAAAATTATTATCTTTGGAGCCTTGTTTGGGATATTCGCCATTGTTACTTCCTTTTTGATTTTAGGGAATTATTTTAAAAATACTCTATTCTATGATTACAAGATTCCTAGATGGATATCTGCTTCAATCGCTTGCGGCCTGCCCCTCATTTTATTTTTAATTGGTTTTCGTGAATTTATTGAAGTAAGCGGTTTTGTGGGGACAATAATTGGAGTAATAGAGGGAGGGGCGATTGTTTTAATTTTCAAAAAGGCAAAGCTTTTAGGAAATAGGTGTCCAGAATACAGCTTGAAAATTCCTTCCATTTTGTTATACTTTTTAATAGCAATCTTTATCTTGGGGGCCGCTTCCCAAGTTTTTTAACTTTTAAGATTATGAAATTTATTGCTGATTTTCATTTACATTCAAAATATTCTCGGGCGACTTCTCCTCAAATGAATTTGGAGAACCTTGATAAATGGGCCAAAACTAAGGGGATTAAAATTTTAGGCACTGGAGATTTTACTCATCCAGAATGGTTTAAAACTTTGAGAGATAAATTAGAGTCAGCTGAACCCGGACTTTTTAAATTAAAAAACTCTGATTCTGAGACCCGCTTTATTTTAACGGTTGAAATAAGTTGCATTTATTCTAAAAAAGGAAGGGTTAGAAAAATTCATATTGTGGTTTTTGCTCCCTCCTTTGAAATTGCGGAAAAAATTAACACCCACTTGAGTTGGATTGGAAATCTAAAAGCTGACGGGAGACCAATTCTGGGATTAGATTCAAAAGAATTAGCCAAAATTGTTTTGGGAATTTCAGAGGATTGTTTGATTATGCCAGCCCATTTATGGACTCCTTACTTCGGTCTCTTAGGTTCAAAATCAGGCTTCGATTCAATTGAGGAATGTTTCGAAGATTATTCAAAATACATTTTTGCCGGCGAAACAGGACTTTCCAGCGACCCTGCAATGAATTGGCGGCTGTCAGCTTTAGATAAAATTACTTTAATCAGCAATTCAGATGCTCATTCGCTTCCTCATATTGGACGGGAAGCCAATGTTTTTGATACAGAGATTAGTTATCCAGCAATAATTAAAGCAATTAAAGAAAAAAATCCTCAAAAACTTTTATATACTATTGAATTTTTCCCTCAAGAAGGAAAATATCATTATGATGGTCATCGAATTTGCGGAATTAGTTTATCTCCCCAAGAATCTAAAAAATATAATAACATTTGTCCAAATTGTGGTCGGCCTTTAACTATTGGAGTTTTAAATAGAGTTGATTCTCTAGCAGATAGAGAAGAAGGTTTTCACCCGGAAGGAGCAATTCCTTTCAAAAGTTTAGTTCCTTTGGCAGAAGTAATCGCTGATGCTTTAGGAGTAATGCCTGGTGCCAAGCAGGTGGATGAAGAATATCAAAATCTAATTAAAAAATTTGAAAATGAATTTAAGGTTTTGCTTGATGTCCCTCGCCAAGATTTAGAAGCAGTCACTTTGCCAGAAATTGCTGAGGGGATAATCCGGGTTAGGGAGGGGAGAGTAAATATTGAGCCAGGTTATGATGGAGTTTACGGAAAAATAAGAATTTTTTCCAAAGGAGAACAAAAAACTTTGTCCAAGCAAGGCACCCTTTTTTAAACATGACTATTGGTATTCCTAAAGCTTTACTTTATTGGAAACAGCCCCATTTTTGGGAAACTTTCTTCGAAAATTTAGGCTTTAAAGTACTTTTCTCGCCAGAAACCAATAAAGAGATTGTTGAAATGGGAGTTAAGGCTTCTGACCCCGAAACTTGCTTTGCTGAAAAAGTCTTTTTTGGCCATATTTTATGGCTTGAGGAAAAATGTGATTGGATTTTTGTTCCAAGATTAAAAACCAATTCGGAAAAACTTGAGTACTGTCCAAAATTTTTTGCCCTTCCAGATTTAGCAAAAATTCTAGTTAAATCTCCAATCCTAACCGAGACTTTTGATGAAAGAAAAGAAAAATTTGAGAAAACCTTAAGGAGATTGGGAAAAAAATTAAACAAGAACCAAAGAGAAGTAGGGGAAGCAGCAAAAACTGCCTTCTTAAAAGAAAAAGAATTGAAAGAAAAAGAAAAAGAAAATTTTTTAAAAGAAATGGAGATGAAAGAAAGAAAGATAGTATTGGTTTCCCACCCTTACAATTTATATGATGATTACGTGAATTTAGGAGTAAAAGAAAAGTTGGAAAAATTAGGAGCCCAACCTATCTTTATTGAAGAGGTACCGTTAGAAAAGTCAAAAGTCAAAAGTCAAAAGTCAAAAGTTAACGATAACGGTTATCCAAAATTTCACTGGGAATTTGGAAAGGAAATAATGGAGCAAATTGACACGATATTGAATTACAATATTGCTGGAGCAGTTGAAATTTCTTCTTTTCAGTGTGGTTGCGATGCAGTAATAAAAGAATTTGTCGAAAAAAAATTTAAACAAAACAAAATTCCCTTTTTATATTTAATTGTTGATGAACAAAGTGGCGAAGCTGGTATTCAAACCAGATTGGAAGCCTTTATGGATACAATATGAAAAAAAAGCCAATCATTACTTTTGCTAGATGGGGGAACTATACCATTGCTTTTAAAACCCTTTTTGATCAGTTGGGCTTGGAAGTTATTCCCCCAGAACCAACTAATTCAGCCAACATTGCTGAGGGAGTAAAAATTTCTCCGGAAATGTATTGTTTTCCATTGAAGGTGACTTTGGGTAATGTTATTCCTAGTTTAAGAAAGGGGGCCAATACTGTTTTTATGGTTCAAAATATTGGTGGTTCTTGCCGGCAGAGGTATTATGGGGCGGTTCAAGAAAAAGTCTTGAAAGAAGCAGGACACCATATTAACTTTTTAGATTTTAGAGCAACCCCTAAAGACATTTATTCAACCATAAAAAAAATTTCTGGAGCCTCGACTTGGCAGATTTTAAAAGCGGCTCGTTTCTTCTTTAAAAAATTAAGGTTAATTGAAAAAATTGAAAAGATGGCCCAGTTTTACCGGCCAAGAGAAATTGAGAAAGGAACTACTGATAGGATATTAACTGAAAGTTTCTTGGAGATTGAAAAGGCAGATAAAGAAAAAGATTTTTCAATAATCAAAAAAGAAACTTTAAAAAGATTTTCTAAAATTAAAATTGAGAAAAATAAAAAACTTCCCAAAGTAGCCCTGATTGGTGAAATTTACACTGTCTGTGATCCAGCTATCAACTTTGATTTAGAAAGCAAACTAGGGAGAGAAGGGATTGAAATTCATCGAGAGATGGATATTACCTATCATATAAAAAAATTAATTTTCCCCTGGAAAGACTGGATTATCCAAAGAAAAATAAATCCTTATTTAAAATCTACGGTGGGAGGTCACGGTAGAGATGCTATTTATGAAATGCTCAATTATGTAAAAAAAGATTTTGATGGAATAATCCACCTTCTACCTTTTGGCTGTATGCCGGAAGTCACGGTCAGGCCACTTTTACAAAAAATTCATTTAGAAAGTGGAATTCCATTTTTATCTTTATCTTTGGATGAACAAGTAGCTGAAGCTGGAATTAATACCAGGTTGGAAGCTTTTGTCGATGTAGTTAGGAATTATCATCAGAGCAAGAAATCATGAAAACTTATTTAGGTATTGATGTCGGTTCAATTTCTACTAACTTGGTTTTGATTGATGAAAAAAACCAGATTTTGTCTTCCCTTTATTTGCGAACCGAAGGAGATCCAATTATTGCTGTTCAAAAAGGATTAAAGGAATTAAAAAATCAAATTTCAATTCATAATCCGAATATTGAAATTGCTGGAGTAGGCACTACTGGTTCAGCAAGATATTTAGCTGGAGTAATTACTGGGGCTGATTTAATCAAAAACGAAATTACTGCTCATGCCAAAGGAGCTAGCTATTTTATTCCCGACGTCAGAACCGTAATCGAAATCGGTGGTCAAGATTCCAAAATTATCATTTTAGAAAACGGAGTTGCCGTCGATTTTGCCATGAATTTGATATGTGCTGCAGGAACCGGGTCTTTTCTTGATGCTCAAGCCTCTCGTTTAAAATTACCTATTGAAAAATTTGGTGAATTAGCTTTAAAATCAAACAGCCCGACGAATATAGGAAGTCGCTGCACCGTGTTCGCCGAGTCAGATATGATTCATAAACAACAAATTGGTCACAAAACTGAAGATATTGTAGCTGGACTCTGTCAGGGATTAGCCAGAAATTTTTTGAATAATGTAGCTAAGGGGAAGAATATAAAACCACCTATTGTTTTTCAGGGAGGGGTTTCTGAAAATGCTGGGATGAAAAGGGCCTTTGAGGAAGCTTTAGGAGAAAAAGTTATTATCCCCCCTTATAATACAGTGATAGGTGCGTTCGGAGTAGCTCTTTTAATTAAAGAGATGAATTTGCCCAGAACTAAATTTTTTGGTTTTGAAATTTCAGATAAAGATATTAAATGCACTTCTTTTCAATGCCAAGGTTGTCCTAACCGATGTGAAGTGATTGAAGCCAAAATAGATGGAAAAATCGTTGCTCGTTGGGGGGATCGCTGCGGTAAATGGTCAAACCTAAATGTAAATAATGCTTAATGATAGAAGAATATAAATTCGGTTCAATTACTATCAATGGAAAAACCTATGAGTACGATGTCGAAGTTCGTTGGACTGGTGAAGTTTTAAAATGGTGGCGAGGAGAAAGCCACGTTATTGATGTTGAAGATGTTAAAAGAGCAATTGAACAAAATCCAGAATTAATTATTATTGGCACTGGAGAAGCAGGGTTGGCTAAAGTAACTGATAAAGCTAAAACGGAGATTCTTTCCAGAGGAATCGGATTAATCATTGATAAAACTGAAGAAGCAGTTAAAACCTTCAATATCCAAAAAGGAGAATCTAAGAAGGAGGAAGGGAAGCAGAAAAAGGTAATTGGCCTTTTCCATTTAACTTGCTAAACAATATGCTAATTTTTTGGATTTTAATTTTTATTTTAAGTTTAGTGATTTTAGTAAAATCAGCTGATTGGTTTGTGGAAAGTGCAGAAAAAATAGGCCTGGCTTTAAAAATTTCTCCTTTTATAGTTGGGATGACTATTATTGCCATTGGTACCTCTTTTCCCGAACTTGCTTCTTCAATTGCCGCCACTCTTAAAGGAGCAACCGAAATTGTTGCTGCCAATACGGTGGGTTCAAACGTTGCTAATATTTTATTGATTGTTGGATTATCAGCAGTAGCGGCTCGAGCTTTAATAGTCAGAAGAAGCCTGATTGATTTAGATGCTCCTCTTTTGGGCGTGGCTACTTCCCTTTTTATCTTTGTGATGTGGGATAAAGAAATAGTATTTGGGGAGGGAATTTTACTAATTTTTGGTTTTTTAATTTATCTTTTATATACAATTTTTCATAGAAGAGAACCCGAAGAAACCCCGGAAGCAGTTGAGATTTTACCATCAAGAGTGGAAAGAAGAGAAATAGAGGCAAAAATTGGAAAAAAGCCAGAAAAATTAAATTTTAGAGTTTTCTTATTTTTGATTTTAGGAATGGCAGGCTTAGCAGTTGGAGCTAATTATACTATTGAAGCAATGCTAAAAATATCTGATATTTTAAAAATTGCTACATCCTTGGTTGCTATCACTGCTTTAGCCATTGGTACTTCCTTACCAGAATTAGTAGTTTCGATTCAAGCCGCTTCAAAGAAAAAATATGAAATTGCCTTAGGAAATATTTTTGGTTCAAATGTCTTTAATATTTTATTGGTGGCCGGGATTCCAGCTTTAATTAGGCCTTTAGTGGTGGATGAACTTACTTTTAGAATTGGCCTTCCATTTTTAGTTATTGCCACTTTGCTTTTTATAATCTCAGGAATTTCCCGGAGAATTCATATTTGGGAAGGAGCAATGTATCTTCTGCTTTACATTTTGTTTATCGTCAAACTCTGCGGATTATTTTAGGTACGCCAGGCAATTAAGTTTCCTTTAATTTCAAACTTTCCATTAATAAATTTTTCAATTACCCAAATATTAGCCTTACAATGATTTGTAACTTCAGAGACCGTTACCGAGCTTTTACCTTTAGTTAAAGCTAGATAGGGCAGAATTTGGTCAGCTAAATGTTTATCTAAACAAGCCTGGGATTTTTGTTCTTTTAACAATTCCAAAGCTGCTTCTTTTCCAACATCTTCGGCTCGCTTTCCTAATTTTCCTAAATTGTCAGTTCCTATTATCGTATTTTCAAATAGAGCCGCTAAACAAATTTGACTCCCAGGACATTGGCTTTTGTAATATTCAACCTTCTCTTCTATTGGTAATTTTAATTTTCCTAAAACCTCTCTTACTCCAGCCAATTGCCTTTCAGCAACTTTTTTATTTTTCAAAAATTCTGAAGCACCAGAAATTACTAGAATTTTTTGAAGCCTACCTCTTTCAGTTAAATGAAAGTTTTTCAACTTAGAAGGGTAAATGGTCACTTCAACCTTAGCTCCACCCTCTGGATAATAACCTCTTTCTAAAATATTAATTTCTACTTTTACTCCCATTTTTTCAAGAATTTTTAAAAAGATATATTGAAAATGGTCAATGGTTGGGGAGAAAAAAGTATCAGTGGCCCCACCATCAAAAGTAATTTTTAAAAGTTCAGGAGCAGGTAAAGCTGGAGGAATTAAAGCTTGCAGAACCAAAGTAATACTGCCGGCAGTCTCAATTTTTACCCGAAGATCTCTTGCTCTAATTTCTTCAGGATAGAATTTAATTTCTTCTGAATTAAGGTAATCTCCTTCTAATTTCCCATTGCAAAGTTGAGCTAGGGCCTGAATACCCAAAAGATGTTGGATAGCCAATCCTGGTTTTGGTCTCGATTTTCTAATATTAAAAACGTGGCAGGGCTTCTTAGTTACTGTTGAAAGTGCACAAGCAGTCCTCAATATTTGACCTCCGCCAGAACCATATGCGCCATCAATTTCGATCATATTAATCTATTCTAAAATTTTTACAAAATTAAGACAAAGTGATAGATTTTAATTAGAATAATTGAAGAAAAAAATGAAAGGTATTAAATTAATTTGTAAATTAAATAAAGATTGGCAACCTGGCAATATCAAGCTAAAGAAAGCCGGAGGACAGACCAACAGAAATTGGGTAGTAGAACACAAAAAACAAAAGTTTTTCGTCAGGCTGCCCTGGGAGTTCAAAGGCATTGTTGACAGAGAAGCAGAAGCCAGGAACATTTTAACTCTAACCAGATGTAAGAAATTAGTCGAGGTTTTGCCAAAATACTACCTCTACATTTTTAAGGGAAAGAATATTTTATCTTCGAAAAAGGAGAAATTCAACTTTCTTGATGGAACGCAGGTCTTAGAATATATCGAAGGCAAAGACATCAATGGGAAAGATTTAAAAAAACCAGAGATTCAGAGGGCTTTGCTTAAAACTCTTCATACTTTTCATACCAGTGGAGTAAAATTTGTTAATCCTTACGATGTTTTTAGAGACGAAATTTTAAAATACAAAAATAAGGCCAAAAAATATCCGCTAAAAAAAATTCTCGGGAGAAAGAAAATTGAAAGAATAGAAAACATTGAGAAGGCGATGAAAGAAAAGTTAACCTTTGGTGGAAAGCTCTCCACTCATAACGACCTCATTTTTGAAAATTTGAGGTTAGGAAAAGATGGTAAGGTTTATCTTTTGGATTTTGAATACGCTGGATTAAATATTAGAGATGGCCTCCATTATGATTTGGGAATTATTTTTGGGGGAAATCTTTTCCAAAAAAATCCAATAAAACCCGAAATTTTTAAGGAGATATTAGAGAAGGCAAAAAAAATATACAAAAAAGACTTGGATGATTATAAAATATATTGCGGAGCTTTAACCAACATTTTAGTTATGTTTTGGTGGGGGATAGTTAAATATTTCAGTTCAAAAACTAAAGCAGAAAAAAGATATTTTAGAGATTATGTTTTAAAACGGGGGAAAGGAATTGAAGAAATTTACCGTTATATAAAAAAAGGAGTTAGGCGGGCCTAACTCCGGTTACTTGATAGAGAATATCTGCTACCCCAGCGGCGTAAAGCTTGTTAGAAATAATCCCTTCTCTTTGCGCTACCACTTCTTTGCACTTGGAAGTAGCATTGGCTGGGCAGCCGATTTGTCCCACAGCGCTGAACATGGGGAAGTCTCCTGGAGAATCTCCAATGCCAAAAAGCTCTTCTGTTTTTACTCCTTCTACCTCACAGAGAAACTTTACCCCCGAGGCCTTATCAATGTTGGCTGGGCTGAGATCTACTGCAATAGAAGAGTGATGGATAGTGACCAATTGGGCCTGGACAAGATCCTTGACCTGTTCTTCAATCATCTGGCTGACCTGCTCAATGGTTATTTGTGAGCTTTCGGTAAGTTCGATTGCTACACAGATTTGATTCCCAGGATAGAGAAATAGATCATTTGGGTATTGGGCGAGGATTGGTGGAATTCGGCGTTGGGAAATTTCCTGGAAAGCTTCTTTTACTTCCTTAGTCAGGGCCGGGTTCTCTAAGAGTTGTTTGATATAACGGTTAAAAAGGAAAACCCCACTTTCGATAATCGACCACCAGTTAGGGATGCCAATGTCGAACAGAATTGATTCTGCAGAGCCGTATTCTCTGCCGGTACAGATTCCTATTTTAGGAAATCTGTCCTGGTTTGACATCTTGACGTATTTGTATAGTTGGCGGCGACCTAAGTCATGTTTCCAGGGGATTACCCCGTCAGTGATAGTAAGTACTCCATCTCTATCAA
>Ga0307431_1000600_pt1 | contig 23481 bp, 15 predicted proteins | sample SalMarWE160170MG_FD_202155 | JGI IMG/M metagenome (GOLD analysis project Ga0307431, IMG submission 202155) | Salt marsh sediment microbial communities from the Plum Island Ecosystem LTER, Massachusetts, United States - WE1603-170 | ecosystem: Environmental > Aquatic > Marine > Intertidal zone >...
TAATTTCCGGGATTTCAAAGAATCTGTAAAAAACGCGAAAACTATTCTTTATCTTGCGGACAATGTCGGCGAAACGGTTTTCGACTCGTTATTATTAGAGGAAATCAAAAATATTGACCCTGAAAAAGAAATAATATACGCGGTAAGAGAAAAACCTATAATAAACGATGCGCTAAAAGAAGACGCGGTAACTGCAGGTATAGATAGATTTGCCAAAATAATTTCGAGTGGGTCAGAGGTTCCGGGGACTATTATTCCCCTGTGTTCAAAACCTTTTATTGACGTCTTTAAAAAAGCCGATTTAGTAATTAGCAAAGGGCAGGGAAATTATGAAACCTTATCTGATGAAAAAAGACCGATATTTTTTCTGTTTATGGCAAAATGCCCTGTGATTGCCAGAGATGTAAACTGCGAAGTTGGAGAAATTATTTTGGTTCGTAATCATAATTAATTTTCCGGTAAGAATCAAATGCCGACTTACGAATACAAATCGGGGGTTGAACTATATAGTTTAAAAGAGAAGATAGAAAATTGCAGTAAATGTCCTTTATCTAAAACCAGAAAGGATGCTCTTCCCGGGGAGGGTAATCCGGAATCCAGAGTTATGCTGATTGCTCAAGCTCCCGGAGAAAAAGAAGATGAAGAAGGACGCATGTTCGTTGGTCCCACAGGCAAAGCGCTGAATGAGTTACTCGGAGAACTTGAAGTGAAAAGAAATAGCCTCTATTTGACAAATCTTATTAAGTGTATGCTCCCAAATTACCGAAAACCCAGACAGGAAGAAATAGAGGCTTGTTCAGAATATCTCGACAGAGAGATAGATATTGTAAGCCCTGAAATAATATCTCCGCTGGGATATTATTCTACACAGTATATATGTAATAAATACGATTATCCTTTACCCTATAAAAAAGAAGACCAGAAAAATATTTACGGGAAACTTTTCCTTGCACAGGGGAAAAAGATATATCCCCTGACTCATCCTACCGCTCTGGTTTTTGATACTACAGATAAAGAAAAAATAAAACAGAATTATGCTAAGCTTAAAATTTTGCTTTCAGAATGTAAATGGTATCCCGTGTGTCCGATGAAAAGATTCTATTCGGCCGGTATGCTCGAAAGTAAATGGGTCGAGCTTTACTGTAAAGGTGATTGGAAAAGCTGTGTCAGGTATAAGATGGAGGAAAATGGCGAGGCACATCCGGATTGGATGTTACCCGATGGCAGTATAGATGCGAGATTAAAAAGCAGATAGGAGGATATGTAAAATGGAAGTAAAAATAGTTTTTGATAATACCAGTTTAAACGGAGAATTTACACCCGGTTGGGGATTTTCCTGTTTGATAGATAAGACTATATTATTCGATACAGGAGAAAAATCTGAATATATATTTAAAAACATGGAAAACCTGGACATAGATGTTTCTCAAATAGAGAAAGTGGTAATATCCCATGACCACTGGGACCATACAGGGGGATTGTGGGGTTTACTTGAAAGAACGGAAGGTATAGATGTTTACGGATGTCCTAACTTTAGTGAGGAATTTAAGAAAAGAGTTGTTTCTCTCGGAGGGAATTTAGTTCTAACGGAGGAACTTACCCAGATTAAGAAAGATATTTTCGCGACTGGTGAAATCGAGGGGAGTTATAAGGGTTCCTTTATAGCGGAACAGGCGCTCTTGATAAAAAGGAAAGAAGGTATTATTATAATTACCGGCTGTTCTCATCCGGGTATCGTGAAAATTATAAAAGAAATTAAAAACAATTTTCCCGACGAGAGAATTAAGCTTGTTTTTGGAGGGTTTCATTTGATGGATAAAGATGATAGAGAAGTGGAACTTATCGTAGAAAAATTTAAAGAATTGGGAGTAGAAATGGTTGGTCCCACCCACTGCACCGGATATGAAGCGCAGGTTATTTTTGAAAAGGTATATAAAGATAATTTTATTAAAATAGCGGCGGGAAAAATTTTTGAGATTTAAAGAATGTTTAAAGAAATTATAAGGGAATTAAAAGAACACGCGCCGTTTACAGTATTAGGCGCGTTCACGGGTATTGCTATAATGTTTTTTTTCGGACAGATACCATCCGGAATTGCTCATAATGTTTTTTACACATTACATCCAATGCATGTTATTCTGAGCGCTTTCGCGACCGCTTCAATGTATAAGCTTCACAAATGCGGTCTTTTAAAAGGCAAATGTAAACTTTTGATATTGCTGGCTATTGGTTATTTTGGTTCTGTGGGAATCGCGACAATAAGCGATTCTGTAATTCCTTTTGCCGGAGAAGTATTGCTGGATTTGCCTAATAGAGAAATACACCTTGGATTTATAGAGAAATGGTGGCTGGTTAATCCTCTGGCAATAATAGGAGTTATTTTCGCGTATTTTAGACCCGAAACAAAGTTTCCTCACATGGGTCATGTTTTGTTAAGCACATGGGCTTCACTTTTTCACATAATTATGAGTATGGGTACAGTAGTATTGTGGTTTCAGTATTTGTATATTTTCCTGTTTCTTTTTCTGGCTGTATGGATTCCCTGCTGTGTTAGTGACATTGTTTTTCCTCTTTTGTTTGTGAAGGAATCTGAAAATGGAGAATAAAATTCAAAAGAAACAAACGACAAACAGTTTAAAAATTAGACCTTTCGAGCAATATACAGAAAGATATGAAAAATGGTTCGAGAATAACCGATTTGCTTATACCTCAGAATTAGAAGCTGTAAAAAGTTTACTGCCCGAAGGTGGAGGAATTGAAATAGGTGTGGGTGCCGGAAGGTTCGCGGAACCTCTAGGAATAGAATTCGGGATCGATCCATCGATTGCTATGCTTGGAAAAGCGAAGAAAAGAAAAATTAGTGTTGTCGTAGGTGTCGGGGAATGCCTGCCAATTGCAGGGAATTCTTTTGATTTTGCTTTAATTACAACTACCCTTTGTTTTTTGAACAATATAGAAGAAACTTTTAAAGAAGTAAAAAGAATTCTCAAAGAAAATGGTTCCATTATTTTAGGTTTTATCGACAGGGAAAGCTTTCTGGGTGAATTATATCTGAAAAAGAAAGAAAAAAGTCCGTTTTATAAAACCGCGAATTTCTATTCTGTAAAAGAAGTTATAGAAAAATTAAACAAAACAGGATTTTTTAGACCGGAAATAAATCAAACACTTTTTACCTTTCTCGAAGAACTTAGCCGGATAGATGATATTAAAGACGGTTATGGGGAAGGGGGTTTTGTAATTATAAGGATGAGAAAAAACCGGGAGGTTTAAATGGCGGTAATGGAAATAAGTGTTGTTCCGATTGGAACAGAAGGCTCCTCCTTAAGTAGTTATGTCGCGGAAGCCATAGAAGTTTTAAAGTGCGAATCGGATATAAAATACCAGTTGACTTCAATGGGTACAATTATAGAGGCAAAGTCTATCGAGAAATTATTGTCGGTCGCGGAAAAGATGCACAATATTGTTTTCGGAGATGAGGTTAGAAGGGTTGTAACTACAATTAAATTAGATGAAAGAAAGGATAAGGAATTGACAATGGATGGGAAAGTAAAATCCGTTGAGGAGAAACTTAGAAACAAATAGAAACCACAAGATTTTACCCTGGTACAGTCGTTCCTCCCTACAGGGCAGGCAGATTAACACAAGATTTTTTATTGTAGGAGGGATTTCCTAATCCCGATAAACAACTACCACAGAGACGCCGAGAACGCAAAGCTTATTTTTTTGTTTCTCAAGCCAACAGCCTCAGCGAAAGGCAGATAGCTATTTTTATCACATGTAGAGCATGTAAAGGTTGTAGTTTTTTTTGACTTGTACCCGTTGACTAATAGTTTTATTTTACTTTTTACGCTTCAAGGTCAGCCCTCGTTGATTCAATTCCTTATAGGTAGGATTGGAAGACGCAAACAAATTGGGGTAAAATTCAAATTAAGGAGTTTAATTCCTTATAGGTAGGATTGGAAGATACCAAACTGTACTGGAAGACTCATTATCTCTGCGGTTTCAATTCCTTATAGGTAGGATTGGAAGATAAGGTTACTTGCTACGTTGACCCATTTATTTCCAGTTTCAATTCCTTATAGGTAGGATTGGAAGGTACTTGTTCTATTTCTTTAGGCTCAACTCCATAAGGGTTTCAATTCCTTATAGGTAGGATTGGAAGTTTTACATAGAAGCTTTTTAAAGCGATTTCTCTTAGGTTTCAATTCCTTATAGGTAGGATTGGAAGTTCTCCGGATGATTACAATGTGCCGGAAGAACTCAGTTTCAATTCCTTATAGGTAGGATTGGAAGTTTCTTGTCTATACCGACACTGATTCTCTAAAAAGTAGTTTCAATTCCTTATAGGTAGGATTGGAAGGGAGAAAAAATCATGAGAATATGGATAGGTAAAATAATGTTTCAATTCCTTATAGGTAGGATTGGAAGCAAGAAAAATTTCATGGATGGCGAGCACTTCATCCACGGTTTCAATTCCTTATAGGTAGGATTGGAAGAAATGTGCCATCCATATGAGTGCGCTCCCATTAACAGTTTCAATTCCTTATAGGTAGGATTGGAAGTGCTACTTGCGGGCTGGAAGAAAAATGGTGTATCTGGTTTCAATTCCTTATAGGTAGGATTGGAAGGACTTTAAAGATCAGTACGATATGAAAAGACATCAATGTTTCAATTCCTTATAGGTAGGATTGGAAGAAAAAAGAGGAGTATTTAGACTGGGCTAATTGGCTTAGTTTCAATTCCTTATAGGTAGGATTGGAAGCAGATAGAGATAAGATATATCAAGAACTAAAAGCTTGTTTCAATTCCTTATAGGTAGGATTGGAAGATAAAAAAAGTCATATTTCTCCCTGAAAGTTTTTTTGAGTTTCAATTCCTTATAGGTAGGATTGGAAGATTGATATTCTTCAATATACAGATTCCACGAGAACTAGTTTCAATTCCTTATAGGTAGGATTGGAAGGGTTTTTAACCATTTTGCGAGGTCTGCCTTAGTTGCGGTTTCAATTCCTTATAGGTAGGATTGGAAGTTGAGTCAACTGTTTTCATCTGCGGCTATCTCTTGCGTTTCAATTCCTTATAGGTAGGATTGGAAGATAGAATCTGTCCTCAAACAATTGCCTACAAACACAGTTTCAATTCCTTATAGGTAGGATTGGAAGTGGTTTTCTTCATCTAAATTTGGTATCCTTATGAAAGTTTCAATTCCTTATAGGTAGGATTGGAAGTCAAAAATAGCTATTATAGCATTAGCGGCACTATTAGGTTTCAATTCCTTATAGGTAGGATTGGAAGACCTTTTTCATATCCCCAATTAACTGCGATTACTTCGTTTCAATTCCTTATAGGTAGGATTGGAAGTACAAAGAACTTTATATTCTGATGGAACCTCAGCTGAGTTTCAATTCCTTATAGGTAGGATTGGAAGTATTTATCTCGGCTTGTAAGTCTTCAGGGGTCTCAAAGTTTCAATTCCTTATAGGTAGGATTGGAAGGTTTCCCATGAAGCAATTAAATGAGAAGTTCCGGGGTTTCAATTCCTTATAGGTAGGATTGGAAGTAAAAAATGATTATAATGAAATTATGGGAACAATTCAGTTTCAATTCCTTATAGGTAGGATTGGAAGTTATATCACCATGTATTTCATGCCCTTCTTTAATGGTTTCAATTCCTTATAGGTAGGATTGGAAGATAGGTATTAATTCCCTTCCAGCCCTTGCTCCGAGTTTCAATTCCTTATAGGTAGGATTGGAAGAAACGTATGGGTTCCTATATGGTAAAGAGTACGGAGTTTCAATTCCTTATAGGTAGGATTGGAAGCCAATACGACCTTAAACGTATCGGCAGTTGAATTTTTGAGTTTCAATTCCTTATAGGTAGGATTGGAAGTTAAACGCTTATGGCTATCAGAGAGACGAGAGTAAGTCTAAGTTTCAATTCCTTATAGGTAGGATTGGAAGTTACCATACGATATTTGATGTTGGCCCAGAAATAGAGGTTTCAATTCCTTATAGGTAGGATTGGAAGATATATTTATGGATGCGTCTAAACTTCCAGATGATGGTTTCAATTCCTTATAGGTAGGATTGGAAGACTTGTAAGAGTTATAACTCCAGCATCATGTCTGGGTTTCAATTCCTTATAGGTAGGATTGGAAGAACAGATTTCACAAAAGCATGGAGAAAGAGAATAGGGTTTCAATTCCTTATAGGTAGGATTGGAAGTAACATGGTTATCTTCATCACGTGGTTTATCTCTAGTTTCAATTCCTTATAGGTAGGATTGGAAGGCCTATACGGAAGGTAGGGAAAAGCTTCTGAAAGAGTTTCAATTCCTTATAGGTAGGATTGGAAGTATAACTATAGCTAAAGCTATGGCTTTTAATGATAAGTTTCAATTCCTTATAGGTAGGATTGGAAGTGAGTTAGGTTCAGGCTTTTCTTCTCCTTTACCAAGTTTCAATTCCTTATAGGTAGGATTGGAAGCAATTCGAGGGAAATATCATTAATATCCCCTTCTGAAGTTTCAATTCCTTATAGGTAGGATTGGAAGACAAGGAGCTACAGCGAATCAAGCCTTAATGACAATGTTTCAATTCCTTATAGGTAGGATTGGAAGTTTGTATACTTTTTCGGGAAGGGGTTTCCTTTTATAGTTTCAATTCCTTATAGGTAGGATTGGAAGTGGGACACAATCTCGTTCTTCTACGAAATCTTTATAAAGTTTCAATTCCTTATAGGTAGGATTGGAAGCTTATTATGAGGGTAGAGTTTATGTGGCTCGGCATCCAGAGTTTCAATTCCTTATAGGTAGGATTGGAAGCCAAGTATCCCTGTAGTGAAAGATTCAGGCAAGATTAGTTTCAATTCCTTATAGGTAGGATTGGAAGAAATTAGTGGAATGGAAAATCATAAAGGAGAAGAAAGTTTCAATTCCTTATAGGTAGGATTGGAAGTTTCTAAGAATACGGAAAGAAAGTCCGGCAACCGAGTTTCAATTCCTTATAGGTAGGATTGGAAGCAGAGTCTCTCCTTACCTTGTATCTGTGGTTAATTATACGTTTCAATTCCTTATAGGTAGGATTGGAAGTTAAGCCTCCTTTTTAGGTTGAACATTTTATTATAGTTTCAATTCCTTATAGGTAGGATTGGAAGATTAAAAACCTTGAAGGTGTGCCGGGAATATTTAAAAGGTTTCAATTCCTTATAGGTAGGATTGGAAGGTTTTTTCAATTATTGAGCCGGGTGATCTTGCTTATCTGTTTCAATTCCTTATAGGTAGGATTGGAAGAAAAATTCATCAACTTCATAGGGGGCGAAATGATTAGTTTCAATTCCTTATAGGTAGGATTGGAAGTGTAGAGAAAGTATCAACTAAATTTCCATTTATAAAGTTTCAATTCCTTATAGGTAGGATTGGAAGTAATAATCAAAAAGAAAGTTTCGTATATCAAAAGTATAGGTTTCAATTCCTTATAGGTAGGATTGGAAGATATAAGGAAGACGAAGTGGTTAAATCTCTCTGTGGTAGTTTCAATTCCTTATAGGTAGGATTGGAAGGTATATCAAAAGCATAGTAAAAGGCTAATTTACAAGTTTCAATTCCTTATAGGTAGGATTGGAAGCGGTACAACCAATTCTGCGCATAAGGTGTTGTAGTAAGGTTTCAATTCCTTATAGGTAGGATTGGAAGCATAATTACAGGGTTAGCATTGTGATTGTAACATCTTAGTTTCAATTCCTTATAGGTAGGATTGGAAGCCTTCCGTGACAGTTGAATCGCCATCAATTATAAAGTTTCAATTCCTTATAGGTAGGATTGGAAGACTTCAAAATCTCACCAGGAAAGGGCGCACTTTCGGGTTTCAATTCCTTATAGGTAGGATTGGAAGTTGACAAATTATAATTAAATGTTAAATTTATATAAGTTTCAATTCCTTATAGGTAGGATTGGAAGCATTTTAGGAAAGTCAACTAAACTCATGGCATAAGGGGTTTCAATTCCTTATAGGTAGGATTGGAAGAGTTGACGCTGTTACAACCCCGTCTTATGCACCTCCGTTTCAATTCCTTATAGGTAGGATTGGAAGATTATGCTACCGATCCAATTTATGCTGAGGAATTAACGTTTCAATTCCTTATAGGTAGGATTGGAAGTCAAAGGAGAAAAAATGAGAGCATGGGTAGGTAGAAGTTTCAATTCCTTATAGGTAGGATTGGAAGTCGATAAGAAGGAAGATGAAGACGAATTGCCGTTCTGAGTTTCAATTCCTTATAGGTAGGATTGGAAGTTTTCCGTCGGTATAATGACCGAGCATATACTCATGTTTCAATTCCTTATAGGTAGGATTGGAAGAAAACTCATGGGTTCTCACATGGTGCGAAGTACGGAGTTTCAATTCCTTATAGGTAGGATTGGAAGTAACAAGGCAAGTTCATTATCCTTAGAATTTTATGAGTTTCAATTCCTTATAGGTAGGATTGGAAGTCAAAGGAGAAAAAATGAGAGCATGGGTAGGTAGAAGTTTCAATTCCTTATAGGTAGGATTGGAAGCTAACAAGGCAAGTTCATTATCCTTAGAATTTTATGAGTTTCAATTCCTTATAGGTAGGATTGGAAGTTGGCAGTAGCTACCAATACCAATTCCCCTGTTTCGCGTTTCAATTCCTTATAGGTAGGATTGGAAGAATACAATATTATCCACATTAGACTCTACAATTCTGTTTCAATTCCTTATAGGTAGGATTGGAAGACTTTTTTAGAAGATTTAGCAGATTGGACACAAAAAAGTTTCAATTCCTTATAGGTAGGATTGGAAGAAGGGAGGAATAAGTGAAAAAACGAGAAATTTCAGGTTTCAATTCCTTATAGGTAGGATTGGAAGCACCATAAGGATTGGAACAAGCCGCGTTGGGTGTATAAAGTTTCAATTCCTTATAGGTAGGATTGGAAGTAGCGCAAAGCCTTCGCCGAACTAACACGTGTAAGTTTCAATTCCTTATAGGTAGGATTGGAAGTTTTTCCAGACATTTTTATCTCCTAATTTTATAGAAGTTTCAATTCCTTATAGGTAGGATTGGAAGCCTCTTTTCTTAGGAGTGAAAGCCCCTTTTTCAAGTTTCAATTCCTTATAGGTAGGATTGGAAGACGGAAACAATAAAAGACAAAGAACCGGCAACAATCTCAGTTTCAATTCCTTATAGGTAGGATTGGAAGTCAGAAAGTCTCTATTGGAGCGAATGACGATTTCGGGTTTCAATTCCTTATAGGTAGGATTGGAAGTGTATCTTTGTATATACGTATCTTAGCAAATTATTTGTTTCAATTCCTTATAGGTAGGATTGGAAGTGGATACTTATTCCCCATATATAGACGCATACAATGGGTTTCAATTCCTTATAGGTAGGATTGGAAGGCATTGAACAATGCACAGATAGGATATATAGCTTATAAGTTTCAATTCCTTATAGGTAGGATTGGAAGCTCCTACCTTAAATTGCTAATATATTGCCCTTTTGGGCGTTTCAATTCCTTATAGGTAGGATTGGAAGTCTTCACCATACCTCTGCAAATCTAACGACTCCTCTGAAGTTTCAATTCCTTATAGGTAGGATTGGAAGTTGGTATCGGCATATTACCCCCCTATTCATTGAAAGTTTCAATTCCTTATAGGTAGGATTGGAAGGGATATGGGAGTTATAAAGAAAGGGAGCGGTACTCTGTTTCAATTCCTTATAGGTAGGATTGGAAGTTTAGTCAAGGTACTGATAGAGGTGTGTTTTACTAGTTTCAATTCCTTATAGGTAGGATTGGAAGGGAGTTTTACTTTTACTAAAAGGAAAGGTATCAAAAGTTTCAATTCCTTATAGGTAGGATTGGAAGTAAAAAAGAAGAATTGGCTGAGTATTATAAACTTTAGTTTCAATTCCTTATAGGTAGGATTGGAAGTTACAAACTTTCTCCTTACCTTGTAAGGATTACAAAGTTTCAATTCCTTATAGGTAGGATTGGAAGCTTCGGAGATTATATCCATGTGAGGGCTTTTTAAGAGTTTCAATTCCTTATAGGTAGGATTGGAAGTATATTCGCAAAGATTACCCCAAAACTCCCAACATCGTTTCAATTCCTTATAGGTAGGATTGGAAGTAAATTTGACGGGTTAAATATAACTTGGGGGACCATGTTTCAATTCCTTATAGGTAGGATTGGAAGAGTTTTAGCGGTTATAGGGATTCTTGGAATAATAGAAAGTTTCAATTCCTTATAGGTAGGATTGGAAGCCCATGCCCTGTTAATCCTAAATTTGACGGGTTAAATAGTTTCAATTCCTTATAGGTAGGATTGGAAGATAGAGGAAAAAATAAGGAAGAATTTGGGATTGAGGTTTCAATTCCTTATAGGTAGGATTGGAAGAGCTTATTAAATTCGAATACGACCCTGGAATTTATGCGTTTCAATTCCTTATAGGTAGGATTGGAAGCCGGAAGTTGGGACAATAAAAAGTAGATCTTCTATGTTTCAATTCCTTATAGGTAGGATTGGAAGAAACAAGAGGAGAAGCAGAAGCTATTGTCTTATAAGAGTTTCAATTCCTTATAGGTAGGATTGGAAGTTAAAGGTCCCGGGTTCTATGACACGGATTATAGGGGTTTCAATTCCTTATAGGTAGGATTGGAAGCATTGGGGTATTTTATTTGTTTTCATTACATATATAAGTTTCAATTCCTTATAGGTAGGATTGGAAGCCATTGGGGTATTTTATTTGTTTTCATTACATATATAAGTTTCAATTCCTTATAGGTAGGATTGGAAGGATCATTTTTAAGATAAATCTTAATGTGTGCTGTAATCAGTTTCAATTCCTTATAGGTAGGATTGGAAGCTGGTCGAGATGGGTATTAAAACAATTACATGTTTGTTTCAATTCCTTATAGGTAGGATTGGAAGATCTAAATGCCTTGCGTTTGTGGGCCCGTATATTGGGGTTTCAATTCCTTATAGGTAGGATTGGAAGTCCGGACACTTTGTAAAGGGTGTTTTTCTGTAAACTGTTTCAATTCCTTATAGGTAGGATTGGAAGTTAACTGCTAAATCTCAAATGTGTAACCGTGATTTTGGTTTCAATTCCTTATAGGTAGGATTGGAAGTCGGGTTCGCGTTACTGTGTAGAGCTTTTTATATTTGTTTCAATTCCTTATAGGTAGGATTGGAAGTCACTGGAGCAGTCCAAGCACCTGGATACATTGGAGGTTTCAATTCCTTATAGGTAGGATTGGAAGACTCGATCTCCATCTTCACTATATACTTAATAGAACTGTTTCAATTCCTTATAGGTAGGATTGGAAGTTACCATCTACAACCCCATTAGTCGCAGCAGTCCCAGGTTTCAATTCCTTATAGGTAGGATTGGAAGTTAGAGTGTCAACTTTATATAAACGGCTATAACTTTGTTTCAATTCCTTATAGGTAGGATTGGAAGAAAGTATTACAACTTCAGGGATTAAGTGATTGTAAATAGTTTCAATTCCTTATAGGTAGGATTGGAAGCTGTCATTAAATTTAACATTATCTAATCCATCTAAGTTTCAATTCCTTATAGGTAGGATTGGAAGTCTCTTTCCCCGAGGCCTCACCAGCCAAACGAGCCAAGTTTCAATTCCTTATAGGTAGGATTGGAAGTCAAAGGGAACGAGCAGGTATTTGTATCAAAACTTAGTTTCAATTCCTTATAGGTAGGATTGGAAGTAATAGCACCACATATTTTTTCAGCTCTTTCTTGAGTTTCAATTCCTTATAGGTAGGATTGGAAGTGGCAGGATTGGATAGGCACCCCCGATGAAATAGGTTTCAATTCCTTATAGGTAGGATTGGAAGATTGATTTCCAGTCTTGATGAGAAGTTATTTGAACTGTTTCAATTCCTTATAGGTAGGATTGGAAGTCAGAACAAGGACTCCATTATGATGTTGTTCTCTCTGTGTTTCAATTCCTTATAGGTAGGATTGGAAGCCTCCTTTAAGGGGTTAAGGTTAATGATTCATTTGAGTTTCAATTCCTTATAGGTAGGATTGGAAGGTATAAAGATAATCTCAACAAGGCGTTTGATCTGTGTTTCAATTCCTTATAGGTAGGATTGGAAGATTGCTTGAAAATAGGAGATAAAGATGAAAGAGGAAAGTTTCAATTCCTTATAGGTAGGATTGGAAGCTTCCTTGTACGGTCTCAACCAAGCTCCTGTTCCTCCGTTTCAATTCCTTATAGGTAGGATTGGAAGTTATACTATTCATTTAAAATCCTCCTTTTTAAAGTGTTTCAATTCCTTATAGGTAGGATTGGAAGTCTTATCTTTGACACTGATTTCGACATTTTTTTTAATGGTTTCAATTCCTTATAGGTAGGATTGGAAGTCCGTTTATCTCTTCAGGAATCCTGTGAATACAAGGTTTCAATTCCTTATAGGTAGGATTGGAAGTGGTGGTGAGCCTGTACTTGCTTATGCTTGGTTAGAATTGTTTCAATTCCTTATAGGTAGGATTGGAAGATTCCCTCCATATATAAGAAATATGGATAATAATTGGTTTCAATTCCTTATAGGTAGGATTGGAAGTCTCCTTGATTTTACTTTTTAATTCAGTCAATATTTGTTTCAATTCCTTATAGGTAGGATTGGAAGATAAAAGGATTCATAACACCTTTAATATTAGGGCTTGTGGGTTTCAATTCCTTATAGGTAGGATTGGAAGTTTTAAAACTTGCGGATAAGGAAGGGTCAAAAGTTGCAAGTTTCAATTCCTTATAGGTAGGATTGGAAGTCGCATAGAGTTTGAGGTAATTGAAAATAGGGCTTAAGTTTCAATTCCTTATAGGTAGGATTGGAAGTCTTTCTATCAAGGTCAAATACAATCTGTTCTATAAAGTTTCAATTCCTTATAGGTAGGATTGGAAGAAGGGAAAAAAATTAATTGAGGATCACCCTTTTTAGTTTCAATTCCTTATAGGTAGGATTGGAAGGTATATTTATAGCTTCCCTGAGCTATTTATATAAATAGTTTCAATTCCTTATAGGTAGGATTGGAAGAAGCAGTAACAGGACTTAACCGGCTGCTTATGACTTGTTTCAATTCCTTATAGGTAGGATTGGAAGATTTGCAGGCATAGGTTTTGCAGACTTCTCTTCTGGGTTTCAATTCCTTATAGGTAGGATTGGAAGAAACACAGCGACCGGAACTGGGTTAACACATGGAAAGTTTCAATTCCTTATAGGTAGGATTGGAAGCTAACCATGCGAACCAATCCCCCTTTGGATTATTTCGGTTTCAATTCCTTATAGGTAGGATTGGAAGATGCTTCGCAGATGACAAAAGCCCTCTATCAAGTCAGTTTCAATTCCTTATAGGTAGGATTGGAAGATGGGGACTGTGAGATTAAACTTATTTAATGAATTAGTGTTTCAATTCCTTATAGGTAGGATTGGAAGTAACCATAGATACAAGGTAAGGAGAAACTCTGTAAGTTTCAATTCCTTATAGGTAGGATTGGAAGTTGTTCTTTGCAAAGGTTTACATCCTTTCCAATTTTGTTTCAATTCCTTATAGGTAGGATTGGAAGACAAAAGGCGGAGAAAACACATACCTTGAAGTTAAAAAGTTTCAATTCCTTATAGGTAGGATTGGAAGATAGAGATTGCACAATAGAGTATCATAGAAATTACAAGTTTCAATTCCTTATAGGTAGGATTGGAAGTTCAAGTGTTTTTCCATCTTGAAGCACGAATCCCAGTTTCAATTCCTTATAGGTAGGATTGGAAGTCAGGGATAGCGCTATCTTCACTTTTCATAATCTTTGTTTCAATTCCTTATAGGTAGGATTGGAAGCTATAATTTTTCAAGGTGGATATGAAGAATTTTTCAGTTTCAATTCCTTATAGGTAGGATTGGAAGTCGTTATTATAATAGTATTCAACAAGATAGAAATGTCAAGATTCGCTCTTCCTATGCTTTTAATTAACATATCGAACTGGAAGCATAGTGTTTGTAATCGTTTTTCGGTTTTTGTTTTTGCGTCTATCAAGGGGGGTTTTCACATTATCTGTGATGGACGATTACCAATTTGCAATCCATGGCTCATATTCTTTATCTCCCAAAAGATGTTTTTCAATCTTATATGCTTCCATTCTAATTAGGCTCCTGTAACTAACGTTTCTTCCCAGGTTTCTGTGTTTTATAGTCTGTTTGAGTTTTTCATCCATTCCTTCAACATATATTTTTCTTCCTGATTCATTAAGATAAATACCACCAAGTTCTGGAACAAAATGTTTCTTCTGTATCATTTTTTTATTTATTAATGTAAATACCAACCTGTCCACAAGAATAGGTTTAAATATTTCAGCAAGGTCAAGATTCAATGAAAAACGTCTGAAGTTCGAGGTATGTAAAAAACCGATTCTTGGATCAAGATGAGTTTTATAGATTTCTGATAAGCAATAGGTGTAAACTAAAGAATTACCAAAACTTATTAATGCATTAATTCTGCTTTGAGGTGGTCTCCTCGTTCTTATAGAATACGCGAAGTCCTTTTCTTTAATTATCTCGTTAAAACACTTATAGTAAATATTTTTTGAATTTCCTTCAATTGCCATCAACTCATTTATACTATTTGATTTTTCGAGATTTCCGGATAATCCAGTAAGTTTATTAATTGAGTCTTCAAGCGAGACATTCTTTTCTCTGTTATAATAATACCGAATTACTCTGAGGCAGTTTTCGATAGCGCCTTTAACAAATTTTTTTGCAATTCTCAATCTCTTTTCGTTTTCCATATAATGTTCTGCTTGTTTCAGTATAATTTCTCCTGAATTGTAATGTTCTCTTGGGTAGAAACTTCCCGAGTAGTAACCATAATAATTAAAAAAATGCACAATTATTTTATTTTGAGAAAGGAAATCCAGAAGTTTTTTATTTATGGTGATTTCGCCAAAAATTTGAATTTCTCCTGTATTTTCAACAGGTAGATATTTCTTTTTGTTGTCTTCTGTCTCAAAATACAGGGTATTCTGCTTTCTTTTCAATTCACCATTTGAGAAGATATATACAGTTTTCTTCATATAATAATTTGTTCTCCTCCTTTTTCCTTACCCATAGTTTCGCGAGATGTATAAACTTTTGTCCTGAAAAGATAAAATATTATAGAATCTTCTTCTTTCTTAATTATCTTTTTTAGCTCTGACTTTAATTTTATAAATTTTGCTTTTGTGATTTCTCCTTCCAGAACGGAATTTTGGACCCAATTGAGGTACTTGCGTCCTGTCTTTAGAACCTTGGCTACTCTCTTTTCATTTATATCATAGACCATTATCAGATACATAATTTATGCCCAGCAAAACTCCCTATAAGCGCAGCGACGGCAAAAGGGGATTTTAACAAGTTCAGGAGGAGTTTCCATCGATAGAATTTCATGAATCTTAGTAATATCTTCTTCCAATTTTTCTTCATGTTTTTCTGTAAGTTCAACGGGAAATCTTTTCTTTTCGGAAGGTATTAGTAATTCTCCTTTAACATTCAATCCATTTTTCTTCAATCGATACAGATAATAAAGCAGCTGCATTTTTGCTGCCTTTTCAAATCTTGAGCTCTTTTTTATCTCCGCGACTACAACTGATCCATTCCGTTTTCTAATCATATCAATTTTTATGTTTCCGGCGTTTATTTCTTTCTTTTCTCTGGAATAGGATTCCTCACCCAGGATCCTTCCAATCTCAAGAAAGGCATTATCCTGGAAAGGATTTATCTCATGCGCCATCAACCAGACTTCCCTTTTGCAAATGTTATAGTACCAGATTAGCGTGCCTGTAATTTTTCGCATTTACCAAATCAATGTATCATCATCGAAATCGTTAGGCGGAACCAATCCCCGCTCCTGAGAGTAAAAGCCATCATTGAGAATCCAATGTCCCAAGTATGGCGAAGCAATACGTTGTGGTGAAAATCCATATTTTGCATATACACTAACTGAGATTCTTGCCATTCTACCTGCGATTGCTCGCCATGCCTCACGTCGTTTCCAGCGGTCTTCAATTTTCTTTGCATTTGCCATTTCATTTTTTAGCCCGGGATCTTGCTCCATGACAAGGAAGGTATATTTTTCTCGTTCTTTACCTCGAAGCAGTTCTCTTACTGTATCATCATCCTGCCATTTTGCATATCTTTCAAGGTGTTTTAGCCCTGTATCTTTTTTTGTAGATAGGGCTTCAAAATATTTCATTGCTAATAATAAGATATCCTTTTCTTCAATGTTTTTGTTTATCAATTGCCTTGTCACATGCAAATGTACATCATCATATATCATATCCGAATACCTTTTTCCCTGTTCATTTACCAAGTCTACAACTTCAACAATTGCTGGATTAAACTTATTTCCCTTTCGATTACAACGACCCGCAATTTGAACAAGACTGTCAAAAGGGGCAAAATCTCGAATTACAAAATCCATATCAATATCTACGCCTGCCTCTATACATTGAGTTGAAACAACAATACATTGTTGCTCTTTTTTGATAGTTTCTATAGCTCTTAATCTATCTTGTGGAGTTACATCTGCGCTGAGAAATAATAAGGGGATGTTAGAAAACCCTTGAGGCCAATCTTTAGCTAGTTTATCACGCACAAGCCGTGCACTCCTACGGGTGTTTAGTGTAATCAGTATTCGGTTGTTATCCTGTAACCATTTGTCTCTCCGTTTTAATACTTCATTACAGAAATCACTTATCTTAAGTTTTTCCTGTAGTCTAAACAGTAATCTATATCGGTTAAATTTTTTAAAATAAGAGTTGTAATTTTCTATCAGTGGCTTTGCATCAGGAATTATTGCGGGAAGCGTAGCAGACATCAGTAGAATACTAGTGTTACCTGTTTCCACCAGACAACTTAATATTTCTTCTAATGGCTTCCAGAGTTTACAAGGAAGGGATTGAACCTCATCCATCACGATCAAAGAATCACATAAGTTATGAAACCGCATTTGATATCTTGCTCTCGGATCCATAAGACTCATCAAAAATTGGTCATAAGTAGTAATAACTAATTCTGTTCGCCACGTATCAATAAAAAAATATCCAGTTTCTTCCTCCAAACCTCCTTTATATTTCCTGTCAGCCAACGAATGACTTGTCAAAAACCATGTTCCGTCTGTTTTTTCTCCACCAATAGTTAAAAGATTTTCATATTCCTTTGTTGTTTGATCAATAATAGAAAGGAATGGTAGTACGACTATTGCCTTGGGATATATTCCTTGTACACTCATTTTTTCCCGCAATTTTAGAATCCAGGTAGCAGAAAGTAAAGTTTTACCACTACCTGTGGGTGCGGTTAAGCTATAAATGCCAGGAGTTTGAATCTCGTCGATTTTTCTTTTTAGTTCGTCTCTTATTGATTGTTGAATTCCATTGATGGATGATTTTTCTAAAGATTCTATTCTTTGCTCAACCCATTCAGATTTCCAGTCCTGGGGTTCTCTATGTAAATATTTTTGAGGTTCCTTTACTGCAAGAAAAGCCTTATCTGCCTCAAGTAATAACGAAAAGACTAATTGTGATTTCAGTCTAAATTTAACAGCTTCCTTAATTGGCAAATTCTCAAAGGTAGGAAAGACTATATTATCAAGATGCTGTTGCATTTTCGCCCAGGGACGATTATCAAACTCCAAACTGGAGATGTCAATATCACACTTCTGATTTAATAAGTCAATTAGCAAAGTACCAATTTGTCGCCTCAAAATTTTAGCAAGCGTTCCACTACCTATCTCTCTTAACCTTTCTACAGATGGCAATCCTTTATGATGTCCAAAGATAACAGCGGATATCAACATTGTATCAAATATATCCCATTTTTCCTCTTTTGATAATAAGAGTGTAATAAGAGTAGACATTGGCGTATGTGCTTTGTTCATAGGGTCATCTGTATAGGCGAAGGGATTCTTAATATATTTTTGGAATGCTTCTGTTGCTTTGCCGGTATCGTGTAATAGTACCGACCTGTGAATTAGCTCTTTGACTTCTGATGATATTACATTGTTTGAATGCCACTGACATAGACTATCAGCGGCTGTCATAACTTGAGCAATGTGTTCGGAAAGTTGTAAATCTGGATGAGATTTTAAATCTTTCACAAAAACATTATAACTTTATTATCAGTCTTATATGCTTGGTTTGTTTTTACTGGGACTAGTCTTGCGTCGCGCTCAGTAATGTATCTGCAATGAGAAAAAATTCTATCTGGTGTCACAGTCCGAGGCATCTGAAGTAAATGAATAGAGCGTTCTTCTTTTAATAGCTGTTCCATATTAAGAGTTCCTGCTTCCTGTTGAAAAACAGACTGGACATCATAGATTCCCTCTGGTAAAGGTAAACACTCCGGGGATCCAAGATATTCAATGTCTGTTATCATCTCAGACAATCCAAGAGATGGTGTAAAGTACCACTGCCTTTCTTTTAATCTACTTTCTAATTGGAGAAGGTAAGGGTTTGGGATTGAAACCCAGACATTATAAGCTGGGTTAAACAACCATTCCTGAAGGACCAATGCCGGTTTTTCCGGTGCTGTGTTTCTATCCGATTTTTGTGTCTTCTTTACAATGTGAGGTAATTGAGCCGGAGGATCTTTTCGGAGTTTTACTCTATGCCAATGAGTGTTTGGCATCTTTCCGGAAATCGCAATATAAGCAGGTTCCAACTTAACTTGTGGTTCGTCTTTAGGCAATCCAAGAATAGCACCCATAATACCCAATATTACGGTTCTAGGAGGAATAGGATAACTTAAAGCATTTGTTTTATCACTTGTTGCAGATGACTCTGCTCTCAAAAAATGAGCAAAACGACCTTTAAGTTGAAAATTTATCAGTTTCATTGGCTATTTTTTACTACGTTTTTGTAGAATTTTCATTTTTCTATGTGAGATTTTCAATATCCAGAGTCTGCCAATCTGTCGGTAAATCTTCCGTAAATTGAATATCAGGTGATTTAGCGTAACGTGCCGTTTCAATTTTATCGTTTTGTTCACCCAACCGTTTAATCAGTAATGAAAGGTCTAATTTATAATCCTTAGGCGATGCCCATTCTTTTTCTTTCTTGTCACTTGTTGCAATCATTTTCACATAGTCATGAAGCCGACCAATCTGATATTCCTCGCCTTTATTGTACTTAATGTCAATCAACAGATGTGGGATCTGACCCACTTTAGTTCTGGTGTTTCCGCATACTCGTACACCATGCCACATTGCCTTAAGGAAATATTCATAGTCCTCATCCGACATATTTGATTTCTCTGCTGAATGTTCGTTTGCTACACCAGCAAAACCAATAAGAGCATAACGCAGAGCAAAATAGGTGGTAAATGTTCCTGTAGTTTTATCTTCGTCACTTCCTAAGATAGTTGTTCCATGTATGTCAACCTCTTCAGCTTTGTGTAGAACTTCACCCATATTGAGTTGTATCGCACCAGTTAGTGACTTTGGACTTTCCCATTGAATCTTTGACTCTCCTACTTTTGTTTCCACATGTCCTTTTTTACTTTTAATATTTTCACTTTTGAATGCAAAACAACTGCCGAACATACGAGCATCAATAAAAGAAGATAATAATATTTCAACAATTTCATCTGCACTCGCTTCCTTTATATCTTTCTTTGACAAATAGTATGCAACTCTCCCAGTTAGATTTGTCGTCTTTCCTTCAATCGTATCAACAAGAATATCTTTCCCTTGACTCTTCATAAAATCTCTTACAAAACGTTTTAGACGAACATCAGTAACATAATGTGTTCCATCCGGTAACACCCGTGGTCTATTCTCATCAGGGTCACCATTTGGGTTCCCCATCTTGATGTCATAGAGAAAAAGAAATTCATGCCTGCACGATAATGTATTTTCTGCCATTTTCATTAACCTCCTATTTGTTTTTTAACATCTTTACTTGTAGGGAGAATTGTTGTAGTCAGAGACTGCCCTAACAGCAGATAATAATTGGTCGGTGTCTCATCTAATTCAATCTTATCTCCCAATTGAACACCGAGCCTTCCAATTTCAGTAATAAGAGTCCTAACCTCTGAACTTTTTTCGGTTTCATAAGCAAGGAGCTTCTGGCGTATCTTATTATATAGCCCGGGGATATCTGACCCTTTTAAAGTCAACCTCTTTAGCCATGTAAGAGCATTTGCCCCCACATTGACACCCTTTGCCCCTTGAACTTGAAGCACTTTTCCATAAAGCACTCCAAGCAAAAAAACATAAGCCTTTTGGGGAGTATCAACTCCGCTTTCAGGTCCAAAATAGGGTTTCAACCTTTCCATCTTTGGTTTATAAAAGTTTTCTTCCATATCCATTACCTCCAATTTTTTAAAATAATAAATCCACCAGCATAAATGTTTTATCCAACCAGCAGCCGTTAAATAATGTTCGCCTGTCTTTTTCTTCCCCTCATTGAGAAGTCCATATCCGCTTCCATTTTTAATAGCATCCAGCCAATAATACCGGGCAGTAATCATAACTTCTTTCCAGAATCTCGCCAAAGGGATTTTTGTTTCGTTGTATACAGAAGCAGCAATACCTCTCCGCAACTGCCGTAATTTCATGCTTGCATTTACATCTTTTGCTTTTTTACCACCATGTCGATAAAATAGCATTCTTAATGCTTTGAGTGATAAATCCGGACGGAAGTCGCTCCACAAAAATGTTGCAGGAAAAAGGGGATGCCTCCAATCCCGTGATGCTTCATTAAGTTCTGACAGCTTCTTCAATTGGGTTGGTGGTACATTCGTTATCATACCTGTTACCTCTTCTATATTTTGCCCAACTGTTGCCCAGAGGAACGTAAGATTCAATATTCCTTTTTTATCCTTAAGGGTATACAGAAGGTTTTCCTCAGCTATCTCTGCATCTGCATCAGAAGATGTGGTTTTAACAAGATATTCTACTTCCCTCCAGATTCTCTGTCGAGCATGATAGTCTACAGTAGTAAATGGAACCACAAGGGCATTGTCTCCGGCGATAGGGGTGATAAATTGATTTTTATTTTTGGAATTTTTTTTCAAAACATAGAATTTATAAATATACAGCAAATCCGCACAGGCATTGCAGAGAGCATATCCCTTCCATGCCTGCGCTACATCAATACCAGGAAATACTCCTGCTCTATCCATGTTGCTTATATTTATACCAGCTCCCTTGAGAGCATTTGGATAAACAGTAACATTCTGCTTGCCACACAATGGGCAGGTTTGATTTTCTTTAGCCGGTGCGTTACCAGTAACATACCTTGTTCCACCAGCAAGCTTCTCAGTCATCAGATAGTCAAGATACTCCTGTCGTTGACCAGGAAGTTTCCCGTTGCTATCCCTAACCGTAAGAAATACTGTTTGCTTTTGCTCTCCGATTTTGTCAACCGCAGATGAAAAAAGATTTTTGTAACCAATTTCTTTCCAATTAATAACGGAACTATCTGGGAGTTTGAGTTGTTGACGATTCAATAATTCGACAATTTCATTAAAATAAGCAGACCATGGTTTGTTATCATTGGCAATCTTCTTAAATGATTCCATGGTTGTTTTAAGGATTTTGGCTGATGGGCCTCCACCCTTTGCTTTACTGTAGCTTCGCTTTATCACAGGACCAACTTGTGCCCCTTGAGGACCAGATGGCCTCATAAATGGTAGCCATCTTGCCTTTTCCTCAGTCATATCTTCAGGAACCACCTTCACAGTATCATTATCTACATCTTCCTCAAGAATATAGATTCTTTCAATATTCTCTCCACTCTCCACCAAAAACGGAGATAATCTTTCAGAATGATCATTGCGTAGCCTTTGATACCACTTTTCCATGTTTTGAGGTGGATTGTTCTTGTCTCCCAGTTTGTCAAAAAGATAATCCAGTGCAAGTGTTCTCATTGCGTTAATCATTTTCTTCCCTCCGTTAATTCTCCTATTTCCCTTATCCCTTCAATCATTCTTTTCCTCCAAAACAACCATTAAATTTCATCCTCCCAAAATTTGTTATGTCAATATAATCTCTTTCAAAAATTCTCTAGCATTTTACAAATCTTCCCCTTATCTCGGAAATGCATCATAAGCCTCCTTCGGGAATTTCAAAAATTCTTCACCGCCAAGGTCAAAATTTTCTTTTATTTTATAGTTAGTCAGTTGGTCGGTTTGTCCGTTAGGGTAGAGATTCCACAAATTCATAGTTTTTCTTTTTTCTCCCCCACTATCTCAAACATTCCAAACCCTTGGGGGTTTTTGGAGCCGATGCCCGCGTCCCAGGCAAGTTTTAGCATTTCCGGATGACTTTTAATTTTATATACCCCAAGCCATCCTTTGATTACATATTTATCTTTATAAAAAATAATTTGCTCACTCCTTTTACTCAATTTTTCTGGAATAATTTTAAGTTCAACGTCCGGTGGTTCGTTCTTGTATAAAGCCCTGTACTTTCTTTTGATGTTTTCGCTTACTAATTTTGGAAATTCCGATTCCCTGGGATGAAAATAGTAGGTCTTTTTATTTCCTTCTCTGTCTTCTAAGGTTCTGTAAACAGTGACCGGTGAAATCATCTTTATCAGTATTTCCTCCTTGAAAGCAGGGGTCATACTCACTTCGATGGAGTTTATATATATTTGGTTTTTACCAAGTCTTATTTCCGGATTTTTAAGTAATTCTGTGGCATACGATTCAAGAAATTCGCTTTCGGGAGAGGAAACCCAAAGCTCAAAATTATCTTTAAAGATCAGACTTTTGCTTTCGTTATTGTAATTGCATTTTCCCTGAAGCCTTGAGAAAGTGAACATTTTAAACGACCTTTTTCCATCTATGTATCCTTTATTATGCAGAAAATCCGATAGTTTGGCTGAAATGTTGTTATAGATGAATGATTGAACAAGATAGTTATAATTCACAGGAATTCTGAAAATATTGTTTGCTGGTGAGAATTGTATTTTTATCCGCATTCTTCTTCCATTTTTCTATAATTTATAGAATGTGGAAAATGAAATATATTGCTGTATAATAAAAAATTCATTATTAAAATCATTTTTTACTATAATTATAGTAATAATCTAAATTATTATGTCAAGCCCGAATTTTTATCTCAAACATTTGTGTAAATCTTATCTGATTGATTTTTCAAATCAATATATTGGTGAATCTGTGGTTAATTGTTGGGGTGTGGTCGTGCTTGACAATAAATAAAAAAAGATTAAAATTTAATTAAATGAACAGAAGAGATTTTCTGAAAAGCCTAATGGTTTTACCTTTAACTACTGTAGCAAAAATATCTCAAATAGGCTATTACGTTAATCCAAAAATAGCTTCATACTGGGTAAGAAAAGAAGGGAAAACCGTTCAATGTCTAAATTGTCCTCACAGGTGTATCTTGAAAGATGGACAGAGAGGCTTTTGTAAAGTACGAGAAAATAGAGACGGGAAACTATACACTCTC
>Ga0307431_1000604_pt1 | contig 23385 bp, 21 predicted proteins | sample SalMarWE160170MG_FD_202155 | JGI IMG/M metagenome (GOLD analysis project Ga0307431, IMG submission 202155) | Salt marsh sediment microbial communities from the Plum Island Ecosystem LTER, Massachusetts, United States - WE1603-170 | ecosystem: Environmental > Aquatic > Marine > Intertidal zone >...
GTCTCCCCTGTGCGGGAGGTCTATAAGCGTGGGGAGCTGGTTTACTATCGGTGAATTAGCCGCGGACACACGCAGACCAATATGATTTTTTGTTGGGCCGACTTGGCCCAACAAAAAATTCTATTGCTTCGCGATCATGGATAGTAATGGTATCGCTGATGCGGTAAATGGATAGGTATTCGAAGCAAATCGAGTTTTTGGCCTTGATTATCTTGAGAAAGCATATGAAGTTAGCTGAAATCAAAAGTATAGTTCCAGATCTGCCCGAAGGGCACGGCACATACTGTCTGGCCAAGTCGGCCAGACAGTAGTCTGCGTGTGTCTGCGGTTGAACTACGCAAAAGAGGGGGTTATTTTGAAGTTGGTTGAACTCTCTGTTCGCGATTTCGTTCACGAACTCGGCTCTGCCAAGGCAACGCCCGGCGGCGGAAGCGTTGCAGCCCTGTGCGGGGCTCTCGGGGCTGCCCTCTCTGCCATGGTGGCAGGACTCACCAGGAAAAAAGAGAGGTTCGAAGACAAATGGCATTCCATGGAAGAGATCACGGGCAGGGCGGACCGATTGAGGGAGCATTGCCTGGGCCTTGTTCAACAGGACACCGATGCCTACCAGGAGGTGGTGGCTGCACTCAGGCTTCCAAGGGAGACGGATGAGCAGGGTATTTTACGCAGGGAAGCCGTTCAGGCATCATTGAAAAAGGCTTCCGCAGTGCCCCTGGAGACCCTCCGGGCTGCTGAAGAGGTTATGGAGATAGCGCAACAGGCAGTCGAGCAGGGAGACCCAGTCACGATCACCGATGCCGGGGCAGCAGTGCACCTCGCCTATGCAGCGGGGATGATTGCGGCGTACAATGTGCGGATCAACCTCTCTCAGATCGAGGATGAGGGATTGCGGTTCGAATGCTCACAGGAGCTGGAGGAGAGGATTGCGCGCTTGAAGGCACGTTTCGATGAGATGGAGAGGCATTTAGACACCAGGCTGAAAGGGTGAAGCGCCTCTGGCGGGGAGAAAGGGTGAAATGATGAAGGAGATTACGCTTGGCATTGACGGGATGAGCCTGGAAGATCTGGTGGACATAGCCCGAAAAGGGGCGAAGGTCCGGTTGGCGACAGAATCGGAGAAAAGACTCACAAGCACGAGAAAACTGGTCGAGCAGTGGGTCGAGCAGGGAAGGACCGTTTACGGCGTCACCACGGGCTTCGGCGCCCTGAGCGATGTTAGTATTTCCAGAGAGAAAACCAAGCAGCTCCAAAAAAACATCCTCATGAGCCATGCGGCAGGCGTGGGAGCTGTCCTGGATGAGGAGACCGTGCGTGCCGTTATGGCACTCCGTATCAAGGATCTGGCCCGGGGACACTCCGGGATTCGTCTCAAAACAGTCCGGCAGCTCATCGAGCTCCTCAACCGCGGGGTCTATCCTGTGGTGCCGGAACAAGGATCCGTGGGGGCAAGCGGCGATCTGGCCCCTTTGGCGCACCTCTCCCTGGTCCTGATAGGGCAGGGGGAGGCCGTATACCGCGGCAAGAGGATGTCTGGAATGAAGGCCCTCGAGGACTGCGGCCTGGAGCCGATCGAGCTGGAGGCGGGAGAAGGGCTGGCGCTGGTGAACGGGACCCAGATGATGACCGCCATTGGTGGGCTTTCCGTTTACGATTCCACAAGGCTCTCAAAGATGACCGATATTGCAGCAGCCATGAGTCTCGAGGTGCTCATGGGCGCCAGAACGGAGTTTGATCCGAGGATTCATCAGGTACGGCCCCACCCCGGGCAGATAGCGGCTGCAAACAACATGGAGAGGATCACCAGAAACAGCGAGATCATCTCATCTCACCAGGACTGCTCCCGCATCCAGGATGCCTACACCTTGCGGTGCTCTCCCCAGGTGCACGGCGCAAGCAAGGATGCCGTTGCTTATGCAAAAAGGGTGATAGAGACGGAGATGAATTCCTCAACGAACAATCCCCTCATATTCTCGGATTCGGAGGAGTTCCTGCTGGGAGGAAACTTTCACGGTCAGCCTGTGGCGCTGGGCATGGATTTTCTCGCAATCGGCCTTTCCGAGTTGGGGAACATAGCGGAGAGGAGGGTTGAGCGGCTGGTGAATCCGCAGTTGAGCGGGCTTCCCGCATTTCTGGTGCGCGATGGAGGGCTTAACTCCGGATTCATGCTCGCGCAATATACCGCCGCGGCCCTCGTGTCCGAGAACAAGATCCTCTCTCATCCGGCATCAGTCGACTCGATCCCCACCTCGGCGAACAAGGAGGATCATGTGTCAATGGGTTCCATTGCCGCCAGGAAATGCAGGCAGATCTTGAGGAACACCGAACAGGTGATCGCGGTCGAGTTTCTGTGCGCTGCCCAGGCCATGGATCTCTTCACCAACCTGAAACCCGGAGAGGGGACCCTGGCCGCTTACAGGGCCATCAGAGACACGGTCACCCACCTGGACAAGGACCGTGTTCTCTCAAAGGACATCGAGGCTGTGGTGGGCCTCATGAGGAGCGGAAAGATCCTTGAAGAGGTTGAAAGGGTGGTCGGAGAACTCAAATAAAGCTTCTCTACGCCCTTAGGTCTGTTTTTCAACCGTTTCAGAAACGGACACTAAGGATGATCTTCAGATAAATGGGTCAACGTGGCAATAAAACATCCATGATCATCGCCGCCACCGGGATAAAAGGTGGTGCTGCTCGCCTCATTGGAGTAAAGCGATGTGCCGTGTGCGTGGTATGCCCTCATCCTGTACCAATATTCTATGCCTATTTTTAAACCGGTGTCGCTGTAATTCGTTGCTCCTGCACCAACCGTTGCCACCTCGGCATAGGCTCCTCCTGTCCCCAATCTCCTCTCTATCTTGAATCCGGCTTCATCGTTTGCGTTGTCCTGCCAGCTCAGATCGATTTGATCCGGATACACCCAGTTCGAGGTGAGATTGCTCGGGGCGTGCGGAGCATGGGCTTCCCAGGAATATGATTCTATGCCGTTCTTGAAGGCCTTAGCCCTATAATAGTAGGTAAAAGGCTCCTGTAGCCCGGTATCGCTGTAAGATAAAGAAACATTGCCGACATAGTCATTGGCATAAATAGTTTTGATAGAGACATATGTTCCGTCCAGGCCTTCTTTCCTCTCGATCTCGAAGCCTGATTCTTCATGTGAAATATCATTCCAGCTTAAATCGATTTGGCTGGCGGAAATTGCCGTGGCATAGAAATTGGCAGGCGCTGCAAGGGTATCGTTGAGCAGACTGCGGTAGGCATTGATCCTGCCGCCAGTAAGTATCTTTCTCTCAAGAGAGGGGGTGGGGTCAACTCCGTTAAAGATGATCCCTTTGGCCTGATCGTAAGTGAGCGGCCCATTATATGCCCAGATAAGGGCTGCAAGACCTGCGACATGAGGGGTAGCCATGGAGGTCCCGTCAAGGGGCTGATAGGTGTTGCTAGCCTTTGTGCTGTAGATCTCAACGCCTGGCGCAGCCACATCCACCGAGGTGAGCCCGTAATTGGCCCAGGCCGGCAGCCCGTCGTTGTGGTCGGTGGCGGTTACGGAGATGATATTATCGAGGTCATAGCTGGCAGGATATTCAGGCGTCTCTTTTTCATTGATATTGTCTCCTATCTGATCATACCCTCCGTTTCCTGCTGCTGCGATGACGAGAACCCCCTTATCCCTGGCGGCTTCTATGGCATCATACTCACTCTGAGAGTACAACGAGCCGCCGAGGCTCAGGTTGATGATTTTCGCGCCGTTCTCAATAGCGTAGTTTATGGCTTCAATTTCTTTATCCACATAGCCGGTACCGTCTGAATCCAGTATTTTTAGTATCATAACAGAAGCGGACCAGCACACGCCGGTAATACCAATATTGTTGCTCCCTCTGGCAGCAATGATCCCGGTGACATGGGTTCCATGGTAGCTATCGTATTCACTGTTGTCATCTTCGGGGTCACTGTTATCATTGACGAAGTCCCACCCCCAGTAATCATCTATCTTTCCGTTGCCGTCGTCATCCTCGCTGTTATTGCCTGGGCTTTCGTCCACCCAATCTTCCCCGGTGTTTCGCCAGATGCTTTCCTTCAGATCTTCATGATTCAAATCAGCGCCGGTATCGAGCACAGCGATCACCACGCTGGCGCAATCGGTGCCTATATCCCATGCCTCACGGGCATCGATGTCTGCATCCACTTCGCCTCCTGTTTGGCCGGTATTGTGGAGCCCCCAGAGCTCTGGGAAGTAAGGATCATGGGGCGTCAGGAAGGCTCGCCTGATGTAGTTCGGCTCAGCATACTCCACATCCGGATCGGCCCGGTAAAAGGACACGGCCTCTTGGACGCTCCAGCCATCCGGGATCTTGATGCGCTCGATAGGCATTCTCTTGTCTTGTTCCAGGGTCTTGAAGCCGAGAGACCTATAAATGCCTCGAGTGTATTCTTTTGAAAGGCCTTCTTTGAACTTGACCAAGATCTCGCCGGGGGCATATGACGGTGTATGGGGCGCCCCTGGGTAGCCGGAGATGGGATAGAAGATAAGCGCGAGCGCAAGGAGAAATGGCGAGCTCTTTTTCATGGAGCATCACCTCTTTTTGTCGGCAGCATGCTTCTTATGTAATTCGGCTCAGCGCAGGATACGTGGGGATCTTCCCTGTAGAGCCTGATTGCCTTTTCCACGGTAAGTCCGCTAGTAACCTTTACGAGATCGGTGTTCTGCTTTTGAAGATGCGTAAGTATCGTCGAGCCCAGGCGGTCGTGGATGGCCTGCGCTTCCTCCTGTGAAACGCCCTCATGGAATGTTACCAGAACCTGTCCGGGCGCATACAATTGCTTTTGGGCTGGCTGGCTGCAGCATGCATCCTAAAACAAGACGAAGCACAGCAAAAACAGGGTAAGTGATATTTCTCTCAGCATGCACTTGTTGCTAGCATTAAAAAGGAGGTCGAATCAAGCAGAATCACGGACCTTTGTCATATCTATACAGTGATTCAGGCACTGGAACAAACGAAATACCGGCAAGAATTATTCACCGCAAAGGCGCGAAGAGCGCAAAGATATTTTTTGCCTTCCGCTGAGCGGGCGGAAGGCAAAAAGGTATCGTGCTATGGTAAGAGGAAATGATGAGATGCGGAGAGAGTTCAAGCCTTGATGTTGTTTTTACCTGGAAGACTGAGGTTCTTTTCACGTGCCGTCCTCCCTGCCCCGTTACATGCGATAGTATATTTAACTGGGGTCAAGAGCACGTGAAAAAAGACTTCTCTCAGCGCCCTCGGCGCCTCTGCGGTGAAATAGACAGGGCGTTCATCAGGCTGAACTACAGATACCTGCAAAGCCTTCTTGAGCAAAGCGGATGATTATGATACATGATACTGGTAAAATGGGATGAAAGCGCCAATGCGTCTTCATGCTTTTCGGAACGAATAGAGCTGGAGAGTGGATATGAATTGAGGGGAGGAAAGGATCTTGAGTGTGGATGATCATTTTTTGGAACGATTTTTTACGCCGCGCTCGGTTGCGGTGGTGGGGGCAACGAATAATCCCTTTAAGATCAATTATTGCCTGGTGCAAAATCTGGTGAACCTGCATTATCAGGGCGCGATTTATCCGGTGAACCATCGAGAGAAGGAGATAGCGGGAATAAAGGCATTTCCAAGATTGGCCGATATTCCCGGTGACATAGATCTGGTTGTGATCTCTGTTCCGGCCGCAAAGACAAAGGATATTGTCAAGGAGTGCGATACCCTTGGAGTGAAAAACATCGTTATCGTGACCGGAGGATTTTCCGAGGGGGGAGAACAAGGGGAAAGACTTCACCGTGAAATGGCGTCATTTATCAGGGGAAAGGGCATACGGGTAATCGGCCCCAATACCTTAGGACCTATCAACACATCCAACCATTTCTCGATTAGCTTTAACCCCATTATCAAGATGAGGAGAGGCGGTACCTCCTTTGCCTTTCAATCGGGTTTTTATGAGCCGAAGATAAACTGGCTGTTCTCTCATCTCGGCCTGAGCAAGCTTATCGATTTAGGAAACAAGATGGATATCAGCGAGGTGGATGCCCTGGAGTACTTCTTGAAAGACCCTGATACCGGGGTCATCGCTATGCACATAGAAACCCTTCACGGGGATGGGCGAAGATTTTTCGATCTCTTAAGGAAAGGTGCGTTGAAAAAGCCGATTATTATCCTGAAGTCCGGAAAAACACCTGAAGGGGCAATTGCAGCTGCATCCCATACTGGAGCGATCGCCCGGGAGAATGATATGGTCTTTGATGGCCTGCTAAGACAGACAGCTGCCGTAAGGGCCCACAATTGTGAGGAATTTTTCGATCTGGCCAAGGCCTTTGATTGTCTGACGACACCCGGCGGGAAAAGGCTTACTATCATGACGCTCTCAGGCGGAGAAGGGGTTATGGCAACGGATGCCTGCGTCATGAGCGGCCTTGAGATGGCTCAGTTTGACGGCCAGACATACAACCGGCTCAAGGCGATCTTTCCACCATGGGAGATCCCCGTAAACCCGCTCGACGGAGGCGCCTGTCTCGAGTTTCACCTCTCCGATGTGGTGACGGTTTTGGATGCTATGAAGGCTATCCCTGAAGATGAACATGTGGATTGTGTCCTGATGCAAATGCCGCCGGAGTTCTTTAGCCAAAGCTCGGAAGGTGTGAGTTCTTTTGCCCAGCAGGGAGAGCTCCTAAGAAAACAGTGCGCTCAGGCATTCCTCGGCATAAAGGAGAGAGGGAAACCCTTTGCTTTGTGGCGGACATCGATGAGCAGGAACGAAGATGAGTGGATTGAGGAGCTTGAATCCCACGGTCTTCCCGTATTCCCATCATCGGAGAGGGCAATAAAGGCGCTTACCTCCCTGTATAGGTACGGGGTTTTTTTAGAGAATGAGAGGTGGAAATCCGCACGGTGAAAATATTTCGGCCAAACTGCTTGACGAGGCCTTAAAAAAATCCTTAATAAGAGGATAGTATTTTTCATTGAACGATCTTATTCACATGGAAAAGAAGTTAAAATTAGAGGTCGAAAAGGCCGGCGATGAAAAGAGATCGAAGGTGGGCATATCAAAGGAGGTTACGATCTCTGACGGAAAAGGATCAACTCTGATCGGTTCCGTCTCCCTTATCCCAGGGTGCGACTCATACCAGATGCTGGAAAAGGAGGTTGCTGCGATCAAGGGAGAGCTCGATACATTGCTGGAGGAGTCGAAGAGACTCTTCGGGGGTCAGGGGATGATCCAAGAGACCCAGGATGTGGATGAGTCCAAGAGCCCAAAGGAGATCTGGGATTTCCTGTCAACCATCAAGGCCACTGAGGTGTTGTCTGGAAGTTTTAACGGCATGAGCTATGAAAAGAGGATCGAGGTCGCCGATTATGTGCTCTCCCACTGTAATGTATTTTCAGGTCCAGCCTCCATGTTCTCGATGAGGTACAACAGAGAGGAAGGCTTGCTTGAGTAAGGGATCGGGTGTTCGGGAGGATCGCTTCGACGGTGGACTATGCGGATTATACTTTTTGCAGGTAAGGGCGGTGTAGGCAAGACGAGCGTCGCCGGCGCCACTGGGGTGAAAGCGGCTGCAGCGGGCCACAAGACTTTGATTATGTCCCTGGATATCGCCCATAGCCTGAGTGATATATTTGTTCTTGATAAGGCATTGATGGACCGGAACAGGGGAATGCCCTTTCAGGTTGACGAGCGGCTGTGGATACAGGAGCTCGATATACAGGAGGAGATACAGAGAAATTGGGGGGAGGTGCACCAGTACATAGCGAGCCTCTTCAACGCCACAGGATTGGACGAGATACTGGCCGAGGAGCTTGCCATCTTACCGGGCATGGAGGAGGTGAGCTCGCTCCTGTATTTGAACAAATATGTCCGGGAAAATGCCTTTGAGGTGATCGTCCTCGACTGCGCTCCCACAGGCGAGTCCTTGCGGTTTATCAGCATTCCCACCGCCCTTGAGTGGTACATGAGCAAGATCTTTAAGATCCAGCGCAGAATGGTCGGCTATGTCAGGCCCATTGCCAAACGTTTCTACGATATCCCTTTTCCGGAAGATGATTATTTCAAGGCGCTTGAGGCACTCTTTGCGAGGCTCGAGGGCATAGATGCCATTCTCACAGATCCAGCGATAACTACGGTGAGAATGGTGGCTAATCCCGAAAAGATAGTGATCAAGGAAACACAAAGAGCTTTTCTCTATTTTTATCTCTACAGGATGTGCGTTGATGCTGTGATAATGAACAGGATCCTGCCCCTGTCTATCAAGGAGACCTATTTCGACGATTGGAAGGATTCCCAAAAGAGATACTTACAGTTTGCAGAGGAATGTTTCAGCCCTATCCCCATCTTCCCGGTTTCGTTGCTTCAAGCCGAGCCTTTGGGAAAAGAAGCACTCGCAAAGCTTGCCGAGGATATCTACGGAGAGCGGGATCCCACAGAACATTTCTTTAAGGACTGGCCGTATGAGTTCTCTCAAGAAGTCGGCAGGGTGGGCATCAAGATGAAACTTCCCTATATTACAAAAGAGGAGGTACAGATACATAGGCTCGCTGATGAGATCGTGATCAAGATAGGAGGATTCAAACGGCACATCCTTTTGCCGCGGCACCTTGCCGCCTATAAGGAGACCACGGCAAGGATGGATAAGGGCTATTTATATATTACCTTTGGAGGAAAGGGCAATGGCAAAAGAATCTAGAAACGACGAAGAAATGACCACAGAGGAGGCCTTTCGCTCATTGGGCCGGTTCTTTTCATGGATGGAGGAAAGGATCACCCCCGGCAGCGAGTTTCGTGAACACATGGCCAAGAGCAGGGTAGAATTCTTAAAGGGCATCAGGTCCTTGGTTGACGCGAAGATAGACGACCTGGAGAAAGGGCACGGGAAAAGGGAAGCGAAGAAGGCTACCAAGGTTGAGGTCGAATAGGCCGGAATCCGGCTCAAGATGTTTGGATTTGATGGATAACGGACCGGTACGCATCCCTATTGATGGGGTGATTGACCTTCACGCCTTTGCTCCGCATGAGGCCTCAGATGCGGTGAATGAGTACATCAATGTCTGCGCCCAAAAAGGCATCCTGGAGGTTAAAATAATTCATGGAAAAGGCAAAGGAATACTCCGCCGCACCGTTGAGGCCGCCTTGGACAAGCATCCGCTGGTGCAATCCTTCAGCCAGGATCCGGGCCCTTCAGGCTGGGGAGCTACCATCGTGGTTTTAAAGGGGCTTAAAGAACAGTAAACATGGAAAGGAAAACTCCGGAGATCAGAATGACCTCGAATTCCCTTGATTTACATACAGGAGAGACACTAAGATTCGTCCGGCAAGCAATTGAAACCGGATACAACCATAGGAGAGTAAGGGAGCATGAAAATACATGAATTTCAGGCAAAGGATCTCTTTCGAGACGCCGGCATACCGGTGCCGTCTGGTATGATTGCCGGTACCGAGGATCAGGCGGCACAAGCTGCAAAGGACCTGCCTGGTCCGCCGTGGGTGGTGAAGGCCCAGATTCACGCAGGAGGCCGCGGCAAAGGAGGCGGAGTCAAGCTGGCGAACAGTATCGAGGAGGTACGGCGCATATCCAGGGAGATTCTCTCCACTGCCCTTATCACGCCGCAGACCGGGCCTTCAGGCAGACGGGTCAGACGGGTCCTGGTAGAGGAAGGGCTGGATATCGAGAAGGAGTACTATCTGGGTATTGTGGTTGATCGGAGGCTGGAATCCCCGGTGATGATTTTCAGTCAGGCAGGCGGGATGGAGATTGAGGAGGTATCCGCGTCCCGTCCGGAATTGGTATTGACGGAGCCTATCGATACTGAAAACGGGTTCATGCCCTATCATGCCCGAAATATATTCTATGGCCTTATGCCATTGCCGGATACGGGGATGCTCAAGGATTTGGCGCCGATCATGACGAGGCTCTATGAGTTATTTATAGCAAAGGATTGCTCTCTGGTTGAGATTAATCCCCTCGTGCTCACGAAATCGGGTGCACTGGTCGCCCTGGATGCCAAGATCAACTTCGACGATAACGCCCTTTTCAGGCACAAGGATATCGCCCAGTTCCATGATCCCTTAGAGATGGATAAACTGGAGGCGGAGGCATCGAAACACCATATCAACTATATCAGACTGGACGGCACGATAGGCGCCATGGTCAACGGAGCGGGGCTGGCCATGGCCACCATGGATGTAATCAAGCTTGCAGGCGCCGAGCCAGCAAATTTCCTGGATGTGGGAGGCGGCGCCAGCGAAGAGATGGTCCAAAATGGGTTGAAGATTATCCTGAGCGACGAGAGGGTCAGGGCAATCCTGATCAACATTTTCGGGGGTATCCTCAGATGTGATGTGCTCGCCCGGGGCGTGGTAAAGGCCGCACAGGAGATAGAGATAGCAGTCCCCCTCATTGTTCGCCTCGAGGGCACAAACGTGGAGGAGGGCAGAGAGATCCTGAATGACTCGGGCCTCGATTTCCTGGTGGCAAAGGATCTTGAAGAGGCCGCGGCCATGGTGGCGGAACAGGTGAAGTAAACTAATGTTATGGCTCACAATTTTCTTTAACAAATCATATCCAAACAAAGAAGTCATTGCGAGCGGAGCGAAGCAATCTCATGCCTCTAAAATTTAGGCGTTTTCTACATTATAAAAGAGATTGCTTTGTTGCCTATGGCTCCTCGCAATGACCTTCAGCGGAGTTATATTTTACAAGGGATTTCTGTTACAAGACACTAGCTATAGTATACAAAAATTGCGGAGTAAGTTTATGAGCATCCTCGTAGATGAGCATACCAAGGTCGTGGTTCAGGGAATAACCGGAAAGGAGGGGGCATTTCATACTGCCCAGATGTTGGCGTATGGTACAAAGATCGTGGCAGGGGTAACCCCCGGCAAAGGCGGTTCACAGGTTGAAGGAGTGCCGGTGTTGAATAGGGTAAAGGATGCGGTTGAACTATACGGGGCCAATACCTCTTGCATCTTCGTTCCGCCGCCCTATGCACCCGATGCCATGCTCGAGGCAGCCCAGGCGGGCATACACGTGATCGTGTGCATTACCGAGGGGATCCCTACCATCGATATGATTAAGACAAAACGATTTATCAGAGAGAAGGGATTCATCTTGATAGGTCCCAATACCCCTGGGATCATCTCCCCGGGAAAGACGAAGGTAGGGATTATGCCGGGTTACGTTCACCAGCCCGGAGGCATCGGGGTGATTTCCAGAAGCGGAACCCTGACCTACGAGGTAGTGGACCAGCTGACAAGGGCTGGATTCGGGCAATCTACCTGTATCGGCCTGGGCGGTGATCCGGTCGTGGGGACCTCATTCGTCGATCACCTCCGATGGTTCAAGGAGGATGATGCCACACAGGGAGTAGTGATAATCGGGGAGATAGGGGGCAGCGCAGAGGAAGAAGCAGCCGAGTATATCGAGCAAGAGTTCACCAAGCCGGTGGTGGCCTTTATTGCCGGACAGACGGCACCCCCGGGAAGAAGGATGGGCCATGCCGGCGCGATCATCTCTGGAGGAAAGGGCAAGGCCGAGGATAAGATAAGGGCGCTCAGGGACCATGGGATCACGGTTGTCCTGAATCTCGGCCAATTGGGGAGAACCGCCTTGGAAGTTTTTGGAGATCCTCGATCCTGATCTTTCCCGCTGTATCGGGATGGTGGTTTTATCGCCTAACTTTAAACACCGATTGACTTATGTTTCGAGGACTCCTATAGTATATGGTAGGAATTTCTAGTGAGGTGAACAGATGTTTGGCCTAGGTATGCCGGAATTGCTCATTATCCTGGTCATTATTGTGATAATCTTCGGGGCAAGCAGGCTTCCCGAAATCGGTAGAGGCCTCGGCAGGGGTATAAAGAACTTTCGAGAATCCACGAGCGAGAAACCGAAGGAAATCTCCCCTGATAGCGAAGAGAGCAATCGAGAAAAGGAAAGACCTGATGAATAGGCCCAGGAGGGCCATCAATTAAAATGGGATATCATCATCGGGGATGTCGGGCGGCTCTTCGGCTGGAAAACGGTCCTCTCCGGATTCGGGTTCAAGTGCTTTCCCTGGTCTATCCAGCATTTGCATTCTCCAGGCAACGATCTCCGTAGTGTATCGTTTATTGCCGTCCCGATCCTGCCAATCCCTTGTCTGCAAGCTACCCTCTATATACACAAGGCTCCCTTTATGGAGATACTCTCCACAGGTCTCCCCTAGCTTTCTCCAGGCAACGATCCTATGCCATTCAGTCCTCTCTTGCTTTTCGCCTTCCTTATTTGTCCACTGATCCTTTGTGGCCATTCTAAAGTTCGCGACAGCAGCACCGCTCGGGGTGTAGCGTAACTCAGGATCGGCCCCGAGATTCCCTATGAGCATTACCTTATTCAAGCTTGCCATAGATACCTCCTCTATATCCTATTCTAAAGAGGTGGGAAGATGCTTCTCTTTATCATCGAAATTTGCTTTGTATCACAAGCGAATAATTAAATAATTTACTGCAAAATAAAAAACATAGCCATTCTTTACCTGATGATCCTCAACCATATATTATCTTAACATCTTTTGTGGCCTGTCTTTTTGTGCTCTTTATAGATAGATACTACCAGTGGCAATAAATAGTTTGCATCTAATAATGTCTCATATGGTTATCGCGAGAGACCGAAGGGAGCCAGGCAACCAACTCATTTCTTAGATTGCTTCGTCGCTAAGCTCCTCGCAATGACAGTTATTATGCAATCTATTGTATTCCCACCTTAGTAATTAAAATTGCCGGATAATTTGTCTATTTCAAGAATCTTGGACTACCTAAGACCTTGAATTCATTCTTTAAAAGTTCTGCAATGAACTGATCTACATTGGCCCTTTTCTCGTCAAAAGTTATAGTGACGATATGGCTGATTGGATCCGCATCTACCTTGTATACCCCATCTAATTCCTTTAGGATAACACTTATCCCATTTGCAACGATTGCTCAATCACATGAAGGAACGGTTAACTGAACAACCCTCGCAGTATCCGGAATGGGCATTTGAGCAGCACATGAAATAAGGGAAATTCCCAACACCAGAATAGCTACAATACTTATCTTCCTCTTCATAGCAACCCCCCATTTAAGGTTAATGATATTCATCTCTACCCTTTAGTTTCTATTAAATGACCAAAAATTCTCTATAGGGATATTGACCTATGCTGTAACCCCTTATTTCACCAGTCTTGTTGAGTATCATGCTTTCTAAATAATGCTTTGCCTCCTGCCCAAAGGCCTTATCGCATCATTGTATTTTACCCATCATTGTATTTTATCCACCATTTGTCGGGCGGGTCATTCATATAGACCGGAGGCTCTAAATCATACACGTAGAGCGTCCCGTTGTCAAGGAGCCTTGCAATGACATTACCTGCAATCCAGGGATAAAAGATATAGCCAAAGAGCCGGTTATCCGGCCCCAGGATTACATGGAGTTTTGGGTAAAACTGCGTGTATGTTTTGATCCAACCGATGATCTCGGCAACGGTTTCCTTGCCCTCAACCCTGGTCCATGTATCGCCTACGAGCTCTCGCCCGTCATCTTTCGGATCAAACATGATGCCTGCAGGAACACTAGGAGAGGTCCCGGCATAGGAGACATAATAGTCCTTCCAGTTCTCCTGGAGCTTCTGGATGCTCATGCCGTCTCCCTGTTCTGACGATAGCCGGACCGTGCCGTATCCCTTGATCAGCGCACAGCCAGACATGAGACTCGCTGTCAAGACAAGGGTTGTCAAGAAATAAAGACAACAGGTTCCTTTCATTGTCTCTTCGCTAACCCAAATTATGTCTTTTAAAGATCTGGCTGCAGAAGGGCCTACTCGGTTTCATCAAACACCCTTCCCGGGTCTGTGCGAAGTCTATCCAGCTTGGACTCGAAACTCGATCCTAGATCCATACCCATCTGTTGGGCCCTCTTCTTGGCATGAAGCCCTATGTTCCTCGTGTCCTTGTAAAATTCATCTTCCTTGGGTGCATTGGGATCATAGCTGCTCAGTCGATCCTGCTCTGAAACGTGGAAAACGGCCCGTGAGATCAATTTCTTCAGATCCCTGCTTCCGCAGTCCGGACACCTGAGGCCCCCCTCATCTTCCTTCTTCAAGATCAGGTATTGGAACCGCTTACCGCACGCCCGGCATGAGTATTCATAGATCGGCACTCTCAGACCTCCTCTCCATGGCTTATCCGAATCAAAAAAACGGTTGTGATTTGACCCGTTATTTATTAGGATATGTTGTATTATACGGTAAATTCAGGTTGTTGTCATCAATAAAGTTGAGGTGGTGCGCATGCGCCTTAGTGATGATCTCTACGCATTTCCCTGGCAATCCTTCACCGAGAATAATTGCAACAGTTACCTCATCGATGGGGATTTTAGGATCCTCATCGATCCCGGACATCAACACCTCTTTTATGGGCTCAAAGATTCCTTAGAGGCAATGAGTATCGGTCTCGAGGATATCAACCTCATTATTGCTACCCATATCCATCCCGATCATATCGAGGCCGTGCAATCATTTTCATCTCCGTCGACCATGGTGGCCATGCATGAGGAGGAGTACCGCTATTTTAAGGAAACTATCGCTCACTATCCTCAGTTTGCGTTTGATTTCTTTCTCACCGAAGGCTCTTTGAAGGCAGGAGGTGTCGAACTCGAGATCATCCATACCCCCGGCCATTCGCCCGGATCTATCTGTATCTATTGGCCTTTCCGCAAGGCCCTTTTTGCCGGAGATGTAATCTTTGAGCGGGGAGTGGGGCGCACCGATTTACCAGGTGGCAGGAGCGATCAGCTCAAGGAAAGCATAAGGCGATTGTCCTCACTGGATGTTGAATTTCTGCTTCCCGGGCATGGGAACATCATCAGGGGCAAGGAGGAGGTGGCACGAAACTTTGCCTTTGTTGAGCAGGCATATTTCGGCCTGCTATAACGCCATCTCTTCAAGCCTCTTCCGGTACCGCGTGTTCAATCCATCAAGAAGATTCGTCCATGCAGGATCATTTCCCGGATTAGGAACCACGGCTGAACCGTCTATGCCCCTGTCTCTCAATCCAGCGAGGCTCTTTTCCGTTATCTCCTTTTCCGTCTCTTCTCTCTCCGATCGGTACTCCTCCTGAAGGGCCGCGATGGAGGCTGTATCAATGCCGGTCATCTCCTCAAGGGCGGTGAAAACAGAAGTATTGTCTTGGTCTAAATCGAGATGGTCGACAAGATGTGTCTTGAGAAGCCGCACTGCAAACTCCTTTTCGTTGTCCGGTATTGCCTCCACCTCCTCGGTGAGGCGGCTCAGAGGAATAAGCTGATCCAGATACCTGCTGACAAGACCCAGAACCCTTTTTTCCAGTTTTTGCTGGGCGAGTTTTTGTTTTTTCTCGCTGCTCAGGGAGAGATCCCTGGTCTTCTCCAGAACCAGGTCGAGTGTGCTCTTTATTTCCGCCACGGCATATTTACAGCTATTGGGTTTCCTGGGTGTTCGGATCGGATCTTGGGGCTTGCCGCTCATCCTCTGAGAAATTCTTCGCCATCATCTCGCCGAGCTCTTTGGATCGTTTGGTGGCGACCTCCACGGCATTTATGAGGGTGGTTCGAAGCCCTCCCTGTTCCAGGGTATGGAGTGCGGCGATGGCTGTTCCGCCCGGTGAGGTTACCCTATCCTTGAGACGGCCGGGATGTTCATTGGTCTCCATCAGTAATTTCGCTGCGCCCAATACTGTTTGGGCCGAAAGAAAGAGGGAATCTTCCCTGGAAAGGCCCATCTTTACCCCGGCATCGGCAAGGGCGTCGATGATCAAGAATATGTAGGCAGGCCCGCTCCCGCTTAACCCGGTAATGGCGTCCATGAGGTTTTCTTCCAGGATCACGCTTTTCCCCACGGAATCGAAGACGGCCTTGGCAAGCCTGAGATCATTCTTGAGGGCATGTTTCCCGGGCGCGATTGCGGTGGCCCCTTCCTTCACCGAGGCAGCTATGTTGGGCATCACCCGGATGACGCGCAGCTCTTTGTTGAGGCACCTCTCAATGGCTGCCAGGGGTACGCCTGCGGCAATGGAGATGGCGAGCTTGGACATATCCAGGTATTCGGCTGTTTCCTTCAGGATTGAGGCCATGATCTGCGGCTTGATGGCATAGATGATGATTTGCGATGCCTTTACCACCTCGATATTGCTCGTGGTTGTCGATACCGCATATGTCTCCTTAACCGATTTTAGCTTATCCTTCCTGATATCAGAGCAGATGATGTTCTCGGGAGCCGAGGATCGAGAACCAACCAGCCCGCTGATGAGGGCTTCGCCCATGTTTCCCGTACCTATGACCCCAATCTTTTTATCCCGCAACATAGCCTCAATCCTCCTCGCCATTGATAACATAATCGAATTATTCGCATATCGGGACGCACAGCGCATTCTCTCTGAAGCCGCGACCGAGCTATTGTAATGACTCATTTCCATTAGTCAAGGGGAAATGCAGCCTCACTCAGTGATACCGTTGGTCTTGAGCAGCGCAAGAACCTCAGGGAAATCGATGCCCAGGCGCCGGGCCGTTTTCACGGTGGGAACGCCGTCATCGGTCCATCCGCGCCGCTTGTAGACCGCATCCTTGAGCTTCTCATATTGTCCCTCCCTATAGCGCCTCAGTGCCTTGAGCTTTTCCTGGGTGCCTTTTCCCTCCGGATTCATGATGCCGGCTTCCTTGAGCTGCTCGTCATATCGGCCATGCCTGGATTCATACTCTTCAATGGTAACAGGCCCCATAGCCCGGTACGGGAGCGTGTCGTGTTCTCTCCTACCGAATCCCTGGCGCAGGTTGAGTATCCGCTGGAAGTTGTAGACCCGCTCGCTCATCTGGATGAGATCATCGGGAGTTGACGCAATGCCGGTGACTGCTGAAAAATACTCGGCATACCACATCACGTGTTTCATCACCTTTGCCGGTTCCGCGGTGGCCTTGTTATCCTCCGGTACGATGTCATTCCAGGGGAGCTTGCACAGCCCGTTCAACCCGAACCAGGTCCTCCACATGGGAAACCACCAGAGTGCCTCAGCCTTTTGCTCGAAGGTGGGCATGAGTTTGTTTACCATGTCGAGAAAGATAAGCCACGCCTCGTCGTGTTGCGGACCCTTGAGGGTGAGACCGTATCCCCCCTGTTGGGCGAGGGACTCCTTGGTTACGTACTCTGAGACCTCCAGACCCTTTGACTCCATGCCTATGTCCCTCATAACTGCAAGGTCTGCAGCGTAATCCCTGGCGAATATATCCTTCATCCTCCTGATGCCCTGGCCCACGATTGCGCCGAACCCCTCACCCCCGCCCATTTGGTGTAAAAGCTCCATGGCGGCCTCTTTGTTGCCGAACCGGATATCCAGCCCCCCGGTGACGCTCTTGTCGATGAGGCCCATCTCGTAGCATTCCATGACAAAGGCAACCGAGGTCGCCACTGAGATGGTGTCCAAGCCGTACGTATCGCAGTAGAAGTTGACCTCGATGACAAAGTCCGGATCGAATATGCCCCAGTTGGAGCCGCACCCTGCGATCGTCTCGTATTCCGGGCCGTCCACCCACACCGACTGCCCCTTGTAAGGGCCGGTTGTGAGGGTAAAATCCCTGACCGCATGGGAGCAGGCTACAGGACACCCCATCCAGCATCCATCGAATCCTGTGTGGAACTTCCTGCGGTACACCTCCTTGCCGAGGTTCGGGGCCTCAGGATGGCTCCCGTATCGATAATTCTCGGTTGGGAGCAGATCGTAGTCGTTCATGATGGTCACCAGGTGGGTCGTGCCTATAGCGGCCATCTCGTTTTGCTTGGGATCGAGGGTCCGTATCTCCTTGGTGTAAGCCCTTCCCGCTATCTTGAGCCTCTCCGGATCAGCAGGGTGATTGATGTCGGAGGTCATTGCGGAGAACTTGACCGCTACGGCCTTTATCCGTTTATCCCGAAAAACCGTTCCGGTACCTCCCCTGCCTGCCTGTTTATAGCGGTAGGTCTTGCGAGGGCTGTCATACCATGAGAAATTGAGGCAGCCCAACAGGGTATGTTCTGCTCCTGAGCCTGCTGATACGGTGGATACGGCCTTGAGATTTCCCTTGCCGAACCTCTCGCCCAGGGCCGTGCCCAGAAGGTGGGTGTTAACGGGGAGACCTTCTGCATCCTCTATGGTCACGATCCCATCATCACCGTCTATCACGATGACGGCCTCCTGGTCGGCCTTGCCCTGTATCTCCAGTGCATCCCATCCTGAGAACTTCAGGTAGGGACCGAAATATCCTCCCACATTGGAATCCATTATTGATCCCGTGGTAGGCGATATGGTGACCACGATGCTCTTGCCTGATCCCGGAAAGAGGGTGGTTCCCCCAAGTGGGCCGCAGGCGATGCAAAGCTCATTCTCCGGATCGCTCCAGGCAGTTTTCTCATGCGTGCCGTTCCACAGCAGCCACAAATCAAATCCCTTCCCGCCGGTAAATACCCTCTTCATCTCATCGGATACGGGTTTGCTCTGGATGACCTTTTCGGTGAGATTCACATACAGTGTCCTGTTGTTATATCCCTTCTCGATAGGGCGGAGGGGATATTCAAACCTGGTCAATTCTCTGCTGTGATCATTCCCGCTTGACTCCATGCGATGGCCTCCTTGTTCATTTCTCGTTATGTATTGATTGTTTACTACATGAATGAATTATGTTCAGTGTTCGGTGTTCAAGGGAAACAGTGATTAGTAAACAGTTATCAGTGATCAGTGAAAAGAACCTGTTCAAGCTTCAGGATCGTACTCAATCCTAGTGTACCGTTTCCTGAAAAAGTTGTCATTTCGAGCGTTAGCGAAGCAATCTCGTAGCGTAGTTAGTGAACCTTGTTGAGATTGCGGAGCCTGTTCCGAGCGCATCGAGGAATCCCTTTTGTCCTGAGATTTGAGAATGAACCTCTGCTTTACGAATAGTCTGCTCCGAGTTTGCTTCAGCTATGCATCGCAACCGCTTGGCTCCTCGCAATGACAGTAGAAAAGGTTTTCATCAAATCCAGTACTAGATCCGCCTGGAAGGTCAGGAGCTTCACTTCAATACCTCCTGGGCCGTGAAGTCACGATAGGGATCGAAATTCTCGAGGATTTCCCGATCGCCTTCATGATAGTCCCCGGTGATCAACCTGAAGATCACCTCCGCCATGCCTGGACTGAGCATAAAGCCCTGGCCGCACATGCCAGCTGCCTGGTAGAAATTCTCCCGTTCCCCCGTTCTTCCCACTATGGGAAAGCCGTCGGGGGTCATGGGATAAAGGCCCCTCCAGGTTCGCCGAACCCTGAGGTTCGCAAGCATGGGCATGATCGTGATCATCCTTCTGGCAATCATCGGCAGAAACCCCGAGGTGGATCGAAGATCTCTTCCTAGAATCGGCGGATCAGGGGTCAGGCAAAACACTACTTGGCCCTCGCTATTTTGGTAAAAGTAGAAATTTTTGGAGCCTGGCTCGGTTCGCATATCCACTACCATGGGTCCCATACAGGGCCTGATGGGCTCTGAAATACCGGCCTCATGGCAATCCGGTTCCACGGGAATATCAATTCCGGCCATTCGGGAAACCTCTTGCGCAGAGGCCCCGGCGGCATTCAGCACAGTGGCGCAATGATAGTGGTTGTTGTTCGTTTTTACAGCAATGATGGTATCCTTTGCAACATCAAATCCAACTACCCGCTCATTAAACCTGAACTCCGCTCCATAGTCCATGGCCTTAAAATAACAGGACTGGGTAAAGAGCAGCGGCGATGCGGACCCGTCTCCCGGGCAATAGGTGCTCCCCCTCAATCCCTCCATGCGTATTCCAGGATTGAGTTCCCGATACTCCTCAGGGGAGAGCCATTGAATGGTAAGGCCAAAACCCTGTTGGACTCGCAAAAGTTCTTTCAGCAATGCTTCATGTTCTTGCGTGTACGCGGGAAAGGAGTACCCGTTATTTATCCAGCAGATATCGTCACCGTAGCGTTCCTTCCAGCCTGAGAAGATCTCGATACTCCTCTGGCAGACCTTTATCTTTCCTTTATCAGAATGGCTCGCCCTGATACCACCAATCGCCTTTTTATCCTCTCCTTGCCCGGGAGAGGAGAGGGCGTCAAGAACCAACACGCAATGATTTTTCTTTGCAAACTCCAAGGCCACAGGAACACCGATCGATCCCGCGCCGATCACAATAAGATCGTATGATTTACTCATCCCTGTCACCATATCCGATGTTGCAGAATACGCCCAGAGGCTCCTCGATAAAGAGCGGCCGTATCGTATGGGGCGTGACTTCTTCTAGAGGCACCCCTTCATCCTTAAAGAGCTGAACTATCAAATCATGGCACGTTTTGGAACCGCAGGCCCCCATGCCAGCCCTGGTGATGGCCTTGATCTGGTTCAGATCCCGTATGCCCCTCCTGATCCACCTTCGAATCTCTCCGGCAGTCACCCTCTCGCACCGGCACACAATGGCCTCATCGGGGATTTTCTCCACAGCAGGTTTTGCCATAGGAAGGGTGACTTCCTCTCTCTGCACCCTGAATCCCGCTACCTTTTTTGCGATCCCCTTCGGAACCCTGACCTTTACGATCTGCGTCTTTTGCGAGGCCTTGTTCGACACTACCGCAATAACCTCCGCCTCCTGGAGGGGTGTGCCCTCGTAGTCGGTCAACAGGACCGTATCTCCCTTTTTCACCTCGTAGTTGTAGATCTCATAGGCGAGGGAAACCACCGGGTTGTTCGGGTCCTGACGATAATCTACGAGCGATATTGCCAGTCCCGGACAGATAAAGACACACTTGTTGCAGCCCACGCATTGGTTGTTCTCGATCCTGGGTTTCCCCAACAGGGAATCCCCTGGAATTGAGATGACCCCTTTTGGACACACCGATGCACAGGGATTGCAGGGGATTTCCTGTGCGCAGTGGAATACAGGGGTGATAGTTTGATTGGGGAGGGAATCATAATCCGGTTTTCCAACGGGTCCAGGCGGGCCTTTGAGGATCTCCTCCTTCCGGTACCAATCCTCTGGAATGACCCTCTCCTCTGCGCCCAACTCCCGGGCAATCTCCAGGCCCGCGATCTTCCCGCTGAACATGGCAGATGATGCCTCGGCGATTTCCCTCGCATCACCGGCTGCAAAGACCTTTATTCCAGCCTGTTTTGCCTCCTCGAAGAATTCATTCACGGGGCTAAGCCCCACGGCGATCAGCACGGTGTCGCACGCATAGGTCTTCTCCGTGCCCGGTATCGCCTTAAAATCCCCGTCGATCTCGGATACGGTGATCGACTCGACGTGCTCATCCCCATTGGCGCTCACAATGGTGTGGCTTGTATAGATAGGGATTCCTAGGCGCTTTATCTTATCCGCATGAACCTGGTATCCACTGCATTTGGGAAGGGCCTCAACTACCCCGACCACATCAATGCCCGCTTGGAGGGCATGGTAGGCTGCGATCAACCCGACATTCCCGCCTCCTACCATGAATAATTTTTTGGCGGGCTTGACGAGATCTCTGTTCGCCAGGGTTTGAAATGCACCTGCTCCGTACACCCCGGGCAAGGTGTTTCCGGGAAATATCAGAGACCTCTCCCTGGCCCCCGCCGCGGTTAACACGACCTTGGGGTTGACAATCCTATACTGTCTGTTGTTGGTGACAATCCCCACCTTCTGATCGCTGAACACATACATCGCTGTGCTATTGAGCCAAACCGTTATACAGGGATAGCCCTGAATATTCTCCTCCAGGAGCTTGGCTATGTCTATGCCCCTGGTTCCCGCATAGCAATCCTCGATTGAGCCGAAGAACTTATGGGTCTGAAGCACCAATTTGCCGCCTAACCGGTCCTTATCGTCTACGATGAGGGTATCGATTCCACATTCTCCCAACTCAAGGGCAGCCGAAAGTCCTGCGGGCCCTCCGCCGATTATCAGCACATCGGTGTCAACCTCCTCAACAGGGGTAAAACGGAAGTTCTCCTTGGCCTCGGGAAGTACGGGGAGGCCTTCAATGCCCTTCACGACCATATTCTCTTCCACCTTGGTCATGCAGGACTTCACCGGGATCCCATTGGCGATCACCATGCACTGAGCACACTGGCCGTTGGCGCAGAATATCCCCTGGGCCGATCTATCCTTGGCATGATGGCCGAACACATGGATCCCGTTGGCAAACAGCGCGGAGGAGATCACCTCTCCCTCATGGGCCTCCAATCTGGTATTGTTCCAATAAAATCCGATCCTTTTTCTCTGGGGAATGCTCAGGATCGGATGCCTGGTAATCCTCTCATCAGGCATATCACCATTCTCCTTTTATCCAATTCGGACAGGCTGGGGAAAACAAAGACATAATGTTTCGTTCGCGAAGCGGTTGCGCTTTTTGTCCGGCCATGTCGGCCGGACAAAATGTCTGTGTTCGTCTGCGGTTAATTTATGAGGCTTTGCCGCGCATGTTCCTCCATCAACCGGTTAAAACGATACACGTGATTCTGGACCAGTAGGCTCGCTTTTGCCGCCTGTCCGCTCTTCACCGCGGCCACGATCTCTACTAGGTCTTGAAAATCCTCCTTCATGAGGCCCTGTTCCCTGGGAAGGAATTTGCCGAAATAGAGGTTGATATTCTGATACACTATGGTAAGCACCGATTCATAAATGGGATTTCCGGCAATGTGTGCGAGCATGAGATGGATCCGGTTATCCGCTTCAATAAATTCATCCCAGTGAGAGATACCGTGCTCGAGGTGGGTCTTGGCCTTCGCCAAGATACCCTCAAGCTGAGCGATATCCTCGCCCCTTGCCCTCTCCGCGGCAAGCCCGGCAACCATGCCCTCCACCCCCTCCCGAAACTCGGCCAGATCCTTTAACGAGATCTTTTGATAGCGTATCAGCAGATCCAGGCTCTCGCTCATCTGGTCGGTGGTCAAGGCATTGACCACGGCGCCGCCGGCAACCCCTGTTTTGATCGTGATAAGCCCCTTCTGTTCCAGTATTCGCAAGGCCTCCCTGAGGGTGCCCCTGGAGGCCCCGAACATCTCCGTCAACTCCCTCTCAGGGGGAAGTTTGTCTCCTGGCTTCAGCGTACCTTGTAGGATAGCATCCTGGATCTGCGCAACCACATCCTGAAAGATCCTGTTTTGTTTTGTCTTCCTGAACATATCGCCTCATATTATTATAATGGTTTAACCATTACTATACTTATCATGTGTATCGTGTCAAGGATTCTCTTTGGAATTCCAAACCTGATGGTCCAGTAAAACGTCATGTTTCCTGTCTTAATGATAGGGGTCGGGAAGGGTTTTGCCCTCCCCGCCCTCCGAACCGTGCGTGCGGTTCTCCCGCACACGGCTCTCCAGTCGGTGGTTTCAAC
>Ga0307431_1000606_pt1 | contig 23350 bp, 21 predicted proteins | sample SalMarWE160170MG_FD_202155 | JGI IMG/M metagenome (GOLD analysis project Ga0307431, IMG submission 202155) | Salt marsh sediment microbial communities from the Plum Island Ecosystem LTER, Massachusetts, United States - WE1603-170 | ecosystem: Environmental > Aquatic > Marine > Intertidal zone >...
GGAAAGCGAAATCGATCATATTGAGCGGAAGTTTATTAGGGAGTTATTCTTGATGGATCTCCCGCTGGCTGAAAAGATACTGGTGCGAGAATTCGTGCAGGAATTGGTCGAGATCTCTGATCGTGCCGAAGACCTTTCCGACTTGATAGAGATTAGTCTCGCAGAACGAAGGATCTAGAAAAGCAACCTACGTACTTATTACACAAAGTGATGTATATTAGCGTTGTAATCCCAATCTCATAACGAGGTTGCTGGCTTGAAGGATACATTCTAGCTGTTACAAGAGCGAAGGAGGGAGCTATGTGTGCAACAAGAGCTTTAAGAGCCTTATGTATTAGCGTTTTTCTATTTGTAGCTGTCTGTGGGCTGCTGTTTGCCGACGATTCATCCACGTCTATACAAGTGCACTTTGGTATCTTTGCTGATTTGCACGCACACGATACCGATTCACCTGCAGAGGCAAAGGTGATGACAGACTATCCTGAACGCCTCTTGTCATGCATTACTGCAATGAATGCCCTTCCGGTTGACCTCGTTGTCGAGCTGGGAGACTTCGTTAATGGAAAGTTTGTCATAGGGGCAGATTTGGGTGACCCTGCACGAATTCTAGGAATCCTTGAAGATGTAGAGACTATCTACGCGGGATTTAATGGACCACGTTACTACGTACTAGGGAACCACGACATCTACGACCTATCCAAGGAGGAATTCCTCGCGCGAGTTGATAGCACACGCAAGTATTCGAGTTTTGACGTCAAGGGGTATCACTTCATTATTCTTGATGCTCAGTACAACAAGAAGGAAGAAGACTTAAGCCATGCTGGATGGGTGGTACAGGGCAACATCCCGCAATTTGAGGTTGAGTGGTTAACCGACGATCTCGCTGCCACCAGCAAACCAACGATCGTTTTTGTGCACCAGCGGCTTGATGTCGATTTTGACTTTCTTTCCGGGGGACCAGAGATATCAAATACAGAACAGGTAAAGAAAGTCCTCAGTGATTCCGGTGTAGTCATCGCTGTTTTTCAGGGACATGACCATGAAAATGCCTGGTCTTTGATTGATAGAATTCACTACATTACCTTTGAAGCACTCGTAAATGAGGATGAAACTCCACCTTCCTGGGCTTACGTCACTTTGGACCCAGAGACACAAACGATCACTATCACAGGGGTCGGCGACCAGGCAGACTACTCCTTGGAGTATTGACCCTACCAGTCAAGGCCTGTAGCCAAGAGCATGCCATCATCCGTAGCTACATCACTTGGTAAGCAACCCTATGGTCTTGTGGTAACGGGCAATATGGCTTCATGTACATTTTTGGTGAGGCAATGCGGTTGCTTGACATACCTTGGCTATGAAGGTATACTTTATTTTGATCTGCTGGTCATTGAAAAGTGGATAGCGTGGTAATGCGTTATTTTCTCTTTCTTGTGAGAAATAACAGTATCACCGAATTATAAAGAGCAAAAGTAGAAAGTTTAAATTTAGAGAGTTTGATCCCAGCTCAGGATGAACGCTAGCGGTGTGCCTAACACATGCAAGTCGTGCGATCGAGCCAGACTAATCACCTTTCGGGGTGTGCAGACTGGTGACGGAGCGGCGGACTGGTGAGTAACACGTAGCTAACCTACCTTCTTGACGGGGATAACTATTCGAAAGAATAGCTAATACCCGATATTGCTGAAGATCGATGGATCTTCAGCCAAAGGCGGCCTAGTCGTCACAAGAAGATGGGGCTGCGTCCTATTAGCTTGTTGGTAAGGTAATGGCTTACCAAGGCAATGATGGGTAGCTGGTCTGAGAGGATGATCAGCCACATTGGGACTGAGATACGGCCCAGACTCCTACGGGAGGCAGCAGTGGGGAATATTTCACAATGGGCGAAAGCCTGATGAAGCAACACCGCGTGGGGGATGAATGCCTTAGGGTTGTAAACCCCTTTTCTGGGGGAAGAATAAGGTCGGGAGGGAATGCCCGTCCGATGACGGTACTCCAGGAATAAGGATCGGCTAACTTCGTGCCAGCAGCCGCGGTAAGACGAAGGATCCAAGTGTTATCCGGAATTACTGGGCGTAAAGGGCGTCTAGGCGGCCAAGTAAGTCACCCGTGAAAGTCCGCGGCTTAACCGCGGAATGCCGGATGAAACTGCTTGACTTGGGTGCAGGAGAAGAGGGCGGAACTCACAGAGTAGCGGTGGAATGCGTAGATACTGTGAGGTACCCCGATGGCGAAGGCAGCCCTCTGGCCTGCTACCGACGCTGAAGCGCGAAAGCGTGGGGAGCAAAGGGGATTAGATACCCCCGTAGTCCACGCCGCAAACGATGTTCACTTGGTGTCGGTCGCTGATACAGATCGGTGCCGGAGCTAACGCGTTAAGTGAACCGCCTGGGGAGTACGGCCGCAAGGCTAAAACTCAAGAGAATTGACGGGGGCCCGCACAAGCGGTGGAGCACGTGGTTCAATTCGATGATAAACGAATAACCTCACCTGGGTTTGACATGCTAGTAGTAGGAACCAGAAACGGAGACGACCTTCCCTTTCGAGGGAAGGAGCTAGCACAGGTGATGCATGGCTGTCGTCAGCTCGTGTCGTGGGACGTAGGGTTAAGTCCCGAAACGAGCGCAACCCCTGTCGTCAGTTGCCAGCGGGTAATGCCGGGGACTCTGACGAGACTGCTGGTGAATAGCCGGAGGAAGGAGGGGACGACGTCAAGTCATCATGTCCCTTATGCCCAGGGCTACACACATGCTACAATGGGAGGTACAATGGGTTGCGAAACCGTAAGGTGGAGCTAATCTCAAAAAGCCTTCCTCAGTTCGGATTGAGGTCTGTAACTCGACCTCATGAAGCTGGAATCGCTAGTAATCGCAGGTCAGCTATACTGCGGTGAATATGTACTCGGGCCTTGTACACACCGCCCGTCACACCAATCGAGTGGGGGGTACCTGAAGTCGTTCTTCTGAGAGCGCCTAAGGTAACCTTCGTAAGAGGGGTGAAGTCGTAACAAGGTAGCCGTAGGAGAACCTGCGGCTGGATCACCTCCTTTTTAGGGAGTAACAGACCAGCATCGGTGATATCGCCACGCTATTCCTTTTTGTTCTGTCTTTGTCAATAATTTATGTGACGTGTGTTACCTAATTGGGACGGGAACTATACCAAATAAGTTCTTCTTCTTCCTTCTCACTGCTTCAAAACCTGACTAGAGTGTAGCCGGTACATATGCGGAGGGGGAAACAATGCCTAGCACCACTAAGAAGAGACTTGACTTTGGTCAACTGCTAACACATAAGGGAAGAGTAGCTGTGTTCGAACGTGGGGAGACAATCTATCAACCCGATTCTCCTAGTAGTACAATCTACATAGTTGAGAAAGGACTCGTGAAATTAGCCTACCTCGACGAAAGCGGCAAGACATTCACTTCCGCTATCATTGATGGCGGTGACATATTCGGTGAAATGTGCCTTGTTGGAGAAAAGACCCACCGTCACCTAGCAACTGCGGTTCAGGAAACAGTACTCAGCTGTCTGAGTCAAGAAATGTGTATTGAGGCGCTCGAGAACGATCTGCCTTTTCTTCAAGCAATGCTTACCCATTTCGCTCGTCGTCTTCAGGAATGTGAAGATACCCTGGAAGACCTCGCGTTTAAGGATATTCAGGCCCGCCTTTCTCGACGCTTGTTGAAGCTTTCAAGTGAATACGGTGTGAAAACAAAGAACGGAATCTTGATAAAGCTCCAGCTTACTCACAAAGAACTTGCCGATATGATCGGTTCAGCTCGTGAGAACACAACCCTTGCCCTTAATCGCTTTGCGCGCGAAGGAATTCTCGACAAGAGCCGTTTCCGAATCGTTATAAAGAACGAGGAAGAGCTACGCGAGAAGTGCGGTGTGGCGCAGTGAGCCAACAATAGGAATTTCGTTATTTCAAGAATCAAGCAGTGATCTCGCGCGAAAGGAGATTCCTATACTGTCACCTATCCGGACTTACGTACACGTTTTATCAGTTGCTTCGTTCCCAACCCCAACCCGATAAACAGTGCCCCAATAATCAGAAGGGCAATAGGCATTCCAATTCTACCCGTAGAATGCTCGACAGTAAGATAGGTTATCAGAACAAGAAGTCCGGCTGCGCCGCTGTACAAGAATGTTTGCGACTGCCATCTCACGCTGGCAATAGTAAAGGAAAGATCGGCCAGGAACGCTATGCTAGCCATCACTACTTCCTGCCACAGCATCCCATATTCTTGCATAACTAGGACCAGGGTAAATCCTAACACGGTCAGGGCTCCGAACATCCGAGATACCCGTATCAAATCCTTCCTTTCCCTTGATAGTAGCCATTCTGAGAGTGCCAGCCATAACCCAGCGATTGCCAAGCCAAGCGCAAGAAACACCAAATTCTTATAGAAGGAGGAGAAAGACACGAGCTGGTAGCCCAGCCACCCGACAAATGTAAGCAGTGTGGCACTGCCACACAGGTGGAAGACGATACTCTGAGTGACTGTATTAAGCAAGATAAAGGCAGCCCCAGCCAGGCAAGTTGCCAGCAGACAGCTTATTACGAACAGAAGATGGCTGGGTCCTATTTCGTGAAGCTTTGAGCAATCGATGAGAGCTAGTTCATACACAATTACACCGAAAGCAACCCCACTCACCAGACAGCCCCCCAGCCACAAGGCTTGCGCCCCTCTTTGCAGCCGTGAGCTTGTTGAACCACGCAGCCATTGACCCAACGCAAGCATGCAAACTGTAGGAAGTGCCACCGAGAGTATCCTAGCCGTGCTCCCCAATGGTTGCCAGTTTAGACCCACCAAGAAGGCTATTGCCAGAAAGATGATGAGGCTGCCCAGATAGACAAGGATTTCATCCGTTTTCACGCGGTGAGCTCGCGGCATATGTTCACCTTCTGTTTCGTCTTGCCTAAGTAGGTCTGCTTGTTCGGGAGAGATTAGTCCCCTGCGTACCCACTCCTCTATTTTTTCTAGCAAGAATTTCTCCATAGCCATCTGCCCTCCTTTACCTGAGAACTGGCGACCACCACTCCCTCAACTGAGATCCGTTAACCGTCCTATGAACAGAATCGTTCCTGCTTCCAAGTTCCAAGTCGATGATGTCTCATTATGCATTGTGGACTAACGTCAAACAAGTTTTTCCCGATATACACATCGAGTAGACAATAAGTCTCAGATGTTGAAGCCTCAGTGAAACATTATCTGATTAATCTTCCAAGCTGGGCGTTCATGGTCACGTCCATCGCTTTGGCTTCAATCGCATCAGTGATGACTCCGTAATAGCCTCTCATAATAACACCTAGCCACGCTCTTTTTCCATGCAAGCTTGCGTTTTGTCCACTTCGATTCAAAAAGCAACCGGTGATCCGTAATGTGAGGCCTTTCTTGACGCGCAGGGCCACAGGCTATATATTCTGGGGTAAACTAAGACAACCAACAATATGGAAATGGAATAAGCAAGGAGGATACCATGGCGCTTGATACAATTGAGACGATCATGAACAGGCGAAGTATTCGACACTACAAGCCGGACGAGATCCCGGGAGAGGACCTACTCGCAATTCTGGAGGCCGGACGGCAGGCGCCTTCTGCGAAGAACCTCCAATCGTGGCACTTTGTCGTCGTTAACGATCCCCAGCTAAAGCAAAAAGTGGCCGCTGCGTGCGATGGACAGCACTGGATGGCCGAGGCATCCGTTATCATTGCCGCGGTAGATATCCCGACAGAGCACGAGAGATGGCTTAAGGTAAACACAACTATTGCCATGCAGAACATGATCCTGGCCGCGCACAGCCTGGGGTATGGCACTTGCTGGATCGGAGCATTCGACGAAAATAAGGTTGGCGAGCTGTTACACGTTCCGGAAGACAAGCAGGTCATATCTCTGACACCGATTGGATTACCGGCAGTTCAACCAGACGCACGCCCTCGTAAAGATCTTAGTGAGATCTTCTCGCTAAATACATATGGGAGCTTAATTGAGCCTCTTCTATAGCAGGCTGGAGGCGATCCGTTAGAAGCTTGCCATAACTTGTTTCCACGCCATGACTACAACTGCGCAACTCATCCAATACTACACGCAGGCACCTTATATAATATGAAGAAACAAAGGAGGAATAAGTGATTACTAACCCTGTGCTTGAAGCGATGCTCCGCAGAAAATCGATCCGCCATTACACGACTGAAATGCCCACTGATGACGTACTGACCGCGATTGTTCGTGCTGGTCAGCAGGCCCCGTTCGCTGCTCAGTTAGGTAGCCTGCTCCTCTCGCGCAACCAGGAGAAGAACCCCTTTAGTGCTCCGCTACTGTTCACGATTTGCGCGGACATCCACCGCATGGAGCTCATTATGCAAGCGCGGAACTGGAAAGTAGTGACAAACGATCTCTCACTTCTCCTCTTCGCTATGCAGGATGCTGCCTATATGGCACAGAACATGGTGATTGCGGCAGAGAGTCTAGGGTTGGGGAGTTGCTTCTTGGGGAATGCGCCCTACCGCGCCGAGAAGATCGCCACAGAATACAATCTGCCAAAACGAGTCTTCCCTATTGTTCAATTGACAATGGGCTACCCAGATGAGAACCCAACCGTGCGGCCGCGTTACCCTATTGCGTTCACCTTGTTCGAGAACACCTACCCTGAATTGAGCGATGAACTTGTTGATAAAGCAATGAATGTAATGGACGAGGGATACCTTGCCCAGCAATACTACGCCCGAGCAGACTACAAGATCCCCTTGCAGGGGGAACAAGAAGAGACATTTACCTTTGAAAACTACGGATGGACCGAACACATGTGTCGCAAGTGGGGGCAGTGGTTCTCCTCTCCTGACGATCTGCTGGGGCAGTTTGAGAAGCGTGGATTCCACATCACGAAAACCTAGCTCTCTCCTTCAGCGTGAACTCATAGACTCGAACGGCTTGGTAGATCTCGTCACGGCGTTGCCATGGGTCGTCCTGCGGTAGGAGGCTCTTTGTATTCACTCTTCGTGGACGCGCCATGTCCCCAGTGTACATTAGCTTACAGCAAGATAAGGTTAAGAACTTGACAAATCTGTTTGTCTCTAGTACGATACGATACTTAGGAGGATATCATAGTGCAACCTGAAAAGACTGTCATGGAGGTGAGAATAGCTAGCGTTACTCTGAATCACTGCGTTATTACATTGCTGCGAGGGGTCTGTTAACAGCATTCACTATAAGCTGTTAACTACGAGACCCAGGGACCGGAAGCCAGTAGGGCTTGCGGTTTTTTTATTCTTGCACTCAGTCAACGATCATATCGAGGAGAAGATAGAATGAGAAGGACAGGCGCACAGATTGTCTGGGAGATGTTAAGGCAAGAGGGTGTAGAGGTAGTCTTTGGCATCCCTGGTGGCGCAATTATGCATACCTATCACCCTCGCCAACAGTATGGGATTCACCACATCCTTGTCCGCCACGAGCAATGTGCAGCTCACGCAGCTGATGGTTACGCCAGGGCCTCGGGGCGGACAGGCGTTGCCATATCAACTTCAGGGCCGGGAGCAACTAATTTGGTCACCGGAATCGCTACAGCGATGATGGATTCCTCTCCAATAGTATGTATCACCGGCCAGGTTTCCACTCCTGTTATCGGGTCCGACGCTTTTCAGGAGACGGATATCACGGGAATAACCCTGCCCATCACTAAGCACAATTACCTCGTGACCGATGTGAAAGACCTGGCTTACGTGATTCACGAAGCCTTCCATATCGCAACCAGTGGTCGTCCCGGGCCAGTGCTGATTGACTTACCCAAGGATGTCCAGCAGGAAGAGACGAACTTCATGGCGCCTGAAGGAGAGCCACAACTGCCGGGCTATCACTCCGTTGGACTGGCCGATCCTTTGCTTGTACAGCAAGCTGCTACATTGATCAACGGTGCAAAGCGCCCCGTCATCCTCGCCGGTCATGGAGTCATGATGTCGGATGCAGTAGAGGTGCTGCGAGCCTTCGCCGAAAAGACGCAGATTCCCGTCACCTTTACGTTACTGGGTAACGGTGCATTCCCTGCATCTCACCATCTGACTCTGGGAATGATGGGAATGCACGGTGAGGCCGTCGCAAACCACGCTATACAGGAAGCTGATTTGCTCCTGGCTTTTGGTATGCGCTTCGACGACCGCGTAACGGGAAAACTAGATCGCTACGCCCCCAACGCCCACAAGATTCACGTGGACCTGGACGCGACCGAACTGAATAAGATCGTTCCAGTAGACGTATCGATTCTGGGAGACTTGCGTCACGTTCTAGAGCAGCTTATGCCACTGGTGAAGTCAACTTCTCATGAAGAGTGGTTCAAACGAATCAACATCTGGAGAACTGAAGCCGATCTCCGAGACGTTGTGAGTCGCCCTCAAAATGGCCGTCTCCTGACCCCTCATGTAATCAACGCCATCTGGGAAGCAACGCGCGGGGAGGCCATTACAGTTACCGACGTTGGCCAGCACCAGATGTGGGTAGCCCAGTACTACCATCTCGATCGACCACATACCCTGATCACCTCTGGGGGACTAGGCACAATGGGATTTGGCTTACCAGCGGCAATCGGCGCGCAGGTAGGCCAACCCGACAAAGAAGTCTGGGCCATCCTGGGTGACGGTGGTTTCCAGATGACCCTTCATGAGCTGGCTACTGTGATTCAGGAACAGCTGCCCCTACGAATTGCCATATGCAATAACAACTACCTGGGAATGGTCCGCCAGTGGCAGGAACTCTTCTATGATCAGCACTACGAGTCCACCCATTTGCTCAACCCTGATTTCGTTCGGTTAGCAGAGGCCTATGGCATCCGAAGTTGGCGCGCCACCACCCTAGAGGAGGGTCACCAGGCCATCGCTGAAGCACGGTGCCATCCAGGTCCCACACTTATTGATTTCCAAGTGGCTCAGAAAGGAGAAGAGGGGAATGTCTATCCGATGGTCCCGGCCGACGCAGCACTACACGAGATGATTCGACGCTCAATGCCAAGTCCTGAATACCAGAACCTAATTGAGGAAAGGAGATGAAACGTACATTGATCGCTCAGGTTGAAGACAAGCCCGGTGTGCTGAACCGAGTAGCCAGTCTCTTTCGGCGGCGAGTATTCAACATCGAGAGCTTGACAGTCGGTCATACAGAGCAGCCTGGTGTCTCCCGGATGACCATCGTCGTAGATAGCAGCCGCACCGATACCCAAAAGGTTGCTCAAAACCTCTATAAGTTGGCCAATGTTATTAAGGTGGAGGACATTTCCGAGCAGCCAGCCGTGATGCGAGATCTGGCCCTTATCAAAGTAGGAATAAATGGTGGCCAGACCCGCTCGGAGGTGATGCAGATCGTGAAGACCTTCCGGGCCCGGGTGGTAGATGTTGGACTGGAGACACTGATGATCGAGGTGACCGGCCCCGAGGAGAAGGTGACCGGACTGGTAGAGGTTCTGCGCCCTTTTGGCATAGTGGAAATGGTGCGCACTGGCCGGGTAGCAATGGCACGTGGCAACAGCAGCAGCAAATCCTCGTAACACTAAAGGAGTGTGAAGAATGGCGAGAATCAATTTTGGGGGAACAATGGAAGAGATCGTTACCCGAGATGAGTTTCCAATGAAGAAGGCGCGTGAGGTGTTAAGTAATGAAGTTATTGCAGTCTTAGGGTATGGAGTTCAGGGACCGGCCCAGGCTCTCAATATGAGAGACAACGGCATCGACGTCATCGTTGGAGGTTCACCTGAACGCCAGCGCTCCTGGGAGAAGGCGCTGAAGGACGGATGGGAGCCTGGTAAGACACTTTTCCCTTTTGAGGAAGCCGTAGAGAGAGCTACCATCATTCAGTACCTGGTCTCCGACGCCGCCCAGACGCTTTTGTGGCCTAGGATAAAGCCCTATCTGAACAAGGGAGACGCCCTCTATTTCTCCCACGGTTTCACGATAGTCTACCACGATCAAACAGCCGTGGTTCCCCCTGAGTTTGTGGACGTTATTCTGGTGGCTCCCAAGGGATCGGGAACCAGCATGAGGGCCAATTTCCTCGTCGGCAGCGGCATCAACAGCAGTTACGCCGTGAATCAAGATTACACGGACCGCGCGATGGATCGGGCTCTAGCGATCGGCATTGCGATCGGTTCTGGCTACCTTTTCCCTACTACCTTCAAAGACGAGGTATACAGTGATCTTACTGGCGAAAGAGGTATCTTGATGGGTGCGCTCACGGGTGTGATGGAGGCTCAGTACAACGTACTTCGCAAGAACGGTCACACCCCAAGTGAGGCATTCAACGAAACCGTAGAGGAGCTAACTCAAAGCCTGATCCGTCTGGTTGGCCAGAACGGTATGGATTGGATGTACGCAAATTGCAGCACAACAGCACAGCGCGGTGCGCTCGACTGGCGCCATAAGTTCCGAGAAGCGGTTGTGCCTGTCTTTGAAGACCTCTACCAAAGTGTGACCTCGGGCAAAGAAACGCGGATCGTTCTCCAAGCAAACAGCGCGCCTGACTACAAGGAGAGATTGGCCACCGAACTAGGTGAGATGAGGGAGTCAGAGATGTGGCAAGCAGGCGCTGCCGTCCGCGCGCTTCGGCCGGAGCGTTAGAAAGACTAGGCTTACACCAAACGACAAGTCTTGACTGGATTTAGCAAGACTTTAAGGAAAGGAGCTGGGTCATCGTGGATGACAGTGGGGCTAATACTAAAGGTACCATAATGATTTTTGACACCACTCTTCGAGATGGCGAACAGTCACCAGGAGCGGCACTCAACGTCAACGAGAAACTGGAGATTGCCCGTCAGCTAGCCCGGTTAGGAGTAGATATTATCGAGGCAGGATTCCCCGCCGCTTCCACCGACGACCTACGGTCGGTACAGTGTGTGTCTCAGGTAGTGGGCCGCCCAGAGAATGAGAACCACCCCGGTCGAATCCCCATCATCTGCGCTCTGGCACGGGCCACGCAGGGCGATATCGATATCGCCTGGAGCGGTGTCAGGGATGCTCTTCACCCTCGCATTCATACCTTTATTGCCACCTCTGACATCCACATGAAACACAAGCTGCGGTTGAACCGAACGGAGACACTTTTACGTGCTCAAGAGATGGTGACCTATGCTAAACACTACTGTCAGGATGTGGAGTTTTCCCCTGAGGACGCCGGCCGCTCTGACCCAGAGTTTCTCTATAAGGTGCTGGCGGCGGTCATCGAGGCTGGGGCGACAACCATCAACATCCCAGACACGGTGGGATACACTACCCCTCATGAGTTCGGTAATCTAATCAGGGAGATCATTTCTAACACGCCGGGCATCGACAGGGTAACCCTCTCTGTCCACTGTCACAACGATCTGGGGATGGCTACGGCTAACACACTGGCCGGTCTCCAGGCAGGGGCACGCCAGACCGAAGTGACAATCAACGGTATTGGCGAACGAGCCGGTAATACCGCACTGGAAGAGGTAGTGATGGCCCTTTGTACCCGACGAACCCTTTATGGCCTTGTTACTCACATTGACACCACCCAGATTGCCCGCACGAGCCGGATGGTCAGCAACTACACGGGAGTGGTCGTTCAACCCAACAAGGCAATCGTGGGAGCCAATGCCTTCGCTCACGAAGCTGGGATACACCAAGATGGAATGCTTAAACATCATGCCACCTACGAGATTATGCACCCGGAGATGATCGGCCTTGCCCAGTCCCAACTGGTGCTGGGCAAGCATTCCGGACGTCATGCGTTTCGGGCGCGGTTGACAGAGCTGGGGTACAAACTGGATGAGGATCGGATGGAAGTCGCTTTCCATCGCTTCAAGGAACTAGGGGGCAAGAAGAAGCGGATTACCGACGCCGACCTGGAGGCCCTCATCGCTGACCTTTTCTATCAGCCCAAAGAGGTCTACCAGTTAGTAGATCTACAAGTAGTGGCAGGCCGGCCTGGCATGCCTACCGCCACGGTGAGACTTCGCGGACCGAATCATCAGGAACACATCCAGGCTACTGTTGGAACCGGGCCGGTGGATGCTGTCTACCAAGCCATTGACGCGATTATCTCTGTCCCTAACACGTTGCTGGACTACAACGTCCACGCCCTCACTGGGGGAATTGACGCTCAAGGAGAAGTCAATGTCCGGGTAACTTCAGAGGGCAACAGCAACCGGATCGTGGCGGGCTACGGGGCGGACACCGATATCATCGTCGCTAGCGCCAAGGCATACCTCAGCGCACTAAACCGATTGCTGGCCGAGATGGGAGACGACACCATACACGCAGCAACAGATGGCAAGTAACAGCCACAGACTACCAATAGCAAAGGAGGAAGAAAATGGACAACAGGAATAAACTTGAACGGTTAACACAGGAGCCGAATGACCCAGAAACGCTCTCTCAACTGACGGCAAAACAGGTGCCCATAGGCAATGACAGAATGCAAGAAACGCTGCCAGAATCCAAAGCTTGGGCACTGAACTGGGATGGATCTGCTCTATTCGAGATTCAGGGAGGGCAAAATAGAAGACGTTCCTTCTCCACTACTGATGCAGACTGAAGAAAGGGAGTCCGGCTGATGGAACATACGCTAGCTGAAAAGCTTCTAGCTGCCCGTGTGTGCGACAAAGAGGGAAGCCCCGTGCCAAGTGAACGATCTGAGGTGTGGCCCGACGATCTTGTGGAGGTAGCGGTGGATGTAGTCTTGGCCAATGACATCACCGCACCTATAGCCATCCGCGAGTTTGAGAAGCTGGGCACAAAACGGGTGTTCAATCCCGCACGAGTGGTGATGGTGGCCGACCACTTTACCCCGAACAAGGACATCAAATCCGCCGAGCAGTGTCGCCTCATGCGTCAGTTTGCGCGCACGCAAGGGCTACCCCACTACTTTGACGTCGGCCGCATGGGCATCGAACACGTGCTTCTACCAGAGCAGGGTCTAGTGGTGCCAGGCGACATCGTGGTCGGTGCCGACTCACACACCTGCACCTATGGTGCGTTGGGGGCTTTTGCAACCGGCATGGGATCCACTGATATTGCTGTGGCTATGGCTACGGGGAGTATCTGGATGCGTGTACCGAAAACGATCCGCATTGTCTATCACGGTGTGTTACAGCCCTGGGTCTGCGGTAAGGATCTGATTCTTTACACCATCGGTCAGATCGGTGTTAGCGGCGCCCTCTATAAGGCCGTCGAGCTTACCGGGTCTGCAATAGCTGATCTTTCCATGGACGGTCGTTTCACCATGGCGAACATGGCTGTCGAGGCTGGTGCCAAAGTAGGGCTCATCTCTGTAGACGATACGACCCACACCTATCTGGACGATCGTGCATTGCGCCCTTATCGCGTCTATCAGACTGACGATGATGCGCTCTGTGACCAAGTTGTTGACATTGATGTGAGTCAGATAGAGCCGCAAGTGGCCTTCCCTTACCTGCCTGAGAACGTCCGATCAGCAAGCGAGGCTGGGGATCTACAGATTGACCAAGTCGTCATCGGTTCTTGTACCAATGGCCGTCTAGCAGACCTGCACGTTGCCGCCAAACTGCTGCGGGGTCGTCAGGTTCACTCCAACGTACGCTGCATCATCATCCCTGGCACCCAGCAGATCTACCTAGATGCATTGCGGGCGGGATTGGTTGAGACGTTCCTCGAAGCGGGAGCCGTTGTCAGTACACCAACCTGTGGCCCTTGCCTCGGCGGTCACATGGGCGTGTTAGCCGCTGGAGAAAGAGCAGTAAGTACCACTAATCGCAACTTCCGGGGACGTATGGGGCATCCTGACAGCGAGGTCTACCTAGCCGGACCGGCCGTGGCTGCTGCCTCAGCGGTGGCTGGATGCATCGTGCCACCAGAGGAGGTGCTCTCGTGAAGCGGCAAGGATGCGTCTGGAAATACGGTGACAACGTTGACACCGATGCTATCATCCCGGCACGCTACCTCAACGTCTCCACCCCAGCGGAACTGGCACGCCACTGCATGGAGGATATCGACCCTTCCTTCACAGCCAAAATGAAACTGGGGGACGTGATAGTCGCTGGGGAGAACTTTGGCTGTGGATCATCGCGGGAGCATGCACCTCTGGCGATCAAAGAGTCAGGAATCTCCTGTGTCGTTGCCAAGACTTTCGCTCGCATCTTCTACCGCAATTCCATCAACATTGGCCTACCCATTCTGGAGTGCCCAGCAGTGGTTGATAGTGCAGAACAAGGTCACCGGCTGAAAATAGACCTGCAAATGGGCCAAGTGCACAACCTGACCACCGGTCTCCTCTACCAGGCCAAACCCTATCCACCGTTCATGGTAGCACTCATTGACGCCGGGGGCTTGGTCCCCTACACACGGAAGCGTATCGAAGCCGGCCTCCTCCCTGCCTCTCCGTCCACTTTTTCAAGGGAAAGACCTCCATGAGCAAATCATGCAGAGATGAAATTAAATCCTATTTATGGCTATTCTGACAAACACCCTATAACAAGTAATGCAACAGAAGCTACCGAGGAGGAGAAATCCGTGATAATGAAAACATCAGACAAAATCTGGTTTGACGGCCAACTAGTCCCATGGGATCAGGCAGTAGTACACGTGACAGCCCATGCTATCCACTACGGCTCCAGCATCTTTGAGGGCATCCGCGTCTACGCACTACCCAGCGGCCCGGCTATCTTCTGCCTGGAGGAGCACCTTGATCGGTTATGGAGTTCCTGCAAAGTCTATCGGATAGAGATTCCCTACACTCGCGACGAGGTTCTCCAGGCGATTCTAGAGACGGTGCGTGTAAATCGCCATCAGGCGTGTTATATCCGCCCTATCGTTTTTCGGGGGTGGGGAACCCTTGGTGTAGACGGGAGGTCGTGCCCGGCGCATGTGAGCATCATCACGATAGAGATGGGTAAGTATCTTGGGCCGGATGCCCTGGAAAAAGGGGTAAGCGTCGGAGTGAGCTCGTGGCAACGGATGGCTCCCAACACCTATCCAGCGGCGGCCAAGATCAGCGGGCAGTACATCAACTCGCAGTTTATTGCTATGGAGGCCGCGGAACATGGCTACGCTGAAGGGATCGCCCTAGATGTTAACGGTTACGTGAGTGAGGGAAGTGGAGAAAACGTCTTTCTCGTGCGGCGTGGGCGACTTTATACCCCGCCGTTGGCAAGCTCAATCCTTGATGGTATCACTCGGCGATGCGTCATCACCCTGGCCAGTGAATTGAGCCTGGAGGTGAGGCAAGAGCCTCTCCCGCGAGAGTTGCTCTACATGGCGGATGAGCTTTTCTTCTGTGGCACCGCCGCCGAGATCACCCCTGTCTGCTCAGTGGATGGCATCGTGGTGGGCGATGGCCAGCGAGGACCGATCACAAGCCGATTGATGGCAGCGCTCTTTGATATCGTGGAAGGGCGCGTGCCCGACCGTCACGGTTGGCTAACCCCGGTGAGTTGATGATAGAAAAACCGATGAACGTAGTGCTGTATGATACAACCCTGCGCGATGGGGCACAACGAGAAGGTTTATCCTTTTCGGTGGACGATAAGCTCAAGATCGCTAAAGCGTTGGATCGGCTTGGCGTGCCTTACATTGAAGGTGGCTGGCCCAGCTCTAACCCCAAAGACGCAGCTTTTTTTGAGCGGGTCTCAGAGTTGCACCTGGAACAAGCCACCGTGACTGCCTTTGGCAGCACACGACGGGCTGACACGTTGGTGGAGGAAGACGCCAATATTCAAACACTAATCGCCACTAACACCCCAACTATAGCCGTGTTCGGCAAGAGTTGGAATCTGCACGTCCATCAGGTGTTAAACACCACTCTGGAAGAGAACCTCTGTATGATTACAGATAGCGTGCGCTACCTTAAGGCAATGGGGCGTGAGGTGTTCTTCGATGCAGAACACTTCTTTGACGGCTACCGAGCCGACCCTGTCTACGCACTGCAGACGCTGGCCGCCGCCGCCGACGCCGGGGCCGATGTGTTAGTGTTGTGCGATACCAACGGCGGATCGTTGCCTTCTACAGTAGCTGCTGTCGTCGCAAAGGTGCGTCGGGCCACCAGTACCCCGCTGGGTATACACGCCCACAACGATGGTGAGATGGCCGTGGCCAACTCGTTGGCTGCCGTAGAGATGGGAGCTGTCCACGTACAGGGCACAATCAACGGCTACGGTGAGCGGTGCGGCAATGCCAATCTCTGCTCCATTATTCCAGCCCTCAAGCTCAAACTCGGCCGTGATTGCGTCACCGAGGAACAACTACTCATGCTAACAGAGACGGCTCTCTTTGTCAGTGAGTTGGCCAATCTGAGCCTGGATACACATCTGCCCTATGTAGGCCGGAGCGCCTTCGCCCACAAAGGAGGAATGCACGTCGATGCGCTGGTCAAGTGCGAGGAGAGCTACCAGCACATGAAGCCAAACTTGGTCGGGAACTACACAAGAGTTGTCGTTTCGGAACTCTCGGGCAAGAGTAACGTGGTCTACAAAGCGCGGGAGTTCGGGTTGGAATTGAAAGATAAGCCAGTGCAAACACGCCAAGTCTTGCACCACATCAAGAAACTAGAGAGGCGAGGTTTCCAGTTTGAAGGAGCGGAAGGTTCAGTGGAACTGCTCATTCGTCGCGTCCAGCCTGACTATGAGTCCCCGTTCGAGTTACTTGTTTTCCACGTGTTGATGCGCGGACATCACAATGGAGGAATGGCCGCAGAGGCTGCGGTCAAGGTACGCGTGGGAGATCAGACAATGCACACGGCTGCAGACGGCAATGGCCCTGTTAATGCGCTGGATACCGCTGTGCGGAAGGCGCTCCTTCCTTTCTACCCCCACTTGGCCTCTATTCACCTGACGGACTACAAGGTTCGAATTCTGGACAGCGAGATGGGTACAGCAGCGCAGACACGCGTTCTCATCACCTCTAGCAACGGTTACGCCACCTGGAGCACTGTAGGTTGTTCGACCAGCATCATCGAGGCAAGTTGGCTTGCTCTCGCAGATGCACTGGAGTATGGCCTGTTGGTGGCTAGAGAGCGATGTAGCACAGAAATGGGAGCCTAAGAAGAATTCATGGAAGCAAGGATTGTCACTCTTCCCGGGGACGGAATCGGCACGGAAGTTGTCGTTGAAGGCATTAAGGTGCTTCAAGCCATAGCCGATCAATACGGGCACTGTTTCACCTTCGAGGAAGCATTGATTGGCGGTTATGCTATACAGGTCAATGGAACTCCCCTGCCGAAGGAGACCTTAGAAGTTTGCCGGCAGGCCGATGCCGTGCTCCTAGGTGCAGTTGGCGGTCCCCGGTGGTCCGATCCAACAACAGCGGTCCGCCCGGAACAGGGGCTCTTGGAACTACGCCGCCAGCTTCACCTTTACGCTAATCTACGACCCGTGCGCCTGTACCCAGATTTAGTCGACGCTTCGCCTCTACGCCCGGAGCGGCTGGCGGAAGTTGATCTGGTAGTGGTGCGAGAACTGACGGGCGGAATCTACTTTGGCCCTCGTCAGGAAGCAACAGTGGGTGATGAGACTGCCTACGACACAATGCTTTACACGGCAGAGGAGATCCGCCGCATCGCCCATACTGCCTTCCGTCTGGCGAGACAACGCCGAGAGAAGGTTACCTCCGTAGACAAGGCCAACGTGCTGGCATCCTCTCGCCTGTGGCGGCGGGTGGTGAAGGAAGTGGCGGAGGAGTACCCTACCGTAACCCTAAACAGCATGTTGATAGATGCTGCGGCGATGCACCTGCTCCGTCGACCATCTGACTTTGACGTAGTTCTGACAGCCAACATGTTCGGAGATATTCTGACCGACGAGGCATCGATGCTGGCCGGCTCAATGGGGATGCTGCCTTCCGCTTCACTGGGGGAGGATCGCACTGGACTGTACGAGCCGATTCATGGCAGCGCACCTGACATCGTTGGTCAAGGCATCGTCAACCCTCTGGCTACCATACTGAGCGTGGCGATGCTACTCCGCTATTCGCTCACGTTGGAGCAGGAGGCTCAGGCGGTTGAGGCGGCTGTAGAGAACGTCCTTGCCCAGGGCTACCGAACACCCGACATAGCCGGGTTGGAGACACAAACTACTGTAGGAACTCAACAGATGGGCGACCTCGTAGTGAGTGCATTGTAGGGAAGCCGGGAAGCCATGGGAAGCAAGAATGGAGGAGGAATCATGCGCAGTGATCTAGCTAAACAAGGTTTTGAGCGGGCTCCTCACCGGAGTCTCTTCTACGCCACCGGGCTAACTCCCGAAGAGCTGGACCGTCCTCTAATCGGGGTGATCAATTCCTACAACGAAATCATTCCTGGCCACGTGCACCTCAACAAGGTGAGTAAAGCGGTGAAAGCAGGTATCCGGATGGCCGGTGGCACCCCGCTAGAGTTCAACGTCATCGGCGTGTGTGACGGCATCGCCATGGGCCATCTGGGAATGCGCTACTCCTTGCCAAGCCGGGAACTGATCGCGGACTCCGTTGAAGCAGTAGCATCTGCTCACCGCCTGGACGGCCTGGTACTAATTCCAAACTGCGACAAGATCGTGCCTGGTATGATGATGGGTGCTGCCCGGATCAACATTCCAGCCATCTTTGTCAGCGGTGGGCCGATGATGGCAGGACGCTACCATGGCCAAGACGTGGACGTGAAAAACGTCTTCGAGGCGGTGGGCGAGTACAAGGCTGGGCGGATGAGTGAGGAGGAACTGCGGGAGTTGGAACTCACCGCCTGTCCTGGTTGTGGTTCCTGTGCCGGCCTTTTCACTGCCAACACGATGAACTGTCTAACCGAAGCAATGGGAATGGGGTTACCGGGCAATGGGACGATCCCCGCCGTTACCGCAGCTCGCATCAGGCTGGCTAAGGAAGCAGGGATGCAGATCTTGCACCTTCACCGTGAAGGCATCCTACCATCTGATATCCTGACAGAGCCTGCTTTCGAGAACGCCATTGCCGTAGATATGGCCATTGGCGGTTCAACCAACACAGTGCTGCACCTAGCTGCTATCGCGTATGAAGCACATATTCCACTGTCTTTGGAGAAGTTTGACACTATAAGCAGCCGGACCCCCTACTTGGTCAAACTCAGCCCCTCCGGCCCACACCACATGCAGGATCTAGACGAAGCTGGAGGTGTCCCAGCAGTAATGGCAGAACTGCTCCGTCACAACCTACTGCAGGGCGATGCACACACGGTGACCGGGAAGACGATTACTGAGAACCTCGATGGTGTCCGCCTCCTTTCCGATATCATTCGTCCGGCCAACGACCCACATCGCGCCGATGGCGGGATCGTCGTCCTGTGGGGCAACCTGGCTCCCGATGGAGCGGTGGTCAAGGCGGGTGGCGTCCGGCCAGAGATGATGCATCACCTGGGACCTGCCCGCGTTTTTGAGGAGGAGGGATCAGCGCTGGATGCCATCTTGGGAGGACACATCCAGGCCGGTGATGTCCTCATCATCCGCTACGAGGGACCCCAAGGCGCTCCGGGGATGCCGGAGATGCTCATGTCCACCTCTGCTCTAGTTGGAATGGGACTGGACGATAAGGTGGCGCTCCTGACGGATGGTCGCTTCTCTGGGGCAACGCGAGGGGCTGCTGTCTGCCACGTCTCTCCGGAAGCGGCTGCTGGGGGGCCGATCGCCGTGGTCAAAGATGGAGACGAGATAGAGTTGGATATTCCCCGCAAGCAGTTGACACTTCACCTTTCCAAGGAGGAGATCGCCCGGCGACGGGAGAGCTGGAAGCCACTGTCACCCAGAGTGACTACAGGGTACCTGACCCGCTACGCAGCGATGGTCACCTCGGCTAGCGAGGGAGCCGTATTGAGAATTGCCTCCCCACGATTGAGTTAAGGTAGCTAGGCACATGCGATTAGGTTTTCATTCTTGGTGTTTGTTCACGTCGGCAACGCGTTTGGCGATCATAGTAGCGGTTGATTAGTATACTCTGACGAAGTCAGCCACTTCCTTAGCGTGAACTCATAGACTCGAACGGCTTGGTAGATCTTGTGTCAGAATACCTTGTTATGTAGATCTTCGAAGAGCGCCAATTCCTCCACGCGCCTGCTTACCACGTACGGCTCATCCCGCAGACCGTAGTATGTACCGCCGCTAGGTGAGCCACCCTTTAATTTCTTCTACGGTCGGAATCCTTCCTGCTACCTTGACTTCGGCGTCAATGGACAACGCAGGCGTTATCATCACGCCTCGCGACGCAATCTCGTTCAGATCCTCCACCTTGACGATGTCAGCCTGGATCCCGGCTTCGGTGACGGCCTTCTCTGCGTTCGCCATTGTCGCACTGCACTTCGGGCACCCTGTGCCCAAGATCTCGATCTTCATCGTTTCTCCTTTGGCCTGTTAAATGGCCAGATAGATTAGATATCCACCGCCACAGATCACGAGAGCGCCGCACACTCGCTTGACCCACAAGAATGAACACGCCAGCCATCACAAAGTTGCCGATCCGCCCCACATCACCGATTAGGCGTCCCGCGGCCGCGGTCACCCCGCAGACAGCGGCAATCGTCATCAGAATGCCGATTGCGAACGTGATGGAAAGCGTCACGGATCTCCGGGTTGTCACGGTTCCCTGCCGGCCAATGTACCCAATGACCAGAGGGATGATCAACACACCCCATGTAAATGCTGCCCCAAGGGCCAAATGAGCCGCGGAAGCGGCTGAGAGCATCTGAACCTCCTAGGCAAGCGAGCCGAACAACTTCCCTGTCAGCGTCGCCGCGATCACCACGAGAGCTACATACGCCAGCGTCTTCTTTGTTCCTAGCACCTTGCGGATTACGAGCATGTTCGGAAGAGAGAGCGCGGGGCCGGCTAACAGCAGCGCCAGTGCAGGACCGTCGCCCATTCCTGAACCCATCAGTCCTTGGAGAATCGGGAGCTCAGTGAGCGTGGCGAAATACATCAGCGCTCCTGCGAGGCTAGCCACAAAATTCGACATCCAGCTGTTCCCTCCTACGGCGCCACTGATCCATTCCGGCGGGATTAGCGCCCTATGTCCCGGTCGCCCCAGCAGAAACCCCGCGATCAACACGCCGCCGAACAAGTATGGCAAGATCAGCTTGGCATACGACCACGCCGATCCGCCCCACTCTTTGCCTTCGTCCTTTGAATACCAACAAATCATCAACGCGGTCAAGATGAGCAGCCACACCCCAGCAATATAGAAGCGGGAATTGTAGATGGAGGCATAAAAGGAGCGAGTGTACTCGATCGAGTCGATCTCGCTCTTCTCAATGCTCGTGATTGAATCCGACTCCGCCAGTTTCACAAGCACTTCTTCGGAGGTCTCCCCGGCTCTGGTGGCGACAATCGTTTTCCCCGTCGTTGTCACAATAGATAGGCTTCCCGGCTTGCCCCAGTTTGCGGACACAAGCACCAGAACCATCAAAGCGATGGGAATTGCTGTCTTCCAGATTGGCTTTCCCTGTTCAGGAACAGGAGCAACCATTGCTGCTGCTTGCTTTTCCGCCTCTTCCTTCCGGAACAGGAACTGCATTGCCAGTCCAATGACGACGGCGAATACGATGGCTCCTAAAGCCCTCGCCAGACCAAACTCGATGCCAAGGATGCGCCCCGTCAGGATGATCGCCAGGATATTGATCGCCGGTCCTGAGTAAAGAAACGCAATCGCCGGTCCAAGACCAGCTCCTCGCTTATAGATGCCCGCGAACAACGGAAGGATGGTACATGAGCAAACAGCGAGAATAGCGCCCGAAACGGATCCCACTCCGTAAGCCACCACTTTCCGAGCCTTCCCACCCAAATACCTAATGACGCTTGCCTGGGAAATGAAGACAGCAATCGCGCCAGCGATGAAGAAGGCGGGCACAAGGCATAGAAGTACGTGCTCTCGCGCGTATTCCTGAACCATGTAGAACGCTTCCATGATCGCGCTGCGCACCGTTGAACTGGAAAACGGAACAAAGTACGCGAATAGAAACACTCCGGCAATGATCGTAAAGATCCGCAACTCCCGTTTCAATTCACGCCACCTTCTCTCTAGTGAGTTCCGCCAGTCGGTCCAGCACCTTGGGCAGCTGCGGATGCGCAACCCGCCACATCACGCGTACGCCTTCTTGACGGGATACAACAAGGCCCGCTCGCTCAAGGACGGCGAGGTATCGGGAAACGACGGATGGGTCCACGCCAAGCTCGGGGGCGAATTCGCATCCGCATCGCTCCCCGTCCGCGAGCAACCGAAGCATCCGTTCGCGTAGCGGATGGGACAGCGCCTTTCCGACCAACGTTAATGCGGTTGTCTCTCTCATACCCACTCCCTTGCTATATTGCGCATTATTGCAATAATGATACACGGATCCGTTGCGTTGTCAAGACCGCGGGTGTTATGTACTCAAGTATGGCCCAGCCACTTCCCTGCTTGGGAGCATCACACATGGTCATCTTGTCTTCATATCGGCATTCTTTCTTCACACTTTCTACACATCTCTGACATATCTTCACCCCGGATTTGCAGTATAATAATCCGCGTCAGTTCTAAGGCATTGGGGTCGTTTGGGGCGCTCCAGCATTAAGTCTAGACAGGAGTCAGCGGTAACAGCAGCGGACGTATCTGCTGCGCTAGCCTGTCCCGAAGGAGAACGGTAAATGATGCGAAAGTATATTCTGGTATGTCTCTGTGCTGGTATCATCCTGGCGCTCTCATCGGCATCCTCAGCTAGCACTCTAACAGTGAATGAGGCCATCGAGCTTGCCCTGTCGAACCACCCAAACATCCGGGAAGAAGAACTCAAAGTTCAGCTCGCAGAGCTACAACTCCAGGCGGCACTTTCCACAATCGGCATTCCCGCTCTAGATCTTCAGATCAGCGCGCCAACATTGAGTAATGATGGTTTTTCCAACAAGGTGAGCGGCCAGTTCGGAGCAGGCTTTTCTCTGCCTTGGGGCACATCGAGCCAAGTAGTAGGCGGATTGCAGTGGGCTTGGGATAGGTTGACGGGAGATTGGACAGTTCCTGGTTGGGGAATTTCCTTCGTTCAAATAGTAGACTTCACTGATCCGGATACAGCTTCGGACCACATTGACCAGCAGCGTGACGCTGTTGAGAGGGCGCGCGAAAAACTGGAAAAGGCTCGCGCTGCCGTAATAATAGAAACCATTAGCCGCTATGGCCAGCTTCTGAGTAATGGCCAGGGTGTGGACAACGCGGAGGCAGATCTCATCGACGCGGAAGAAAACCTTGCTACCGTCGAGGAACTCGCAACCAGTGGGATAAGAGGTGAGCAGTCTCTTCTGGAAGCACGGCTCCAGCTACTCGACGCTCAGATCGAGGTGGATAAGCTACGGTCGTCGCATGAGGAACAGCTGACGCGATTCAGTCTTCAGTGGGTGGGAGCCGAGCAACTGG
>Ga0307431_1000607_pt1 | contig 23326 bp, 22 predicted proteins | sample SalMarWE160170MG_FD_202155 | JGI IMG/M metagenome (GOLD analysis project Ga0307431, IMG submission 202155) | Salt marsh sediment microbial communities from the Plum Island Ecosystem LTER, Massachusetts, United States - WE1603-170 | ecosystem: Environmental > Aquatic > Marine > Intertidal zone >...
TAAAACCTCGTCGGATTTCCATTTTCTAATATCCAATCTTTGGGTATTTCATAACTTAATCCCATTTTTTTATTTTCTACTATCTTTCCCTCGGAGATTTCTTTTACTATATAATCTTCTTCCCGACTAACTTTTGCTGCTTCCCATTTTTCCGGCGGCGTTAATCTGTTCTCCCACCAATAAAAAACTCCTCCGGCGACGAGAAGTAAAATAACAATAATTGAAAAAATAATACTCTTTTTCTTTATAAAATCAAATTTCATATCTAAATAATTTACAGGGATTATCTCACTGCAAATTTATTATTAATTAATAAAAAAACGATCAATTTTTCTATTTTAGAAAAAATTAACTAAACTGTCCAACCAATACCTGTGGAAAACCCAACCTATTGATTTCGTAAATCAATAGGATTAAAATTATAAAATACAGAACAATGAAAAGAGAATTAGTTAACGGAGAAATTTTTCATATATTAAACCGGGGAGTAGATGGAAGAAAAATCTTTTTAGATGAAAAAGATTACTTTCGTTTTGTTCATAATTTATTTGAATTTAATGATCCGGAACCAGTTTTTAATTTAGGATATTACTTAAAACAAACTCAATCTATTGATTTGCGAAATCAATATATTGAAAAACCGAGAAAGCTGATTGTTGAGATATTAGCTTTCTGTTTAATGCCAAACCACTTTCACTTTTTACTAAGACAGAAAATAGAAGGAGGAATAACAAAATTTATGCGAAAATTAGGAATTGGCTATGTTAATTATTTTAACCAGAAATATCAAAGGTCTGGTACTCTATTCCAGGGAAGATTCAAATCAATATTAGTGAAAGATGAGGCTCACTTTGCTTACCTGCCTTATTATATTCATTTTAATCCGCTAGATCTTAAGATGCCTGAATGGAGAAAGGGAGAAATTAAAAATTATCAAAGCGCTATTAAATTTTTAGAATCATATAGATGGTCAAGCCATTTGGACTATCTTGGCAAAAAGAATTTTCCTTCCATAACGCAAAGAGAATTTCTTTTAAAAGTTTTCGATGGAAGTGAAAATTATAAAAAAGGAATCAAAAATTGGTTGAAAGAAATGAATTCGGCAAAAATAAAAAAATTACTCTTAAAGTAATTTTCCTATTCCTATTGATTTACGAAATCAATAGATTGAATAGATTGAATGGATTAAAACAATAGATTGCTTACTGTTTATCGGCTGACCTTCAATGAGCGCGTTGAAAATGTTTAAAGACCTATGAAATCGCGGATTTTTGTGATAGGGATAGAAAAAACTCTTTCTTCTTCGTCAATCGTATTAAGCCCTATTAATTCTCCTCTAATATTAAACAGAGGACTACCTCTTAAATTATTTTTTTCAAAAATATTTGTCTGGATATATTCGTCGTTGAAAAATTTAACAATTCCTTCGTTAACCGTCTTTGAAGGTCTATTCACTTCTTGAAAAACAGTTCCCAATAAAAAGACCCTTTCCCCTAATCTTGTTTTTCCAAAATCGGCAAAACCGCAGGTCTGAAAATCCGCTCCTTCTATTTTCACCAATGCTAAATTATTCTTTAAATCCCTTTTTAGAATCTGGTATTTTGGCGTTTCACCGTCAATAAAAAAAGCAAAACTTTCTCCCTGAGGAACAAGTTCTGCCAAGGTAATCACCAAGCCGTCCGAAGTAACAATTAACCCTGAACCATATATAGTTTTTCCTGTCCGGGTTTTGGTCTTTATTCCAACCACTACTCTTTCAACTTTTTCCACCGCATCCTGAAGGGCGGTATTCTCTTCAATTATAATCTCTCTTTTCTCCACTACTTTTGACGGAAGCTGAGCAGGATTGCTTACAGGAGATAGATATTGAGAAAAAAAAGGATTTTTTGAAAGATAAGGCCAGAGAATCTGCTCGGCGAAAATACCGCCGGCTATTCCAATTATAAAAACGGCAATGATTTTTAAAAAAGTTTTCATAGCGCTAAAATCTTTTCTTTCTTTCTCCCGGTTTTCACCGAACCGGCAGGAACCCGAACTATAATTTTTCCAGACTCGGTATCAACTATTACTTCACTTCCTTCTCCAGCAAGGCCTGAAACAATTTTTAAAGCCAAGGGGTCCAAAACTTTTCGCTGGATAACCCGCTTTAAAGGCCTCGCGCCTAAATTCGGGTCAAAACCCTGCTCTACCAAAATCTTTTTGGCCTTTTCCAAAACCTTGATTCCAATTCCTTTTTCTTTTAAGCGCTTGGCCACTTTTTTAAGTTCAAGTTCAACAATTTTTTTAATTTCCGTTTTGCCAAGGTAATTAAAAATTATAATTTCATCAATTCTGTTCAAAAATTCCGGGCGGAAAGTTTCTTTGAGCACTTCCATTACTTTGTCTTTCAGGGAACGCTTTTCGGCCGCTTCTTTTTCACCCAAAAAACCAAGAGAACTCATTTTAGCAATGTGTTCAGAGCCAATATTTGAAGTCATAATTAAAATAGCGTTTTTAAAAGAAGCGATTCTTCCTTTGGCGTCTGTAAGCCGGCCGTCCTCTAAAATTTGAAGTAAAATATTAAAAACTTCGGGATGGGCTTTTTCTATCTCGTCAAGTAAAATTACGCTATAAGGTCTCCGCCTAATTTTCTCGGTAAGCTGTCCCCCTTCTTCGTAGCCAACATAGCCGGGAGGAGAACCTATCAATTTAGAAACAGTATGCCTTTCCATATATTCCGACATATCCAGCCTAACCAAAGCGTTTTCGTCATCAAATAAAAATTCAGCCAGGGCCTTGGCCGTCTCGGTTTTTCCAACGCCAGTAGGTCCTAAAAACATAAAAGAACCAAGAGGCCTGTTTTCTTCGGAAATCCCTGCCCGCGAACGCCGGATAGCGTTGGAAATAGCCCTAATAGCTTCTTCCTGTCCGATAATTCTCCGGGAAATAATTCCTTCCATTTTCTCTAATTTTCTCGCCTCTCCTTCAATTAACCTCGTTACCGGAATACCCGTCCATTTAGAAATAACTTTGGCTATATCTTCCTCGTCAATTTCTTCTTTTAAAATCGGTCTGTCTTTTTGGATTTTAACTAATTTTTTTTCTGTCTTCCCAATTTCTTTTAAGAGTTCGGGAATTTTTCCATATTTAATCTCAGCAACTTTCTGTAAATTTGCTTCTCTCTGGGCAATCTCGGACTGAAAAGCAAGGCCGTCAGTTTCTTTTTTAAGATTTCTAATTTTTTGAATCAGTTCTTTTTCGGCTTTCCATTTTAGTTCAAAACCACGGGCTTTCTCTTTCAAGTCAGCCAAAATCCGATTGATTGCCATTAATCTTCTTCTTGATCCTTTCTCTTTTTTAATGGCTTCTTTCTCAATTTCCAAACGTTGAATTTCTCTCCTTAATTCATCAAGCTGGTCTGGCTCGGATTCAATCTCTAACCTCAAAGCAGACATTGATTCATCCATCAAGTCAACCGCCTTGTCAGGCAGAAAACGGCCGGTTATATAACGAGAAGCAAGCTTTGCGGCGGCAACAAGAGCCGAATCCTTTATTCTCAAACCGTGATGGACTTCGTATTTTTCTTTAATTCCTCTCAAAATAGCGACCGTATCTTCAACCGAGGGTTCTTGAACATAAATCGGCTGAAATCTTCTCTCTAAAGCCGCGTCCTTTTCAATATATTTCTGATATTCTTTTAAAGTGGTCGCTCCAATCGCCTTAAGTTCGCCTCGGGCTAAAGCCGGCTTTAAAAGATTGGAAGCGTCAATCGCTCCTTCAGCGCCTCCGGCTCCAACCAAAGTATGAAGTTCGTCAATAAAAACAATATATCTCCCGGCAGCCCGATTAATTTCTTTAAGCAAGGCCTTCATTCTATCCTCAAATTCTCCTCTATATTTTGTGCCCGCTATCAGGGAACCCAAGTCCAAACCTATAATTTCTTTATCTTTTAAACTTTCCGGAACGTCCTCTTTGACTATTCTCTGAGCCAGGCCTTCAACAATAGCCGTTTTCCCCACTCCCGCTTCGCCAATCAAAACCGGGTTATTTTTTGTCCTTCGGGAAAGAACCTGCATTAATCGCCGGATTTCATCTTCCCTGCCGATTACAGGGTCAAGTTTTCCTTGTCGCGCCAGAGTAGTTAAATTTCTGGTGTATTTTTCAACAACTTGATATTTTGATTCTGGCTCCGGGTCGGTAATTCTTGTTCCTCCCCGAATCTGAGCCAAATTTTTTAAAACTATATCATAATCTAACTTGCCGACTTCCAAAGAAGCAACGCCTCCCCCGGATTTTAAGAAAGCCGCCTTGTCTAAAATTTCCTTGGCTTTGGTTTCAGCGCTAAGAAGGGCCAAAAATAAATGTTCAACCGAAATGAATTCGTCCCCCATTTTCATTGATTCCTGGCGGGCTATATCCAAAACCTTTGCCATATCCTGAGTCAAATAAAACTGGCCGAAACTTTGAGGAACGGTAATGGCGGGAATGGTATTCAAAGCGTTTCTTGCTTTTCCCTTTAAACCTTCTATGTCAGTTCCCAATTTCCTAAGCAAGGTTAAAACAACGCTTTCTTCCTGCGACAATAAAGCCAAAAGCAGGTGCAAAGCATCTATTTGCTGTTGTCCCTTTTCACTGGCAATAGATTGAGCCGATAAAATCGCTTCTTGAGTTTTATGGGTAAAATTAGCGCCGTTCATAATTATAAAGAATTAAGAATTAAGAATTAAGAATATACAAAACCAAATCTTGTCCATAAAATTTCTACAAATCTCGGATTACAATTTCCAAATCTCTAAATTCTTCTCTTCTCTTGGGATTTGAGGCTACTATTCATAATTCTCAATTCGTAATTCTTGATTCATATAATTTACTCGCTTCTCTCTCCTAAAACAACTTCTATGGTTTTTTCTTTCTCTTCCCCGCCGCCATAACTGCCGTCAGGTTGTCGGGCAGGTCTTAAAATTTTTAAAGTAATTTTATCTCCGGGATTATATTTAGCAATAACTTTTGATAAACTATTTTCAACGGTAATTTTTTCGCTATTTAGCTCTAAAATTATATCTCCTTCTTTCAATCCGGCCTTTTCAGCCGCTGAACCGGGCGTAATTGCCGATTCTTCTTTATCTCCTTTTACAACTAAAGCGCCGTAATCTACCGACAAATTATTATTTTCCTTAATTTCTTCGTCAACTAAAACATAACGCACTCCTAAAAAGGGATAAACAATCTTGCCCAAAGCTCTCACTTGTTCAATATCCTTTTTGGCTTTATTGATTGGAATGGTAAAACCGATGCTTTGCGCTTCCAAAACCATTGCCGTATTTACTCCAATTACCTCGCCTTTTAGATTCAAAAGAGGGCCTCCGGAATTCCCTTTATTAATAGCGGCGTCGGTCTGAATAACATCTTCAAGCGACTCAACAAAATCACCCCCTGAAGCGGTAATTTTTCTTCCTAATCCGGAAATCACTCCCGCTGAAACAGTATTGCGGAATTCACCTAAAGCGTTGCCTATGGCAATGACCGTTTGGCCAATCTGGAGCTTATCGGAATCTCCCAAAGTTACGGTTGAAAATGGCTTCAAAACAATTCCTCCTTGGCCATCTGTTGTTTTTTCCTGTTCAATTTTTATTATTGCTAAATCCTGAACAGGGTCCTTAGCCAAAACTTTTGCTGAAAACTTCCGGCCGTCGTTGGTCAAAACCGTATAATCGGCGTCTTCGTCTAAAATAACATGCTTGTTTGTCAAAACCAATCCATCTTGAGACACTATAAAGCCGGTTCCTCCGCCTATTTCTTTTTTCTGGCTGCCCTTCTGGCGATATTTGGGAATTCTAAATTCAGGCATAGGACCAAAAAATTCTTCATATCCTTTAAGGGGATTTTCGTAATATTCTTCATAAACCGGCATATCTTTGGAAATAATAATACTAACTACGGCCGGCGAAACTTTTTTTACTGCATTAATAACTGCTTGTTCTTGGAGGGTTTGAGGAATATACCCACTAATTGCGTTCTTCCCGATTATTGGAGAGGAAATGTTTGATTTTTTTAAATAATCTTTAATTTGAAAATAAAAAATTCCGCCGGCGGCTGCCCCGGCTAAAAAACCAAAAAAAACAGAAATAAAAATTGTTATCGCGGCTAAACGAAAATTATTTTTATGAGTATTTGATAGCTTAAAAAAACTTTTTAATTTTGGCGTTTTAAATTTTGGCAATTCGTACATATGTTTTTATTTACTTTTTACCTTACTTTTCCATTTTAATCCAATAAAATGTTTGTTGTAAAGCATAGAAAAATATTTTGTCTTTTTTTGATAATGGTTGAATTTATACTTAAAAATATTTGATTTAACCGGACCGATCAAAATCATATGGCCTTCGCAAAACAAATATTTAGAGCCCGTTTTAAACCAGCCGTCTTTTTTAAATCTTCTGGTTGAAACGAATATTTTTGCAGACCTTAAAATGCCATATTCCCCTAACTTTTTCGCTCTTCTGGCTAAATCATGGTCTTCTGCTAATTTAATATTCTCATCAAAACCGTTTAATTTCTCAAAAGTATCTTTTTTGATTAAAATTCCCATTGACGCATGGGGTAAAATTTTTTCTAAAAAAACAATGGGTAAATTATAAAAAAAAGTAAAAATAAATGTGGACATTTCGCCTTTTTCAGAAGGCAACAGGCAAAAAGTTGCAATATTAAGCTTCCTTTGTTTAAATTCTTCTAAAACTCTTGTAAAAATTTTGGGTGGGAGAGTAACGTCAGCGTCCAAGAATAAAAGCAAATTTCCTTTAGCCGCTGTTGCTCCATTATTTCGTCCTTTAGCAGGCAAACCGCCAGCAATAATTTTACATCCGTAATTTTTAGCAATTTCTAAGGTTTTATCTTTAGAGCCGGCGTCAGCAATGATAACTTCATAATCATCAAAATCTTGTTTTTTTACAGATTTTAACAATAGAGGCAGGCATTTCTCTTCATTTAATGTTGGAATAATAATAGAAATCATAACTGAGTTTAATTTTACCATAAATATTTAAAAAATAAAAGTCGGCCTAAAAGTCCGACTGTCGCGATAAAAAACAGATAAATCCCATATTTATTGTTAATAGAAAACACTAAAACAATTTTTTCGCTTCGTCCCAAATATCGGAATTGTTTTGTTTCGTTTTCAACCAGTACCACCATTCTCCTCCCCATAAATAAAAAGTGTCAAATCCGGTTTTTCTGGCAAACTTAATATTTTTCCTGAATTGCTCTAAATTCATTGTTTTTTCCTGTTCTTTTAAGGGTAAATCGTATAAAAGTTTTGGTCCCCAGGGTTCTGTTTGAAGTTCAACGCAGATTACTCTCTTGCCAAAAATTTTATTGACAAGCAATGCCTTCCTCTGGTAAAAAATAGGCGGAAAAGGGTAAGAAAGATAAGAATTTAGTTCATCAAGCCAAACTTTTTTATACATTGTCGTTCCGACCATATCGCCGTATTTTGCCGCTTGAAACCATAAAGAAAATTCTCCGCTTTCCGATATTATCACCGGTTTTCCCGGAGCAAGTGATTTCACCAAATTAATTTCTTTTTCTAAAAACTTTTTATCAAGTTTGGGACACTCTCCAAAGGAAAAGAAAGGCTCGTTTTCCACTTGCCAAGCCCAGATAGACGGAGAATTTTTATATCTATTTACAACTTTTTCAATATATTCTAATAATAATTTTTGATTCTCGCCCTGAGGACATTCGGCCGAACTGCTCAGTTGAAGCTCCTGCCAAAGGGTTGATTTTTGATTTTGAACCCAATCGGGTTCATGGCATTCTGGCCATCTGGGGACTTTTACCCCAACAACCAAAAAGAGATTAACTCCTCTGTTTCCCGCTTGATTAATCTGCCAATCTAAATCATCAAAATTATATTTCCCCGGTTCCGGTTCAATTAAATCCCAGTAAACGGCTATTTTCAAATTCTTTACACCTAAATTATCAAGCAAGGCAAGATAAGTTTTTTTCCAGTCCAAATTAAGATTTTGGGCTTGTTTTTGGGAAAAATTCACTCCCCAGGTTATTTTTTCCGCTTCTTTGGGCAAACCAATAAAAAAATAACAAAATACAATCAAAAGAAAAAATAAAATCCCGAATAAAAAATACATTAGAGCTCTTTTCATTTTATATTTACACTTATATTATTATAGCAAAAAAATAACGGTTCATCTATGAAAACCGTTAGAAATGCTCTAATTATCAATTATAGAATTCCTTTGTCTGAATTTTTGTTTATTAGGATTGTACTTCGTAATTCAAGGTAATAATATCTGACCAGACCTCATTAGAGCGTATCAAAGAATCAAAACTGCCAGGCCTGTCCCGATTAAGAAAATAGCAACAATTTTTTGAAAAATTATTTTTTTGGAAATTTCTTCTTTTAGTATTTTAGGAAATTTCAAAGAAAGAAAAACTGTGAAAATAAACAGGAAGGCATATTGAAACCCCTGAAGAGCGTTAATTATCGCTACATAAGCCAAGGGGACTAAGGCAATAGCCCAATTCTGCAAGATGAAAGCTCCGGTGCCGGCAACTTGGTTTGAAAGGAAAAGCCCAATTGTTTTCTTTTTAAAACTAACTCTTCTCTTGAAAATTTCTTCTTTAATTTCCGGCATAAAAAGAAGAAAAATAATTGCTGTTAAAAATCCGCCGATTCTCATCCAAATAAAACCATTCCAAAACGGTTGGGATAAATAAACATATTTAGTCAAAATAAAAGACAGGGAAAATAAAAAAGCCGCAATGATAGAAATTTTCAAGCTCTTTAAATTAAAGAGCTTTTCTTTTTTAAAATTAATAAACACGCTCCCGCAAACTAGTAAAAGAAAGGCGATACCTTCTGAAAAAGATAATTTCCCCTTGCCAAAAGAAAAAATATAAATTAATCCGAAGGTGAATAAAGGAACTAATCCCCCAATTGCCGGAAGCACCCGAGAAACCTCAAATAAGCGCAGGGCTTTATAAAGCCAGAAAAGAGCGCAAATAAAAAAAGTGCCTGCTAAAAGACTAAAAATAATCTGCTCAATTCCCGGTATATAAAATTTTACAAAAGGAATGATAGCAAGACACGAAATCCCCAAAACCCCAACATAAAAAGTAAAAACCTTAGGATTGGGGATAGAACCCTTTAAGAGATACTTATCGGTTAAATTAACAAAAGCTAAAATAAAATAAGCGGATATAGCAACTATTAACCAAAGCATAAGTTAGGTGTTAGGGGTTAGGGGTTAGGGGTTAGGGGTTAGGGTTGATTCTTAAGAAATAATTTGTTGAATATTAAAAACGCCGAGTTTTTTTCCTTTAATAAACCCTTGAACAGCCGCCTCGGCAAACCGACCGCTTTTTAGAGAATCAAAAATCCACTGATTCGCGTATTCTGGTTTTTCTTCTAAAATTCCGGCGTCCGTATGCAAAAGCCATTTCTTGTTAAAATCCTCCTGAGAACCGATAGGCGGAGCAATAATAATAGGAATCCCCAGGGCGCTGTAAAAAGAAAGTTCGCTCGGTTTTGTCCATAAAATATCGGTCTCTCTTAATTTTTGATTAAAAAGCGAAAAATAATCCCCTATTTTCTTCTCAAAAATTATTTCAACCCCATTGGAGATACTTTTGTTTATCACCTCATCTCTGTTCTCAGAATTTCTAACGGGATAGATATTCTCGCCAAAAAATTCTTCTAATTTAAGCTTTTTTATTTCCCCTAAAAAATATCTCTTAATTTTTTCTCTAATACCAGCGGACAAAATTACTTTAATTTTTCTCTCTCTTATTTTTTTAGCCAAACTTTTAAGGTATTTCCCGACTATCTTTTTTTGAGCGCCGGCTCCGCCAATAGAAAACATTATTGTCAAAGGGTGGCCTGATTTTTCGGGCAAAGGCCCTATCTTTTCTTCAAGCAAGGATTTATATTGGAAACGATATTTTTGAGTCGGGTCTAAATTTAAGAGCCGACGACCTAAATCCTCTTTTAAAATCTCCATTTTTTCTGTACCAATATTTTCTATTGGTAACGGATAGCCGCTAAAAAAAATATTTTCTTCTCTGACGCCGTAAAGTTTCAAACGGTTAGCAACCCAGGTATTTGGAGTAAAATATTTAATTCTGCTTTTAGCCGGCTCCAAGGGAGCCCAAGCTCTGGAAATATCGGCATCGCAGATAACGCAAAAAATATCAGAAGGATAATCAAAAATTTCAGCCATAAAGGCAGGGATAAAAAAAGTGGTAACCAAAGGCAGATTTCTTTTTTCCCGCTGTGACGAAATCCCGCTTTTAGCGGGAAATTTAGAAATCAAATCTTTTCCCCAACCCTTTTTAATAGTGGAGTAAATTCTCTTTAAGCCAAAGGTTGCTTTAGATAGGTCCCTTTTGGGATAATAACTGGAAATATTTTGGAATTTATCATAAAGCGAGAAAATAAATTCACCAATTAAAGGAACTCTTTTGAATTTTGAAACAAATTCGTAAAAATCCCGGCTTGAATCCCAAATTTCCCGGTCTTTTTTGGGAATCCCAGGATAATCATTAGCGTTAATTATTTTCCCATCCAGAGCCGCTTTAATTTCGCCTTCGGTAAATTCAAGCGGACAAGCAAATTTCCTTAAAGGAAGAGAGGTCCTCTGGTGGCCATAACCCATATTGACCGTTACTATATAAGCCCGTTTACTAGACCCAGGGTAAATTTTTTTCTTGCTAATCATATCTTTTATAAAATACATCATCAAATAAAAATTCAAGTTAGTGAATTATTATAATTCAAGTATAATTATACCTTATTTCTCAATAATCTAAAAATTTTAATTTCTCTCTTTTTTTAAGCCGGTAAACGAAAAGACCTAAAATCAAATAAGACATTATCAGCCAAATCCAATGGACATTTTCAATAGTTTTTGACGCCCAAGGCAAAGAAGAGAAAAAATCTACTATTTTGACTAAATAAGTCAATATAAACAGGCAAGGGAAAGACAAAAACCATCCCAAAACCGGCGAGATTATTCCCGCCAAAGCGAAAATAAAGCCGAAAACCATAATCCAATAAATAACCGGTATAATCAAAACATTGGCCAAGAGAGCCATAATGGATATTCTGCCAAAATTATAAACTAAAATTGGCAAGGTAAAAACTTGAGCAGCGAGCGTCATTGCTATAATTTCTTTTAAGGCAGTGAATCCCCTATTTTTTTGTAAAAAACGAGGAGTGAATTTTTTGCCGTTCAGTAAGTTTTTAAAGCTCGGCGCTAAATAAATAATTCCCATTACCGCCAGAAATGAAAGTTGAAAGCCGACATCGTCCAATAAAAGCAAAGGATTTTGAGCCAACATAAAAGCGGCTGTTATTAATATCGTCCGGGAACTAACGGATTTTCTACCGATTTTTTGGCCCAAAAGAAAAAGGCCTCCCATTATTCCCGCCCGTATTCCCGACGGTTGAGCGCCAGTCATAATAATAAAAAGAGAAATAAAAATCACTGAAAAATAAAATGCCTGGCCCCGCCACAATCCAAGGGCAAGCAACAACGACATTAAAACACTGCTCAAAATAACAATATGCATTCCGGAAACGGCGGTAATGTGTCGAACGCCAGCTACGTTCAATTTTGTCTTCAAGCTTTCTGGCATTCTGTTTTTATCTCCTAAAATCATCGCTCCTAAAATCAAATTTTGAGGAGGAGAAAGATTTTGATAAATACTCTCTCTTAATTTATTTTTAAATTGCAAAACTTTAGCATAAATTACGCGGATTGAACCCGTGTAATTTCCTCTTTCTAAGAGTTTAATTTTCGGGTAATGGATTACAGAATAAATTCCTTCTTTTTCTAAATAATTTTTGTAATTAAAGCCGTTAAAAATTGCCGGAGTTTCTAATTTACCAGAAATTTCTAATATATCCCCGTATTGATATTTTGGATAACGCTTAACCGTTGCTAAAATTTTTCCCTTGCCTTTAATGTTTCTCGGCTTAATTACCAGCTTTACGCTCTCTTCCCTTATATCCGGCTCTTTGGCAACCGTTCCCGTTAAAACGATATTTTCTCCCGAATCATTATATGTTCTTAATTCACTGTTCATAATTCTTAATTCGGTTAGTTGCTGCCGCCAAATCCCTAAAAACAAGAAAATCAAGCAAAAGCCGATAAATACTATTTTTTTAATCTTCCAAAAAACTGAAATTAAAATTATTCCCAAAATTAAAAAAGCCAGCCCTAAGGGCTGGGAAATTACCGTTATTGAATCAAGAAAAATTCCGAAAATAAACGAGAAGCAGAAATAAAAAAATATTTTTGATTTTGTCATTTCCCGTTTACAATCTAATAATAATTTCCTACTAAAATTGACGGTCGTCAATTTTAGTAGGAAATTATACTAACCGCTAATCCTTGCAACTAACATTTAACATTGGAAATCAAACATAGAGGTCTTTAAAATCCGGTAGCAATCACTGTTATTTTTATTTCCCCTTTATTTAATTTTTCGTCCTGAATCGCCCCAAAAACTATTCTCGCCTGCGGGGAAACTTCTTGAGTAATTATTTTGGCTATTTCATCCACCTCGGAAAGACTGATATCTCTGCCTCCGGAAACATTAAAAAGCACTCCTTTCGCCCCCTTGCAAGAAATATCTAAGAGAGGGGAATTAAGCGCTTTTTTAGCCGCTTTCTCTGCCCGGTCGTCGCCTTTTGCTTTCCCTATTCCAAAAAGAGCAGAACCAGAATTTTTCATAACCGCTTTCACATCGGCAAAATCAATGTTAATTATTCCGGGAAGGACAATTAAATCAGAAATTCCCTGAACCGCCTGCCTTAAAACTTCATCGCAAAACCAAAAGGCATTTGAAACAGTGGTCTCTGTCTCCAAAACAGAAAGCAGTTTATCGTTGGAAACAGCGATCAATGTATCTACTTTCCCTCTCAATTTTTCCAAACTATCCTTGGCGATTTCCATTCGTCTAATTCCTTCAAAAGAGAACGGTTTTGTGACTATGGCGATAGTTAAAGCTCCTATTTTCTTGGCGATATCAGCAACCACTAAAGAAGCGCCTGAACCGCAGCCGCCGCCTAATCCGCAGGTAATAAAAACTAAATCCGAACCTTTTAAAACATTCTCAATTTCTTCTTCTTGTTCTTTGGCCGCTTCTCTCCCCACCTCTGGATTCATCCCAGTCCCCGACCCTTTGGTCAACTTCTTTCCGATTCTAATTTTTTTATGCGCCCTGGCTCTCTGGAGATCTTGAGCATCGGCGTTTATGGCAATCAATTCTACGCCTTTTATTTTGCATTTCATCATTCGAGAAACTGCGTTTAAACCAGAACCGCCTATTCCAACCACTTTAATTTTTGTATTCATAGAAACAGATTTAAGGTTAAAGATTAAAGATATCTCAAATCTTAAATCTTAAATTTACGGTATAAAAATACTAAATATTTTTTTTAGTTTACCTAAAATTCCTTTCCCGAAACTCGACGTATTTCCCGATCCTTCTTCTTCTGATTCCGTCCCCTCTAAAATTAAACCGCAGAGAGTGGATAAACTCGGGTCATTTTGAAAGTCAGGAAATAAATTTGAAGTTCCTATCCTGCAAGGAAGTTTGAAGTCCTTTTTAGCCAAATTTTTTATACCTGGCAATTTTGCTCCGCCACCGGTTAAAACTATACCGGCGGGAAGCAATTTCTGACGGGATATTTTTTTCAACTCTTTTGAAGCAAGGCCAAAAATCTCGGAAACTCTTGCTCCAATAATGTCTCTTAATATTTTCTTTGAAAAAACAAGCGGTTCCTCTTCTCCAATCCTATCGTTTTCAATCAACGACGAAGAACCAATTTTTATTTTTTTCTCTTCTTTATTTTTTCCTTCACTTTTAGAAGAAAGCCGGCAATCTCCAAATTCCAACTTGATTCTCTCGGCAGTGTCAATATCTGTTTTAAGGCAAATAGCTAAATCGTTGGTAATATTGGCTGAACCAACCGGAAAAACGGCGACGTGGATCAAATTTTCTTCCTCAAAAACAGCTAAGCTCGTAGTTCCGGCCCCTATATCTAAAACACAAGTTCCTAATTCTTTTTCTTTGGGAGTTAAAACTGCCCGCGAGCTGGCCAAGGAAACGGGAATTAAGGAATTCAACTGAAAATCGGAATCTGAAATGGCCTGGTTCAAGTTTCTTATGTAGGGAGAAAAACCGCAGAGAGCCAGCGCGTCCGTTTCTAATCTCACGCCCTGCATTCCGACCGGTTGTTTTATCCCTCCCTCGCCATCAACTATAAAATCTTTTGGAAAAACCTCAATAATCTCTTTATTATGAGAAGAAAGAGAAATGGTCCGGGCCGCTTGGAGAACTCTTTCAACGTCTTCTTCTGAAATTTTTTGGTCAGCCCTGGAAACAGAAACTAAACCTCGCGAAGAAATAGAAAATAAGTGCCCTCCCCCGATATTCGCATAAACACTGTTTATTTTCCCGCCAAAATCTTGCTCAATTTTTTCTTTTAAAGAAGAAATTATTTCTGACACTTTAGAAATATCAATTACCACTCCCTTTCTCACTCCGAACGAAATTTCTTCTTCTTTTGCCAAAACTTCAAAACTTTCCTCTTCCGGTTTTTTAGAAACCGCAAGTATCTTTATAGAGCCGGAACCAATATCTAAAGCGGTGATAATATGAGTCCTCATAATAAAATTAAAAATTAAAACGCAAAATAACAGTATGAATTACCTAATTAACCTAATTACTCTAATTGACCCTAAATGGGTGAGCCCATCGGGCTATAGCCCTAAACAAATCCCCGGGTACCCGCAAAGCGAGCGCAATGACCAAATACCAAATCTCAATAATTATTTTTTTTTGGGATTTGGGATTTTGGTCATTGGTCATTGTTTAGAAATTAGGTTAATTAGGTTAATTAGAAATTTTCTCACATTTTATTTTTCAAGAAACACCTGCCCAAAATATTTTTCTTCTTTTTCTTCCATTTCCTTGGCTTTGTTTCCGCCTTTTTCGTGCTCGTATCCTAAAAGATGCAATATCCCATGAATTAAAACCCGAGCCGATTCTTTCTTGAAAGTCAAACTATATTTTTTAGCATTTTTTTTAACTTTTTGAAGGCAAATAATTACTTCTCCTATCCTCAATTCCTTTTCAGGAATAACCGGAAATTTTCGGCTTCGGCCAAAAGCAAGCACGTCTGTTGATTTGTCTTTGCTCCGATATTTTTTATTTAATTTTCTTATTCTCTTCTCGCCAACAAAAGCAATAGACAGATTTTTTTTCTTTTTATTTTCGCCAGCCAAAACTTTTTTGGCAACTTTCTCTAAAAATTTCCTTTCAATAACGACTGTTGTAAGATTATTAATCTCAACCATGCCTTAACGCCTGTAAGATCGACGCTTCACTTTTTTTGTCTGTCCTAACTTCTCTAATCTCTGGTATTCTTTCTTTAAATGCTCTCTTCTTAAAGCAGCTTTTTTTTTCATCTGATTGCTTTTTGTTTTTTTCTGAAAACGATTTTTCCTGGCCTGAATTAAAATCCCGCTTTGTTTTACTCTTTTCGAAAAGCGACGGACTAAATTTTGAGATGTTTCCCTTTCTGTTTTTTTAATTTCTAAAGACATAATTTTTTAATTTTGAATTAAGAATTTTGCTCTCGCTTGCGAGGAACTTGTTCTATTTTGAATAAATTTTGAATGATTTAATTTTTAAACAAAAAAGGATTAACTCTAATTTTTAGTAAAATCTTTTCATTCATTAAAACATTAAGAATTAAGTTATTCATTCAAAATTCTTAATTCAAAATCCTTATTTGGTTTTCCTGCTAATAAATGCATATGAAGGTGGTCAATTATTTGTCCTCCTCCGCGGCCTACGTTAATTAATAATCTATATCCTTTTAATTTTTTTTCTCCGGCTATTTTCTTGGCAACTAAAATTAATCCTCCCATTAATTCCTTGTCTTCTATTTTAAGATGGTCAACCGAAAGAATGTGTTTTTTGGGGATAATTAAAATATGAATAGGCGTTTTGGGATTAATATCGTAAAAAGCAAGAAATTTACTGTCTTCATAAACAATATCTGCCGGAACTTCTTTATTTATAATTTTACAAAAAAGACAATCCATAAATATGAATAAAGAATTATGAATTATGAATTATGAATATTTTTTTATTCTTAATTCTTAATTCGCAATTCATAATTCTATTTTTTAAGTTTCTTCCTCATCACTTCCACCACCTTTTCCAGCTTAACTGTTTCCTGTCGGCCAGTTTCCATATTCCTCACAATAATTGAATTCTCTATGGCTTCTTTCTGACCTAAAATCAAAGTATATTTTGAACCGAGACGATTAGCTCTGTTTAATTGCGCTTTTAGAGAATCTCTCCCGAAAGATTCAGAAACCTTTATTTTTGCTTTTCGAAAATCTTCTAAAAGCTTTAAGCTTTTTCTCTTCGCCAAACCTCCTAACTGAGCCAAAAAAATCTGCTTCTTGCTTCCTTTGAAAATTTTTACATCCTGAATTTTCATTAAATCTATAATCCTCTCCACCCCTCCAGCCATTCCGCAGGCAGGAGTTTCCTTTCCGCCCAAGGGCTTGATTAATCTGTCGTATCTTCCTCCTCCGCCTAAGGCAATTTGGGAGGTTTCTTCGTCTTCGTCCCGGGAAAAAATTTCAAAAACTGTTTTGCTGTAATAATCCAAACCGCGAACTAAATAAGGGTCAAGATTATAAGGAATTTCAATTTCATCTAAAAATTCTAAAACTTCTTTAAAATGCAAATGGCATTCATCGCAAAGATGGTCAAGAGTTTGTGGCGCTCCGGCTTTAATCTTTTGGCAGTTTTCTTCTTTGCAGTCTAATATCCTTAATACGTTCTCCCGCAACCTCCTCTTGCAATCTCCGCACAAAGAAAATTCCCTTGATTTAAAATAGCTTGTTAAAAGTTTTTTATAATAAGGCCTGCACTGATTACATCCGATGCTGTTTACTTTCACGAACAAGTTTTTCAATTTAAGTTCCTTTAAAATAACATAGAGAATCTGAATAATTTGAGCGTCTGCAACCGAATTACTTTCTCCTAAGATCTCAAAGCCAAATTGCCAAAACTGACGATATTTTTTAAGTTGAGGTTTTTCATAGCGAAAAAATGGTCCAAAATACCAAAGTTTTACCGGCTGAGGCCAATTTTTCATCCCATTTTCAATATAGGCTCTCGCTACCGGAGCCGTACCTTCCGGCCTTAAGCTTAAATAATCCCCTCCTTTGGTTTTTAAACTGTACATCTCTTTCTTGACAATATCAGTCGCCAAACCGATTCCTTTTGAAAAAAGCTCTGTTTCCTCAAGAATTGGAGTGTCAATCTTTTCAAATCCATAAAAATCAGCCGCGCTAGAAACTACTTCGTAAATTTTTCGGTAATAATCCTGCGCTTCCGGCAACACATCGTGCATTCCTTTGGGACTGTGAAATTTCAACTTTTTCATATTTAGATTAAAGATTTAAGATTTAAGAATCTTAGTTTACAACTTACAACTTACAACTTAAATCTTTAAACTAATGGACTGTGGGATACGAGCCAGAGTCAATTTAGAAGCGAAAGAATGGGTTAAGTTAGAGGAACGAAGACGAAGAGGTATTAAGAATTAATACCTTGAGGAGGAGTGACGAACCTGCCTGCAACGCTTTGCGTAGCAATGCGGGCAGGGAAATTGACCCATTCTTTCGCTTCCCTTCGGGCGAAGTGAATTTTATCCATCTTCTTCGTTGCTCGTCGCTTATGTATCCTGCGGATACACTTCACTCCTCCCGCCTTGAATCTGAATAAAATTCACTTCGCTAAATTGACTCTGGTTCGTATCCCACAGTCTAATACGCCGGTGATTTAATCTCGTCAATGGAATTAAAGGGAAACAAACGGACAACCACCCTGCCGATAATATCTTTTTTCGGCACAGTTCCGAACATCCGGGAATCATAAGAAAAAGGACGATTATCTCCCATAACAAAATATTCGTTTTCGGTTAAAGAAACTTTAATGTCTCCATTGGTAAACAAGCCGAGATTAAGATAGTTTGATTCGTTCAGGAGCTGAGTTTTTCCGCCGCTATAAATTGTTATTTTTCCATTTTTAACCTCAACCGTTTCTCCCGGCAGGCCAATAACTCTTTTTATGAAACGTTCGGAAGGTTTTTCTGGATATTTAAAAACTATCACCTCCCCCCTGTCAATATCCCGAAAGCGGTAGCTAATCTCATCAACAATCAAATAATCGCCGTTTTCAAAATTCGGCCTCATTGATTCTCCTCTGACAAAAAAGGGCTGAAATAGAAAATATCTTATCGGAATTACTATCGCTACGGCAATAACAACTATTTTCAAAACTTCCCAAACAAAAGAAAGAACTTTTTTCATATATTGTACATTATATGTATATGTATAGTATATGCTAACAAAATTTTTTTATTTTGGCAAGAAATGATACAATAAATTAATTCTCAATTTTCAATTTTCAATTTTCAATAAATTTTAAATTAATCAATTATCAAATAATAATAATAATAATAATAGATGGTATTTCTAAAAAGTTTGAAAATTGGAAAATTGAGGTTTGTTTGAAAATTGGTTATTGAAAATTGAAAATTACAAAATCTATGATTTTGATAGTTGGTCTCGGCAATCCGGGAAAAAAATATATTCACGCCTGGCACAACCTCGGCTTTTTAGTGATTGACAAATTTAAAGAAATAAATAATTTCCCTGATTTTAAATTATCTAAAAAATCTATCTCTTTAATCTCAATGTCTCTTGTTGATAACAAAAAAATTATCTTGGTAAAACCTCAGACATTTATGAATCTTTCCGGGAAAACAGTAAAGAGAATTATCAATTATCAATTATCAATTATCAATAAATTTTCAATTAACCAATTTTCAAACAAAAATTTAATTATTGTCCACGACGACATAGACATCCCGCTTGGTAAAATCCGCATTTCAAAAGGACGAGGTTCAGCCGGACACAAAGGAGTGCAATCAATAATCAATGAATTAAAAACAAAAGATTTTGTTAGGTTTAGAATAGGAATTAAACCAGCGAACAGCGAACAGCGAACAGCGAACAATCTAAATATTGAAAAAACCAGCGCCAGAGCGAAGCTCGGTGCTGGACTAGTCCCGCACCGAAACAAAGTTTCTGGTGCGGGGTTTGTTCTTCAAAAATTTGATAGAAAACAAGAAAAAATCATAAAAGAAATTATCGGAAAAACGGCCGAAGCAATTGAAATTTCGCTGAAAGAAGGATTAGAGAAAGCAATGAATAGATTTAATAAGTAAGAGACAAGAACTATGGACGATATAAAAAGTATAAACATCAATGATATAAATTATCCAAAACTTCTAAAAGAAATTAAAAATGCGCCAAAAGTACTTTATTATAAAGGAAAAATTCTACCGGAAGAAAAGTGTTTTGCCGTAGTTGGAACCAGAAGATATTCTGTTTACGGAAAACAAGCGGCATTAGAAATCGTCGACGGATTAGCTGAAACAGAATTAACTATTGTTAGCGGATTAGCTCCCGGAATTGACACTTTTGCCCACACCGCGGCAGTAGAGCAAAATAAAAGGACTATTGCTGTTTTGGGCACCGGCATTGACGAAAAAACTATTTATCCCCAATCAAACTTGAAACTGGCTCAAAAAATTTTAGAAACCAATGGTTGCCTTATTTCCGAATATCCCCCGGGGACCAGAGGAACTCAATTTACTTTTCCCCAAAGAAACCGGATAATTTCCGGCCTTTCCTTAGGAACATTGGTGATTGAAGCCAAAGAAAGAAGCGGCTCTCTAATCACCGCAAACCACGCTTTTTCCCAAAAAAGAAAGGTTTTTGCCATACCGGGTTCAATATATTCCCAAAACTCCCGCGGTACCCATTTTTTGATAAAAAAAGGAGCAAAATTAGTTGAAAACGCCGATGATATTTTAAAAGAACTAAAACTGCCTAAAATTACGGAGCCCGGCAATGCAAAGAACAACGCAAGAAGAGGCGAAAACGAAGAAGAAAACTTAATTCTGGAAACCCTAAGAGGAGAAGCCTTATATATTGATAAAATTATTGAAAAAACAAAACTTTCAGCGGCAAAAACAGCAAGCGCTCTTGCAACTTTAGAGATAAAAGGTAAAGTAAGAAATTTAGGAGGAAATATTTATACGCCTTCGCGTTAAATTTTAAATTTTAAATTTTAAATTAATGAAACTTATAATAGTAGAAAGTCCCACGAAATCAAAAACAATCAGCAAATTCTTAGGCACCGGGTACAAGGTTCTGTCTTCTTATGGGCACGTACGCGATTTGCCTAAGGGTGAACTTGGCATTGATGTTGAAAACAATTTCAAGCCAAGATACGTCATCCCAACTAAGGCTAGAAAGAATGTAAATATATTGAAAAAAGAATCGGAAAAAGCAAAAACAACAATTCTCGCCACAGACGAAGACAGAGAAGGAGAAGCAATCGCCTGGCACCTTAGCCAAGCTCTTGCTCTAAAAAATCTTCAACGAATTGTTTTTCACGAAATTACCAAACCGGCGATTGAAAACGCTTTGAAAAACCCCAGAAATATTTATATGGACTTGGTTGACGCCCAGCAAACGAGAAGAATTTTAGACAGAATTGTTGGCTATAAAATATCTCCTTTCTTGTGGAAAAAAGTAGCCAGAGGATTATCAGCCGGCAGAGTGCAATCGCTGACCGTCAGATTGATAGTGGAAAGAGAAAGAGAAATTGAAAAATTTAAGCCAGAGGAATATTGGAACATTGAAGCCCTACTTCAAAAAACAGAAAAAACAGGGGGCGACCCCCTGTTAAATAAATTTAAAGCATTGTTGGTTAAAAAAGATGAAAAGGCAATATCCAAGTTAGGCATCAAAACAAAAAAAGAAACGGATGAAATTTTAAACGATTTAAAAGGCGCTGAATTTAAAATTGAAAAAGTTGAAAAAAAAGAAATAAAAAGAAATCCTTTTCCGCCTTTTACTACTTCAACTTTGCAGCAAGAATCATGGAAAAGATTTCATTGGCCCGCAAAAATGACTATGCGAATCAGCCAACAACTTTATGAAATCGGAAAAATCACTTATCACCGAACCGATTCTCTGAATCTTTCTCAACAATCTTTATTCTCGGCTAAAAAGTTTATTGAAAATAATCTTGGCAAAAAGTACTGGGCCGGCTTTTTCAAAAAATATAAAGCGAAAGGCAGAGCCCAAGAAGCCCATGAAGCGATAAGGCCGACTGAACCAAGCAAAACACCAAAATCTTTAAATCTTGATGAAAATCAAATTAAACTTTACGATTTAATTTGGCGAAGATTTATCGCTTGCCAGATGGCGCAAGCGCGCTTTAATTCAATCGTTATTGAAATTGAAACAAAAAATAAAAAACAGACAACCTCGAAGGGTCCCGCCAAGACGGGGCCAACAAATAAATATACATTTAGGGCTACTGGTCAAACCTTAAAGTTTGACGGCTTCCTGAAAATTTATCCAATAAAATTTGAGGAAAATGAATTTCCGTTATTGGAAAAAAAAGAACTCTTGGAACTTCTAAAATTAATTCCTTCCCAACATTTTACCCAACCGCCTCCAAGATACAGTGAAGCTACTTTAATTAAAATACTGGAAGAAAACGAAATCGGGCGACCTTCAACTTACGCTCCTATTTTATCAACCATCCAACAAAGAAATTATGTTGAAAAAAATGAGCAAAGAAAGTTTCAACCAACCGAAATCGGAACAGTTGTTAATGATATTTTGGTAGAACATTTTCCCGAAATTGTTGATATTAATTTTACGGCTAAAATGGAAGAAGATTTAGATAAAATCGCCCAAGGAAAAGAAAAATGGATTGAGATCTGCCGAGATTTTTACGAACCTTTTGAAAAAAATCTTGAGAAAAAATACCAAGAGGTCTCAAAAAAAGAATTCACCGAAAAACCAACCGGGAAAAAATGCCCGAAATGCGGCGCGCCTTTAATAATCCGTCTGGGAAAATTTGGAAAGTTCTACGCTTGTTCAGCTTTTCCAAAATGCAGATATACAGAAGCATTGGAAGAAAAAAAATTGAACACTAAGTGCCCTAAGTGCGGCGAGGGAGAGATTGTTGAAAAACGAACTAAAAAAGGAAAAATATTTTACGGCTGTAACCAATTTCCAAAATGCGATTTCGCTCTCTGGGACAAACCTACCGGAGAAAAATGTCCGAAATGCGGCGCGCTTTTGGTTGAGAAAGGAAAGAAAATTTACCCCGTTAAATCCCCTGTTGAAAACAGGGGTGTCCCGCTAAAAGCGGGGCAATTTAACAGGGTAAAGTGTTCTAACAAAGATTGCGATTTTGAAAAAAATATGGCAAAATAATCGTAATCCTTATTTATTTTGTTTGCCGCGGTGGCGGAACTGGTTTACGCGTACGATTCAAAATCGTATGGGAGCAATCCCGTGTGGGTTCGAGCCCCACCCGCGGCACAAATTTAGGTTCGCCCTGTCATCCGACAGGGCGAGGGGTCGGATGATCCCTCAAGTCCCTCCCTCGGCACATATAATTAAAATATCTCTCATGGCAATGCAGCACCAGGCGCTAAACATATTTTCAGAGAGAAAGTTAAATGGCTTTTCTAAAAAAGGTTTTACCTTGATTGAGTTGTTGGTAGTCATTGCTATTATCGGCCTTTTAGCCAGTATTGTTCTTGTTAACGTTAATTCTGCCCGAGAGAAAGCAAAAATATCTAAAGCAACCGTCCAGATTCGTGAAGTAGTAAAAGCCGCGGCCCTCTATATCAATGACACAAACCAATATCCGCCAAATTGCCGGTTAGATTGTACTTCAGCCAGCGATCCATTCCTTAACGGCCTTAGTGTAGCAGGATGGTCTGGTCCCTATTACACAATTTATAATCTTACTCATTCCTGGAGTGGTCATATCGGTATTAGTAAAGCTGATTATGATGGCGATTCAATTAGTGAATTAGGCATTGTTTTAGATGATGACCAGCCAGGCACAAACAGTAATAACAATCAAGGGGCAATTCCTACCGAATCTCTTCAGAAAATTGATTCCTTATTAGACGATGGAAATTTGGCCACTGGCTCCATTCGAGGCGATGGTCAGGGTCTCAATACAGCCGCAGGAGAATTGGTTATTATAATCAAACTTTAATTTCTGCTTTTTTAATATGATATATCAATAGCCGATGTCAAACATCATCTAAGAATTACAGACCAAAAACAAAGACCCCTTCCCTGTCAACTTACAGAGAGCGGGTTTTTGTAAATTCTCTGTA
>Ga0307431_1000608_pt1 | contig 23293 bp, 19 predicted proteins | sample SalMarWE160170MG_FD_202155 | JGI IMG/M metagenome (GOLD analysis project Ga0307431, IMG submission 202155) | Salt marsh sediment microbial communities from the Plum Island Ecosystem LTER, Massachusetts, United States - WE1603-170 | ecosystem: Environmental > Aquatic > Marine > Intertidal zone >...
AGGGCCGACAATCTTGAGCAATTGATCCGCAGGAGCCCACAAATTTGCTATGAGCACCATTTTATCGGTTAAGCCGAGCTTATAGAGGCCTTTTTGAATGACTGCCGGGGTATGAACGATACTGTTTGACCATATGATATCCACACCTCTTTTTTCAAAGTCTGAAAGATAGGCCATAACCTCTGGGTCAGTAGGCAGAAGGCTGCAGAATCTCTCTGCTACCACCTCATATTTGCCTGTCTTTTTCCCATGCCGTGTGGTAGGTTCATTCGCAGCGCGACCATAAGCGCTATCCCAGGTAAGATGAGCTACCTTGGCCTTTGCTCCCGTTCCCCGCTTCGGCCATACATTATCGATATAATACTCAATGGCCCCTGCTGCAGATTCGCCATAGCTCCAGCAGTCCATGTAGTTCCATGCAGGGGGATAGAGCTGCGGATCGCTAAAACCAATGCCGTAGCAGTTTATCTTATCTCTCTCCAACACGGGCTTCATCATCTCCTGATTAGGGGAAGACCACATCTCCATAATGGTAGGCCTGGGTTTTTGAATGCGGAAACGCTTATATGCTGACATAAATCTGGCATCAATATTGCCGAACTCAGCCCATTTATACCGGACTTCGACATCTCCCTTGCCATCGCCGTCCACGTCAAGGCCGCCTCTCTCGGCCACCCAGGAGAGATAGTCCTTACCGCCTTTCTCGCTGGGGATCGCTATAGGTGCATAGGCTCCTGTGAGGTCCGTTATGTTGTGAATCGTAACTGTTGGTTTTCCGGCGAGCGCAGGAGACGAAAAGGCTGGCATAAAAAGGAGACTCAGCGAAACAAAGATACCTATCATAAGACCAATCGTGCTTTTTTTCATCTTTCATACCTCCTTTAATTTGTTTGTTACGAGAAGTGTTCCCCCTCTGATTCTAATCCTCGGTTTCCCCCCTTTCTTTTAATTAACATAGGTCCAATCAATACTCCTCACCTAATACGGGAAAGGATGCAGTCTATAAGACCTTTTAATAATCTGCCAGCGGTGGTTTATACCCCTTGGCTCGAGCACAAGCATTACTATCACGATGAGGGAATAAATGACCAAGGAAAAGGCGGCCGATGCATAAAAGGCCATTCCACCCAAAAGGGCCTCAGTAATCGGTGTTACTAACGTAGACAGTTCGTCCAGGGTTTTCCACACGACAGCGCCGGCAATGCCGCCGAAAATGCTGCCAAGCCCCCCTACCACAAGGAAACCCAGATACCAGATAGAATCTGTTAGGGTAAACCACTCTACATTTACATATTCATAATAGCCCCCGCCTATGGCTCCGGCTATTCCGGCATAGAAACAACCAATGCCGAAGGCAAGTACCTTTGTAGCTGCGATGTTGATGCCCATTACTTCAGCGGCAATATCATTATCGCGGACAGCGACAAAGGACCGTCCAAGCTTGGTCCTGATTAGATTCTTGGCGAAATAGATCATAATTATGGTTACTGTTAACACCAAGATATAGTAATACTTATCAACCATAAAATCTATGCCGAGCAATTTCCCCGGCCTGTGCAGGTACATGCCGTCCGTACCGTTCGTCACCGATCTCCAGTTGTTAATGGTATAGACAATCACAAAATGCGCTGCCAATGATGCAAACGCAAGATACAATCCTTTTATCCTCACTGCGGGTATTCCGAATAACATGCCGATGATCATGGGGGCTAATCCGGCTAAGGGAAGGGCCATCCAAAAATTAAAACCGAGATGCTCCTGGAAAATCGCCATGGTATACATGCCGACACCCATAAACGCAGCGTGTCCTAGGGATATCTGCCCAGCGTAACCGGTAATAATCTGCAGGCCGGTCATACCAACGCTAAATGCACAAAACACAATCAGAATGGATATGATATAATCATCTACAATAAAGGCAAGGGCGTACATTACAGCAATAAAGGCTATCATCAAGAACTTCCTTAAATGGGTTCTAAATATCTCCATAGCCTGATAGTAATTCCTATCAAAGGTGCCGCATGGTCTATCTACATTAATAGTCATATCCTACAACCTCTCAATTCTAACCAGGCCGAAAAGACCATAAGGCTTGATAAGAAGGATTAAGAGCAAGAACACAAAGGGAACCAACATGGTGATCTCCCCCGGCAATAAAACGCCGAGATATTGGATCGCAAAGATCTGAACAATGCCTATGAGAAGTCCAGCGATAACTGCTCCGCCAAAAGACTCCAGGCCGCCGAAAAGGACTGCCGCAATAGCAATCAGTCCATTATAATCCAGATCAACGCCAACCCCCTGGATATTGCCTAAGAGCATGCCTCCAATAACAGCCACCGAGCACGAAAAAACCCAGCTATATTTAAAGATACGCTTTACATTGATGCCCAGGTTTTGAGCAACAAGATGATCCTCATGCACAACCCTCATTCCTAATCCGGTCCGTGTATATTTATAGAACGAGATCAAAACGGCTATCACAATCATACAGATTATAAAGCCATAGACCTGGATCTTGGGCAGGTTGAGGAACCCTATATTCCATGAACCGAGGGGCAAAAAAGACTCCCCGTAACCTCTTACCTCGCCGTGCCAGAATAGAAGCGCTATCCCCCTGAAAAAGAGCATAACGCCCAAGGTAACCACAATAGGCGCCAAGATAGGTTGCCCAATAAGAGGGCGCATGCAGGCCCTTTCGATGATGAGTGCGACTGCAGCCCCGATAGCCAAACTGATTAAAATGCTCAGCCAGATAGGCAAGCTCCATACGATCAGGCACTGCCACATGGTATATGACCCTATAACCAACATGCCTGCCTGCGAAAAGGCGAATATGCGGGTAGCCTTATAGATGATTACATAACTCACAGCTACCAGGGAATAGATGCCTCCGGATGCAAGACCAAGCATTATACTTTTTAAGAAGTCTTCCATGCTGTCATTCTCCTGTTGAACCTAAGTAAGCAGAAACTACCTTCGGGTTTTTGCTTATCTCTTCAGGCGTACCATCCCCAATCTTCACTCCAAAATCAAGCACAGCAATACGGTCTGCAATATCCATAACCACACCCATATCATGCTCTATCATTACGATCGGTATCCTCAGAAATTCATGGATGTCAATGATGAACCTGGCGATATCCTCCTTCTCATCGAGATTCATGCCAGCCATAGGCTCATCCAAGAGCAATATCCTCGGCTCAAGGGCGAGGGCCCTTCCGAGCTCTGCCCTCTTTCTCAGTCCGTATGAAAGCATTCCCACTGTTGTGTTTCTCACATGCTCCATCTCTAAAAAATCCACAATGTCTTCAGCAATTGCCCTCTGCCTTGCCTCTTCCCTTCGTGCCCATGGAAAATAGAGCATTCCGTTGAGAAAATTGTATTTGATATGGGGATGCCGTCCGGCAATGATGTTGTCAATGACAGATAATCCCGTGTAGAGGGCTATGTTTTGAAAGGTTCTGCATATACCCATTGCCGCTATCCTGTGAGAAGAATAATGGGTTATCCTTTTATCCTGGAAGTAGATGTTTCCTTTTTGAGGCCTGTAAAAACCGCTGATAACATTCAAGAGGGTTGTTTTTCCAGCGCCGTTCGGCCCAATGATAGCCAGCAGCTCTCCTTCCTTTAGCTCAAGATTTACATCACTTAAAGCTGTTAATCCACCGAAACTTATAGTTATATCTTCCACTTTAAGTATGACCTTCTTAAAGATATCCTCCTCGCGAGGGAGATCCCTGTCTCTCTCTATGCAATCCCTGAGAAGCGTTAAGCCATAGCTATACCTTTGTTCCCTCTTTTTGGCTACATTCCTGATATCAACAGCCATCTCTTTATCCTTCCAAGCTCTGGACAAATATATCGATCTTCCAGGTCGCCTGTCTTCCATCCCTATAGGTGACGGTGGTCTCCATTTCGACCTTATCTTGCCCATCATACAGGCCTTGTATCAATTTATCGTACCTCTTCTCCATGAAATCCCTTCTGAGTTTCCTGGTCCTCGTAAGCTCGGCCTCATCCGGATCAAAGTCTTTGTGGAGAACTACAAACCTGGTTACCCTCTGTTTCTCCGGCAAGACACCATTTACCTTCCCAACGATATCTCCCAGCAATTCTCGCACCTCTTTTTTCTGGGAAAGATCCTGATGGGACGTGTATGCCACGTGATTTCGTTCAGCCCATCTGCCGGTATTCTCGTAATCCATATTAATGATGGCTACAACGCTCTCCCTATTGTTGCCCACAACCATGCAGTCCTTGATGTAAGGACTGAATTTCAGCCTGCCCTCGATATAGGTAGGTGAAAACCTGTCACCATTCTTAAGGGTCTGCATATCTTTTACCCGGTCAACAATATACAACTCTCCCTTATCATCCATGTAACCGCCGTCGCCTGTGTGGAAGTAGCCTGAACGAAATGCCTTTTTCGTTTCATCCGGCATTTTATAGTATCCGTGAACGACGCCGACCCCCCCCAGCAGGATCTCATCCTCATCCGTGATTCTGACCTCAACGCCTGGAAACGGCTCTCCCGATCCTTCAGGCCTGTAATAGTCTTTTTGCATCTGAACAGTATCAAGCCCTGAGACCTCGGTGGCCCCATAACCCTGAGCAATGGGGACCCCGATTGCTCTTAAAAGCTTGAGGTTATCCGGGCTTAACGCTGCTCCGGCTGTGATTGGGGTTCTTGTTTTTCTGAGACCGATTTTATCCTGCAATGCCCTGAAAACACACCAGTAGGAGATAAATCTCAATGCCTTCCAGTACCAGGGAATCCTCTGCCCTTCCTCCTGAAATCGAGCAACCCTATATCCTACAGGCAAAAAAAGATGGTATACAGACTTTTTCCACCAGGGTGAGTCTATCATCTTGGATTGGATCTCGGAACAGACCATCTCCCATTGTCTCGCCCCAAAGAGAATGACCTTCGGTCCTACCTCGCGAAGGTCGGATTGTATCGTCTCTGCCTTCTCTATAAAATTAACCACAATGCTCTTTGCCAGGTTTGGGGCTACGGTAAAGATCTGTTCCCCAATCCACGCCGGAGGCAAGAAAGAGAGATTTTCATCTTCCTCTTTCCATGGCAATGCCTCATCCCATCCTTGGAAGATCGATAAGAGGTTGTTGTAAGTAACCATCGAGCCCTTTGGGAGACCTGTGGTACCCGACGTATACAGGAGTACGGCTATATTGTCCCCATCTTGAGAATCGATGGAACGGTCAAAAAAATCAGGATGATCCCGGTCATATTCTTTTCCTCGTTCCATCATATCGTCGAAACCTATGAGCCAGGGATCATCATAACTCCACATGCCTTTGGCGATCCAGTAAATCAACGTTTCAACCTTGGGGATCTCCTCCCTGATGGACAGGATTTTATCCACCTGTTCCTGATCATCAACCAGAACGATCTTGGCTTCACTGTGGGCAATGATATACTGAAGCTCCTTAGGGGTTGCATCAGTGTACAATCCAACAGATATGCCTCCTAAAGATTGGGCTGCTAATTGTCCGAAAAACCATTCCGGCGCATTCTCACCGCAGATGGCAATACGGTCCCCTGCCTCAAATCCCAGGCTTGCAAGACCTCCCGCCAATGCCTTTATGTGCGCATAGTTGTCCTCCCAGGTCAGCTCCTGCCATATTCCAAAATCTTTATACCGATATGCTACCTTCTTCTCCCCCCACTGCCAATGATTTCTTCGCATGAGCTTTGGAAAGGTATCATATCCCTCCTGAGGCATGAGTTTCGCCCATGTCTCCTGCGTGATGGAACCCTTCATACAGTGACTCCCTATAAGGCAGGAACTTTAAACTCTGAAGAGAATTCCTGGAACTTTTTACCTAACCCTGGAAAATCCGGCAGAGAGGTGGCATAGCGTGCTTTGATGTAAAATGTTTTTTTATCCGCTCCAAGGTCCTTCCAAACACTATTAAGGGTTCCAACAGCACCCTTGATTCCGCCTCCTATACCGCGAAGAATATATGACCCTATCATCCCTCCATATATGAGGGGTGATGTGTAGGACCAGCTAATTTCCTCACCGCCGGGGATATAGGTAATGGGCATGGAAGCGCTCTGTATAATAGTCTTATCATCGGTACCGTCATCCACCTTGACCTCAAAATAAAGATCGCTGATCTTTGCTAATGCTTGCTGGGGATTTGAAAAGGAAAAGGTGGTACTAAAGACAATGACATCGGTCTTCTGAGACTTGTCCCCAGAAATTGGGTTCAGGCGTTCCACGGTAGCATCCGTTACCTTTACTGGAGACAGCGCGGCTGGAGCAGGACCTGTCTGCATGGATGCACAAGAGACCACCAATCCCAAACCGACTATTGCCAACAATAGACCTGCCATAAGCGAACCGATTTTCTTTGCCATTTCTTCCTCCTTTTTTGCGGTTTACCACGGTTTATTAAAATTTATCCCAATAAAGGATGTTATTCTGCTATTCTTCCCGTTGAAAGACATCCTCTTTGTAGGCATTTAATAGCGTACATCTTTCAAGACATTGAACTTCTCTTGTATTATTGGCACCTTTATCGCCAAAATGCCTCTCATAATAACCACATTTGGTTGTTCCATCATGGTACACTAGAATAGTTACCCACTGTTTAACGATATCGCAAAACAGTTTTGTTGCCGTTACTTTCCATCCCATAACACAATATTCCTACATTAGTAACATCGCATATCGGTGCTGTAACCGGATCAACTCAGTCTACAAAGCGAGGGGTTCTAAAATCGGTTGATTGAAATCAACTGTTCTCTCATTCCGGTCCCCAATCGTGGTGAAGGATGACGGATCCGGCATCCACAATCAATGCAGATAAAAATCCATCTCTTCCGACTCAGAGGCCGAAAAGGTCACAGAGCGATAAGACAAACCTTGTTTCGCCCAAAGGAGATTGGTGTCTAGCGTCGCCACTAGAAGCATAAAAGATATAAGCAATCTATTGAGGAAATGTAGCCTTAAATGGAATTACCTTTTGTTCTGATCCCGCTATAAAAGTAGCTGACCCTCCTTTTACGTGGATAGGTATGGTATACTCTGCAATACCTGTCCACCATTTTTCCAGAAGAGCCCATGCATTTGTCCCCTTCTCCTTTACCTTAAAAGCATTCGGAACCAAAAGACTCAAAAGCACTTGCCGAACATCCACTATTGAGTATACGGCTATCTGATTCGTCTTCCCAGGTGGAATCCACTGAGTTTCGTATGCATTCACCATATTCACATCGAAATCCTCAAAGGTAATAGTAAATCCAAATCCGTCTAACTGAACTGGAAAACTATTAGGATTGGTAATATTAAAGACAAAAGAAAGCGGTAGCACAGCGCTATTATTGCCGGCCATTCCCTTAGTAGGCTTAATATTACCACCATAGTACCAATAGCCGTTATACTGGGTAACCTGAACCGAGTCGAGTGCTACTATGGGGTCTTTAAAATTGGCTGCTGTCGGCTTTCCTTGCATGCCGGCACAAGAAGCAAACAGCATACCCATACCAACTATAAGCGCCATCAATAATATGGTAGATTTTTTGGTCATGATAAACCTCTCTTGTTAGGGTTTGTTACTAGGTTAACCATCGCTTTCGTCTCTTGTAATGTTTTACGTCTTTAAAACTCTTCGACTTTCCTTTTTCAGAAAGCCCGAGGTAAAAATCCTTTATGTCTTCATTCTCTTTTAACTTTTCAGACGTATCATCCATGACGATGCGCCCAGTCTCCATGATATATGCATAGGGAGCTACATTCAGGGCCAGCTTCACGTTCTGCTCTACTAACAGGATAGAGATATTCTCCTCCTTGTTGAGCCTCATGAGGATATTGAATATCTCATGAATGAGCATAGGGGCAAGTCCCATGGATGGCTCATCTAAAAGTACCAGTTTCGGCTCGGTCATCAAGGCCCTGCCGACCACGGTCATCTGCTGCTCACCGCCGCTGACAAATCCGGCAACCTCTCCTCTCTTCTCTCTCAGCCGGGGGAAGTAATGGTAGACCAATTCAAGACCATCCCTGACTGAGCCCGTTTTTCTCAGATGAGCCCCTACCCTGAGATTCTCTTCCACGGTGAGATGTTCAAATACCTTGCGGCCCTCAATCACCTGGATAATACCCATCTTTGCAATATCAACCGCTGTTTTCTTGTCTATCCTCACGTCTTCAAACAGAATGGCCCCATCGGTAACCTCTCCTACCTCAACCTTGAGGAGCCCGGAGATAGATTTAAGTGTTGTGCTTTTTCCTGCCCCATTGGCGCCCAAGAGGGCAACGATGCCCCCTCTTGGGATTTCAATAGAGACCCCCTTAAGCACAAGGATTACCTCATGGTATTTGACCTCAATATTATTAATGCGTAATATCTTTTCTGCCGCTTCCAAGGGCCCTCCTTCTATCTCTCAAACCCTGAACCCCGAGTTCTCTTGCTTACCACCCAAACCACTCTTTGGCCCATTTTTCCGGCCAGCGCTCTTTTAAATTAATGGTCTTTACATGCAGAAAACTGCCGTTCTTCAGTTCAAATACAGGAACTATGGCGGTGCTCCTGTGGTCAGTAGAGGTATAGGTGACGGGGCTTGTGCCGAGCCCTCCATCTGCAATAGCAAAATCTCTCAGTGTCTCAAAACCCTTATGCAGGATCCCGGGGCCGGTTAGATCACCCGCCTTGTCGGCGCGAATCAAAGCCTCCCTGAGCAAAAGCACATTTGACCACGCTGTAACAGTAAACTTAAGGCGCTTGTCCAGAGGAACACCAGGATTGTACTTTTGAGCATATTCCTTGACGGTTTTCATCATTCCCTCATCGCTTCCGAAAAAGTAAGCAGGGCCTGCACACATAGCACCCTCTGCAGCCTCACCTGCCAATCTGGGCAAGTTTTCATCGTATCCCCAATAGTTAACAAGCCAATCAGCCTTTAGGCCAAGGGAATAGGCATCCCTCATGGTTGCAGAAACAGCCATAGTGGTATTTCCATGCCAGCATACATCGGGCTCAAACTTTTTCAGTGCCATGATCTGGCTTTTCGTATCTATGGCGGTAAGGGCCACGTCCTGATCTTCCCCAATCTCAAAACCAAGCATTTGAGCTTGATCTTTGATGGCCTTTATAGGGGCACTCGCATAAGGAGAAGGAAAGGCGTAGACGCAGGCAAACTTTGGGGCCCTCTTTCCATAGTCCTTATGTTTCGGCCACCTTGTTTCAAACCAGGTAGTGAGATTTGCTCTGGCCTGGGTGGAATAATCAGGGGCAAAAAAGAGATTATAGCCACTCTTGGCTGGATTTGTCAGATGGGCTGAAAAGGATGCGGATACATAGGGAATCTTGTCTTTAAAAACGGTTGGGGAAAGGGCCTCGGTATCACCAGTTCCCCACCCTTCTATGGCAATAACACCCTTGCGCTTGAGGAACTTATATTTCGTAAGGGCTTCCGGAATCCGGTAGCCATAGTCAAACCAGGTATACTTGATGTTCGTCCTGTTAATGCCCCCTGTTTCATTCACATACCGAAAGGCATCTGCGAGGCCTAACGCATAGTCTTTCCCCACATCAGAGGTTGCACCGGTACAATCAGTAAGCCCGCCGATCTTGATAACTGCAGCCATCACCGAAGATGAGAGACCAAACAGAAATACCAAGGTCAGCATACCAATAAAGATCTTTTTCTTGTTCATAATGTCCCCCCTTTTTTTGTTAAACTCGTATCTTCTGGCTTCTCCTTACGATACTACCGCTTATCCGAAAAGATCACCCCCTTTCCCTATAAAATCATCAAACGGAGTGAGATGATTGTATATTAATAAGAAAAAGGCCAAAGGTTAAAATAGTTCTTTATCTGCCACCATCGATATGAGAGCCCTCGCGGCTCATAGATCAGGAAGGCGCAGATTGCGAGACCGAACACGGATTCCTTTATATACAGAAATTTAATCATAAGCTCGGGGTAAACGTCGCTTATGGAGATTACCCCTATCTGAATAAGTTCCATCACCCCCACCATAAAAATAGAACCGAATATTACGCCGTCGATCCCGGCGCCGCCGATCAATATCACACCCACCAGCCAGAGCGACCAGAACCAGGGAAAGTGCTCAGGGCTCAGGGCAGCGCAATTGCTTACCCAGAATGCCCCTGCAATGCCTCCGATGAAGCCTGCCACAAAGAAATTGAGAAGTTTATACCAGACGATATTAATCCCCAATGTCTCTGCTGCAACGTCGTTGTCTCTAATTGCAACCCATGCCCTTCCCACCCTGGTCCTCAAAAGATTGGCCGTCACAATAACCGCGAGGGTGAGTAAGGTAATCATCAAAAAATATATCTTCCGATCAGAATCGATAAGCCACGGACCTATCTTAATAGTTCCCGGGGGCAGGGAAAAGGCTTGTCCCCGGCCTCCTATCTGGCTTACGTACTGGGTAAGGATAAAGTCTACCGTGATAAACTGGGCTGCCATAGTACTCAGAATGAGATAGAATCCCTTGATCCTGGCCGAGGGGAGCCCGAATAGGACGCTCCAAAGGCCGGCAACGATAGCGGCGATGATGATGCTTATTGGATATGCAAGGCCCCAGGCAACCAAGAAGTGAGGCCATGGAAAATACAGTATCAAAACGGTGCTTGCATACGCCCCTACGGCGATAAAGGCAGCGTGTCCAAGGGTTATGAGGCCGGCATAACCGATCAGGATCTGAACACCGAGGGCGCCAAGTGCGGTGTAGCCGATCATATTAGCCACACTAAGCCAGTATCCGCTTAAAAATAAGGGGAATAGGATAAAAACAAGCACCAGGAGAAAAATCATCTTCCCTTGTATCACCCGCGTCTGCCACCATCCTTGATCCTCTGCATAATTCTGATGATAATCACCGCACGGAAGCCACACCCTCGTCATAAAATAACCTCACTTCGTTCGTTTATTTTATAGTTACATCCTTTCAATCTTCACCCAACCCCATAACCCGTAGGGCATGAATAGGAGAAATACGGCCATAAATGCAAAGGGAAAGACATCTTTTACCCCTCCAGGGAAATAGGCGTCTAAGTACGTACCGGCAAAATTTTGCAAAACTCCTATTAAGAGACCTCCGACAATGGCTCCAGGAACGGAGTTAAGCCCACCTAAAACAACCGCCGGGAGCACAAGGAGGCCTAAATACCCGACAGATATGGTAACTCCATTGATGTTTCCCAGAAGCGCTCCGCCTACACCGGCAGACATAAAGGCAATGGCCCATGATGCGGCATATACGAACCTGGCACTCACACCAAGGGAAAGGGCTGCGGTCTCATCATCTGCCGTGGCCTGCATGGAAAGCCCCCAGCGGGTATATTTAAAGAAGGCAACAAAAACCAAGAAAAGGACTATGGCGAGCACAAAGGACCAGAAGTACACAGTTGATATCTTCAAGAAACCGATGCTGAATGGCTTAAGGGAAAAAATAGGGGGTGTAAAGACCCTGATATCCGTCCCCCAGATAAATTCAATAATCCCCTTCAAAAAATAAGAAATACCAACCGTTACCATTATGATTGCCAAGATAGGTTCTCCGATTAGTCTATCCAAAAAAATTCTTTCTACTAAAATCCCGAGAATAATCCCAACAATAAGGGTACATACTATACTCAAGACAAAGGGAACGCCCCATGAATAAAATGATATCGTAACATATGCGCCAATAAGGGTTAATTCACCCATGGCCAGGTTCAACACCCCCGAGCACTTGTAGATCAACACCCACCCCAGGGCAACGAGTGCATATATCCCTCCAACCATGATGCCGGTGGTAAGGGTCATCAAAAACAGTTCCATTCTCTATCCTCCGTTACTGCTTCCTGCCCACTGCCGAATGCCTTCCTCCTTCTCACGCATCGATCTGCTGAACTCGCAGATCTGTTTTGATAGGCTGAACCCTGCCATCCTCATAGGTAATGGTCATATCCAGGTGGACTATACCCGTGTCCATATAAAGGGCCTCTATAATATCCTTATACCGCTGGGCCATAAAGCCTCTTCTAAGCTTGCTGGTCCGGGTCAACTCATCATCATCGGCATCGAATGCCTTGAAGAGGTTCGCAAATTTATGTATCCTGGCAGGGTCTGGAAGGCCTTTATTAGCCTCTTCTATCTGTCTCTGGATGAGATTATAGACCTCCGGATGTTGGGAGAGCTCCGGATAGCTCGTGTAATTTATCTTATGTTCATCCGCCCATTTGCCGACAACAGAATAATCAATGCACATCACAGCGGTCACATAGGGGGCCTTATCCCCGATAACCCAGGCGTCCTGGATATAAGGGCTAAACTTCAGCCTGCTTTCCAGATACTGTGGGGCAAAGGGTCGCCCATCGTTAAGGACCATCACGTCCTTTGATCTATCAAACACCACCAAGTGGCCATCCTCGTCAATAAAACCGGTGTCCCCTGAGTAGAGCCACCCATCCTTTAGGGCCTTCTTGGTTTCCTCCTCCATCTTATAGTATCCCTGAAACACGGATGGACCTTTGGATATGATTTCTCCATCTTCGGTGATCTTTACCTCTGTTTCAGGAAGGGGGGTCCCCACAGTGTCGAATTTGATGTCGCCATCCCGGTGGACCACGGATATCCCGGCTATCTCGGTCTGTCCGTATATCTGCTTCAGGTTCACGCCCAGGGCATGGAAGAAACGAAAATGATCGGGCCCCATTGCAGCACCGCCGGTATAGGCATGCCGCAGCCGAGACATCCCGAGATGGTCCTTGAGCTTTTTCTGCACAATGACATAAGCAAAATAGTTCAATGCCTTCCAGTACCAAGGAACGGGCTTTCTCTCAAACTTGAGATCTGCTACATAATAGCCGATCTTGGTGGCCACCTCATAGGCCTTCCGTTTTATCCAGGCGGAGTCCAGATATTTTACCTGAACTTGGCGGGTCAAGCCTTCGTAAAGCCTTGGAGCAGCGAACATGACATGGGGTCCGATCTCTCTAATGTTATGTTGCGCTACCTCAGGCTCCTCCGGGAAATTGAGGGTATAGCCGATTTGAAGGCCGCAGGATATGGACATCATCTGCTCCCCGATCCAGGCAAAGGGAAGATACGATACAAAATCATCGGTGTCGTAGCAGGGATCGACTGCCATAAGATTTTGGCCCATGCTCAGCATGTTATAGTGGGTCAGCAAGGCCCCTTTCGGCAAGGCTGTCGTACCAGATGTATAGAACAGCAAGCAAATGTCTTCTCCATGACCTTCATTGATCATTTGCTCGAAAAGCATTGGTTCCTTTTGATCAAGCTCTCGTCCGAGTTTTTGGACCTTTTTTATGCTCATCAAAAATTTCTGGTCATAGCGCCTCATCCCCTTGGGATCATCCCAGATGATATATTCCAGTTTCGGGCACTCAGACATAATGCCCAAGGCCTTATCCACCTCTTCCTGGGTCTCCCCTACAAAGAATCTGCTGTCTGAATGATCAACGATATATCTGACCTCTTCCATCATGCAGTCCTGAAAAAGCCATACCGGTATGGCGCCGACACACATAGCCGCCATCTCTGCCCAAATCCCTTCAGGACGGTTATCCCCGATCATGGCAACCTTGTCACCCCTCTTGAGTCCAAGGCTTACCATTCCCAAGGAGAGGTACTTTACATTGTCAAAATAATCCTGCCATGTATAAGGAATCCATATCCCAAACTCCTTCTCCCGTATAGCTACCTTTTCATTTCCATACTTTTTGCATTGTTTGTAAAAGAGCTGAGGGATAGTCAGATCCTTTGTTATCTCTATAGTCTCCTCACGCATGTCATCTCCTTGATGTGTAAAGATCCTCCTCACCCAGGTATGCCTTGATAACCTTCGGGTTTTCGCTCACTTCTTCTGGCGGCCCATCAATGATCATATTGCCGAAATCAAGCACCAGCACCCTGTCAGAAATATCCATCACTACACCCATATCATGCTCAACCAAAATACAGGTTATCTTCCAGCGCTTCTCCTCGTTGATATCAAGGATAAATCGCGCCATGTCCTCCACTTCCTCTAAATTCAAGCCTGCCATGGGTTCATCCAAGAGGATAACCTCGGGCCTGAGCGCCAAAGCCCTTCCAAGCTCAACCCTCTTCTGCAAGCCATAGGGAAGCATATGGGCCACCTGATCTCGAATGCTCTCTATTTCAAGGAGGTCAATAATCTCCTCCTCTATAAACTCCCTCTCCTCTATCTCTTCTCTCTTTGTCTTACCCGCATAGATAGAGCCGCTGAGGATCCCGGATTTGAGATGGATATGGGAGCCCATTGTGATATTGTCGAGCACGGTCATTCCACCGTAGAGTTCAAGCTTCTGGAAGGTTCTGCCAATCCCGAGCTCTGCCCTTTTATGGGGAGAAAGCCCGTTAATCCTCTGTCCTTTAAAAAAGATGGTTCCTCTCTGCGGGTGATAGAGGCCGTTGATACAGTTCATCATCACCGTTTTGCCTGCACCATTCGGACCGATAACAGAGTGGATCTCTCCTTTCCTTACCTCTAAATTGACGTCGCTCAAGGCCTGAACCTTTCCGAATGACATACAGATGTCTTCAAGCTTGAGAATAACTTCTCCTTCCTTCACTTCGTCTGTGGTATTCATGCCAGATAGGTCTCCCTTTTTGTCGTAGGACTATAACAGCATAATAAGGGAAAAGCCTGCAATGTGATGGTTACATTGCAGGCTTTCGTATTCTCGAAATGCGCAAGTGCGATAAAGAATAGTTGTCGGGAAAGAATTGTAAGAAAATCATCGTCGCTGAGCCTATTCCCTTAAGAACAGCATAATCGATTTGTCCATTTACTGATTTGTTGTTGATTTGTCAACAACTTTTTTCGATAAAAAAATGTAATATAATTAAATAGTTACAATATAGCTACTCATTAGACAGCAATAACCATGGCTGATACCGTGGCAAATGCGCGATAATAGATAGATCGAGGATCTTAGTAATGATCCGATATGACCTGTGGAATGAGATTCTCCTGGCACTGACGGATAAAATAATCGTCTGTCATGCCGGCGATAAAATCTCTGACAATCATGGCTGGAGGATTCTTATCCTTATACTGCGGGGCCATGCCGTCTAAAAATTCCGTGAAGATCGCCGAGCCTTCGTTGCCTGATTCAAGATCTTTGAGGTAGTTTTCGAAGAGCAGCCTGAACATCAATCTAATTTTATGGCTCTGATGTTTGGTACGAGGGTTAGAGTATATGAACTCTCGATTGAATTCCTTGAGCCTCCACAGCGCCTCTGCAACCTCGGCGCTGAAGGAAACATAGGGCTTCTCAAGGCTCTCTGAGGTCAAATCCTCAACCAGGGTATACACAATGGTACCGTTTGTGTCTCCGAGAATTCGTGTGCACTGTTTTGGTATATCCCCTCGCTGTATCAAACCGAGCCTGATTGCATCCTCTATATCCCTGCCTACATAGCTAATGGTATCCGCCATTCTTACCACGCACCCCTCCATAGTCATCGGCCATACAGGATACGATGCATCATTAGTTAATGTCTCTATCTCCTTTTCAAATCGCTCAAAATCCTTATCTCGCTCCGGAGAGAGCGCTGGATTGTGCACCTCGCCGTTATGGCTGAGTATACCGTCCATGACCTGAAGACACAGGTTCCAACCAACCCCCTTTCTCTCAATCAGGTCTAAAAAACGCACTCCCTGTATGTTGTGCAAAAAGTGCCCTAGACCGAATTCCTGCGACAGATCGGAGAGAAAACCCTCGCCATCGTGCCCGAAAGGGGCATGCCCAATATCGTGGCCAAGCGCGATCGCCTCAATGAGATCCTCATTGAGCCTCAACAGACGGCCTATGGTTCTCCCAATCTTGGACACTAGTTGAACGTGCAGGACACGGTGGGTAATGTGATCGTTTTTTACCAGGTAGAAGACCTGCGTCTTATCGATGTACCTTGCGTAGGCCCGCGAGTGAAGTATCCTGTCGGCATCAAGGGAAAAATGTTCCCTGTGACCGCTCACGATCTCCTCCTCGTCCCTCCTCCTTATAGCATGCATGCTCTTGGTGGCAAAAGGGGAAAGCCTTTCTTTTTCCCCAAGACGAAGGCGCTGCCTCACGTCTTGTAAGATCTCTTTCTTGTTCATCGTCCTGACCTGTTCCTACCTGTGTACGATCCAGAGAAAGGCGCCTTTATTACAAAAAGTACTCTCATTATACAACTAAATCTCAAATATTCTATTTTGAAAGTATACCAGATGTTCTTTTGCTAAAATACCCCTATATTTGCTAAGATAGAAATATGAAGAAAGGTTATCTCATAACCAATAGATCCTGAGAATTCTCCTTCTATGATGAATCTGCACCCGACAGAGAAGCTGGTCCTGGCAACGATCCGCGAGCACGAAATGATCGGCAGCGGAGACAGGGTTATTGTCGCTGTATCAGGAGGTCCGGATTCAGTCTGTCTTTTGGAGATACTCCTCCGACTACGAGCGACCCTTAACATCAGTTTAATGATGGCTCACCTTGACCACGGGCTTAGACCCGGAGAGGATGAAAGGGAAACGGAATTTGTGGAAGGCCTGGCGAGGAGATTAGGGATCACCTGCGCTTGTGAACGTGCCTCCCAGCTCGCGAATGCCCGTGGATCCTGTCTCGAGGAGAAGGCACGAGAGATACGATATAGGTTCTTTGAAGGAGTCCTGGATAAGTTCAACGCTCAAAGGCTAGCCCTTGGCCACAATAAGAATGATCAATCAGAAACGGTTGTTATGAACATGTTGCGAGGATCCGGATCAACGGGTTTATCCGGAATGCCTCCGATTCGAGATAACCGCTATATTAGGCCACTGATCGGCATCACCAGGGAGGAGATCCTCACATATGTGAGAGAAAAAGGACTAGCCTACATGACGGATAGCTCGAATCTCGATAAGAAGTATTTACGGAACAGGATACGCCTGGAGCTGATGCCAATCCTCTTAACATATCAGCCGAGACTCATAGACCACTTGGAAGATCTCGCATTCCTTTGTAGAGAAGAGAACTCCTTCATGGAAGGAGAGGCTGAGAAATGGCTGCAAGAGATGATAAGATTCACCTCAGGGCAATCGTTCGATATATCCATTGAGGCATTGAAAGGCCTTCCAGTTGCCATCCAATACCGTGTGATCAGAGCTGCGATACAGAGGGCAAAGGGGAACCTTAGAAGAATAGATTTCGGGCATATCAGAACAATCATCGACCTCATGAAAAATCATAAAGCACAGGTAAGAATTGATCTGCCCGAAAACCTCGTAGTAAGGAAGGTATATAACAAGCTTCGTTTTTGCGTGGGAGAGGAGATGCACAGTGCCGGATTCTCATATCCCATAGAAGGTGCTGGCAGATATTATATGGATTCTATCGACCGCACGATAACCTGTGAGGAGATTTCTAGGGCAGAATTTCCAGGGCGTTCTCCATCCGATTGGCAATGTTTCCTCGATCTAGAAGCCCTGAGATGGCCATTCATTGTAAGGAATTTCAGGCCGGGCGACAAATTTATGCCCCTTGGCCTGAAAGGGTTTAAAAAGCTGAAAGATCTATTCATTGACAAAAAGATTGCCCATGAGCAAAGGAAGAGTATCCCGATACTTGAAAGCAATGGTGATATCGTGTGGGTAGGTGGGATAAGGATCGATCACCGATATCGAGTACGGGAGGATACAAAGAGAATTTTAAGATGTAAAATTGAATAAAACGTGGTAAATGATTATATTAAACTCGGTTAGTGCGTAGCGATTGGAATGCTTTAATCTATATAAAGGAGAGGTAGTTGAATACATTTTCCAAAAATCTTACTCTCTGGCTGGTTATAAGCCTGATGATGGTCTTGCTGTTTCAGATCTTTAAAAAGGAAACGAGGTCAACCAGTGAATTAAGCTACAGTCAATTTCTCAATATGGTGGAACAGGGGGACGTGAGCAGTGTTACTATTCAGGGGGATAGGATTTCCTTTGCTACCAATCAGGGCCAATCATTTAAAAGTTTTGCACCAAAAGACCTTGAGCTGATAAAGATCCTCAGAACAAGGGGCATAGAGATCACTGCCAAGCCCGATGAGGCAACCCCATGGTATATGGCCATACTGGTATCCTGGTTCCCCATGCTCCTGTTGATAGCAGTTTGGATCTTCTTTATGCGTCAAATGCAGGTCGGAGGGGGCAAGGCCTTGTCTTTCGGCAAAAGCAGGGCCAAGCTTGTGAGTGATGAGAGAAACAAGGTCACCTTTAACGACGTTGCCGGCATAGAAGAGTCAAAAGAAGAGCTTAAGGAAATCATAGAATTCCTAAGGGATCCCAAAAAGTTCACCCGTCTGGGGGGCAGGATCCCGAAAGGTGTGCTCCTCGTGGGTGCCCCTGGCACGGGAAAAACCTTGCTTGCCAGGGCAATAGCCGGAGAGGCAGGGGTTCCCTTTCTGAGCATTAGCGGATCTGATTTCGTGGAGATGTTTGTAGGGGTCGGCGCATCACGGGTACGGGATCTATTCGTGCAGGGGAAAAAACACGCGCCGTGTATCATCTTTCTGGATGAAATCGATGCTGTCGGGCGACACAGGGGAGCAGGGTTAGGCGGCGGTCATGATGAACGGGAACAAACACTCAATCAGCTTCTTGTTGAAATGGATGGATTCGAGTCTAATGAGGGAGTAATACTTATTTCGGCCACCAATAGGCCTGATGTGCTCGATCCTGCTCTTTTGAGGCCGGGAAGGTTTGATAGGCAGGTAGTCGTCCCTGTGCCGGATGTACGGGGAAGGGAGGACATCCTGAAGGTACATACGAAAAAGACGAGGTTGGCGGATAATATCGATCTCTCCATAATAGCGAGGGGAACTCCTGGATTTACCGGCGCAGACCTTGAAAATATGACCAACGAAGCTGCCCTGCTCGCCGCCAGAAGGAATAAAGACAAGATAGAGATGGTTGATCTGGAGGATGCTAAGGACAAGGTTCTTATGGGTACCGAGAGAAAGAGTATGATCATCAGCGATGAGGAGAAGAGGACTACCGCCTTTCATGAGGCGGGCCACACCCTGGTTGCAAAGCTCCTGCCCAATACCGATCCCATCCATAAAGTGACCATCATTCCTAGGGGAAGGGCCCTTGGGCTGACACAGCAGCTACCTCTCGACGACAAACACACCTACACCAAGGAGTACCTCACAGAAAACATCTGCGTTCTCATGGGAGGCAGGATTGCAGAGGAGATTGCCCTGAATACCCAAACCACAGGAGCGAGCAACGACATTGAGCGAGCCACTGAAATAGCGAGAAAGATGGTCTGTGAGTATGGCATGAGCGAGACACTCGGCCCCTTGACCTTTGGCAAGAAGGATGAGGAGATTTTTCTCGGTCGCGAGATTGCCCAGCACAGGGACTACAGCGAGGATACAGCGCGAAAAATTGACCTAGAGGTGAACAATCTGGTAGGCAAAAACTACCAAAAGACCTATACGCTGATCAATGAAAACCTTGCTTCCTTAAACAGCTTAGCCAAGGCCTTATTAGAGAGGGAGACCCTGGATGGACCTGAGATAGATGCCATAGTGGGAAACTCGAGAAAAAAGAGGAAATCCGGAACAACAAAGGGAAAGGGAACCGATGATTCCTCAGCCACAAAACAGTAACAGCCTGAAATGGTCGAGGTACTGCCTTGAGATTGATTCGAGAACACTCGTAATGGGTGTTCTGAATGTCACCCCGGATTCCTTTTATGACGGCGGACGTTACCATAAATTCCGTGATGCGGTAGAACAAGCTCTGAGAATGGCCGAGGAAGGTGCCGACATCATTGATGTCGGGGGAGAGTCAACGAGGCCGTATTCAAATCCTCTTTCTCTTGAGGAAGAGCTCAAGAGGGTTATACCGGTTGTAGAAACACTCTCAAAGGAACTTGAGATTCCCATAAGCATCGATACTTACAAGAGCGAGGTCGCCGTAAGGGCACTAGAGGCCGGTGCTGCAATGGTCAACGATATCAGCGCTATGAGGTTTGACCCGGCCATAGGCAATGTCGTTGCAGCAGCAGGCGTTCCCATCGTGCTCATGCACATGAAGGAGACGCCTCAGAACATGCAGAGTAACCCTACCTATAAGGATCTGCTCGGCGAGATTATGGAATTCTTAGAGGGGGCTGCGGATAAGGCGCTTTCCATGGGAATTCAGAGGGAGCTCATCATCATCGATCCAGGTATTGGTTTTGGGAAATCCTTTGATGACAATCTGGTGATCCTGAGAGATCTGTGGAAATTTTCCTCCCTCGGCTACCCGATCCTAGTGGGTACTTCCAATAAAGCCTTTATAGGGCATGTGCTCGGCGCTCCCGTTGAATCTCGTGATACAGGAACTATGGCGACTATCGCCGCTGCGGTGATGAATGGGGCACATATCATCAGAGCTCATAATGTGAAGGCAGCCAAGGAAACGGTCACTATGATCGATGCGATAAAAGAGGGTTTTCCCGCCCCTTTGTCCTGAAGAGACCCCTTCTCTCCCCTGCTGTTAACCGAGTATCCGTATCGAGAATGAGGTATATCATGTTGCTTTGCATTGACGTGGGAAATACCAATATCGTGATCGGCATCTATAAAAATGAGGCATTACACGCACACTGGAGGATACGGACTGAAAGGGACATGACCAGTGATGAGCTAGGGCTTCTCTTGAACAACCTCTTTACGCCGGCAAGATTGGAGTTAACCAGTATCACGGATGTTATTATATCCTGCGTGGTACCTACTCTCCTCAGTCCTATAAGGGAGTTCTGTCTTCTCGCGCTTCACCGAGAGCCCTTGATCGTGAGCACAGACATAGAGACTGGAATTACCATCAACTATGATAACCCAAAGGAGGTGGGAGCTGATAGGATCGTAAATGCAGCGGCCGCCTTTCACAAATACAGAACCGCTCTCGTTGTCGTAGATTTCGGCACCGCTACCACGTTTGATTATATTTCCGCCGCCGGCGTCTATGAGGGAGGAGCTATCGCCCCCGGAATCATCATCTCCGCTGAGGCCCTCTTTTTGAAGGCTTCCAAGTTGCCTCGGGTTGAGATCTTTGCAAAGCCGAAACAGGTGGTCGCAAAGGAAACCATTAGCAGCATCAATTCGGGCCTCATCTATGGGTATGCCGGACTGGTTGATGGCATTGTGGAGCGGATAAAGGCCCAGACAGGATCAAATCTCATGGTGATTGCAACGGGCGGCCTTGCGCCGCTCATAAGTTCAGAGGCCAAAACTATAGATCAGGTGGAGGAATTTCTAACCCTTGAGGGTCTGAAGATACTTTTCTCTATGAACTCCTCAAACTAAGGCTGCTCACCTATGACCTATGTCTATACACTGGATACCCTTCCCGAGAAGCTCAGGAACCCCGTGGCTACCATAGGAAATTTCGACGGGGTGCACAAGGGGCACCAGACCTTATTCAAAAAGGTCATCGAGAGGGCATCCGATATCAATGGGACCTCCCTCGTCATTACCTTCGATCCTCATCCCATAAAGGTGATGTCACCCGATAGACTGAAGCCCTTGATAACCGGTTTAGAACAGAAAAAAGAACTCGTCACCAATCTTGGCCTCGATGTTCTGCTCTTGATTCAGTTTACCCGAGAATTCGCTACCATAAGCGCAAGAGAATTTGTCAAGGTCATACTCGTGGATAGATTGGGCATCAAGGAGATAGTCGTCGGATACGATTATGCCTTTGGACACAACAGGAAAGGAAATATCGAGATCTTACAGGAGATGGGACGGAAATTCGATTTCACCGTGCATCAGATAAGCCCTGTTTTTGTAGGGGAAACACTGGTATCAAGCACCTCCATTCGGGGCCTTCTTCTGGAGGGAAAGGTATCAGAGGTAAACCAATTACTCGGCAGACAGTACCAAATACGAGGTGAGGTAATTAAAGGGAAAAGCAGGGGTGACGCCCTCTTGGGTTATCCAACAGCGAATCTGCAACTAACAGATGGGCTCATCCCAAAACGAGGTGTGTATGTCGTTCTGGTGGAGATAGGCGGCAAACTCTATCAAGGTCTGACAAATATCGGCTTTAATCCCACATTCAATGACCAATGCTTATCGATTGAAACTCATATCCTCGGCCTATCAAGGAATATTGTCGAGCAGAAGATCAGAATCAATTTCCTTACGCGATTACGGGATGAAATAGCCTTTGCCAGTCCAGAGGAGCTCTCTCAACAGATATCCCGCGACATCAAAGCGGCTCAGGAATTCTTTCGAACAGTAAAGACCAGCGCATGACTTGGAAATTTTGGCTCGGCACTGCGATCAGCATCTTGTTCTTATATCTCGCATTCCATAATATTGATCTGCACCTTATCTATCACTCCATTCAATCCACGAGCATACCCCTCATTATCACGGTAGGATTCATTACGGTTATCCTTTATTTTATAAGGGCGTTGAGATGGTTTCATCTCCTTGAGCCCATCAAAAAAATCGGGTTAAACAGTCTCTTCTCTGCCACGGTGATCGGCTTTGCTGCCAACTGCATACTTCCAGCAAGACTCGGGGAATTTATTCGAGCGAATTATATCGGGCGCATGGAAAGCATAAGCAAGAGTTCTTCCTTGGGTACTATTGTAATAGAAAGGTTGTTTGACACCTTCACCATCCTCTTGATCTTTGCCTTTGTGACCCTTTTTACCGATTTCCCGAACCAGTGGGTATCAGCAGGTAGAGCCCTTAGAGCAGGCGGGCTATTCCTTTCTCTTCTCTTTTTAGTGTCAATCGTCCTGCTCATCGCTTTAAAGGAAAAAACCGGAACCTTTCTCACGATTTTCGAAAAGGCCCTGGTTTTCCTACCTAAGAAAAAAAGGCATAGGCTTATCACCCTGTTGGATGGTTTCAGCAAAGGGCTTGTCCTCGTAAAAGGACCATCCAATCTCATCGCGGTGATCTTCTATTCCCTTGTGCTTTGGGGCCTGTCCGTGGTTCAGATCTATGTTCTTGGTCTTTCCTTGGGTTTATCCCTCCCCTTCATGGCCCCATTCCTTATCCTGGTGCTCCTGTGTTTTAGCGTCGTTTTGCCATCGGCGCCGGGATATATCGGCACATTCCACCTGGCATGTCAATATGGATTGATCTTCTACGGCTTCAGCCGCACCAATGCGCTCTCAATGGCGATAATCCTGCACGCAGCAGGATTTATCCCCACTGTCCTTTTAGGCTTACTCGCATTCCTTTTGCACCACATCTCTTTTCGTTCACTCACCAACGGCCAGCCTTCAG
>Ga0307431_1000609_pt1 | contig 23292 bp, 21 predicted proteins | sample SalMarWE160170MG_FD_202155 | JGI IMG/M metagenome (GOLD analysis project Ga0307431, IMG submission 202155) | Salt marsh sediment microbial communities from the Plum Island Ecosystem LTER, Massachusetts, United States - WE1603-170 | ecosystem: Environmental > Aquatic > Marine > Intertidal zone >...
AAATGAAAGAAATAATTTTTATAGTATCAGAATCGGAAGAGGGAGGGTATGAAGCGGAAGCTCCGGGTTTCTCAATATTTACTCAAGGTGAAACTATTGAAGAATTAAAAGAAATGATAAAAGACGCGATCAAATGTCACTTTGAGGAGGACAAAATTCCCGAAATAGTCAATTTACATATTGTAAAAGACGAAGTCTTAACCCTTTAATCTTAATGAAAATCCCCAGGGATATAAGTGGACACGAACTGGCAAAAAAAATAAGTGTGTTTGGTTACAAATCCACGAGACAAACAGGTTCACATATAAGATTAACGACACAACAGAAAGGTGAACATCATATTACAATTCCAGCACAGAAGAATTTAAAAATCGGTACTTTGAATAGTATATTAATAAGTGTGGCTAACCATTTTGAAATCTCAAAAAATAAACTAACAGAGAAATTGTTTGGGTAAACAGTCCAGCACTGACAACTCAACAAACCCAATAGACTCTATGAACGCTACAAACTCAATATATGAGTAAAATAGAAAAATTCGAAGACATAGAATCCTGGCAATTAAACCGAAGGTTAGTTATTAGTTGAATTGGAATTTTGGATTTAGGATATGGGATTTAGCAACTGGTGGATTAGTGAAAAAAAATGGATAAAGAAATATTTAATCTTGAAAATTCTAAAAAACACGTTAAATTAGAATATAACGGAGGGAATATGGATACAAAAAAGAAAATAGAAATCAATCCTAAGGTAATGATGGGTAAGCCTGTAATTAAGGGAACTCGGATAACCGTAGAATTGATTTTAAAAAAGTTAAGTGAGGGTATTTCTAAAAATGATTTGTTAGATGCCTACCCTAACATTAAGGAAGATGATATCCAGGCAGCTCTTGCGTATGCGGCAGAATCTCTTTCTTTTGAAGAAACTGTAAAATTATAAAGTTAATGCGTTACCACCCTTTGTGTTCTTTTCCACCCTTCCTCCCTTGACAAATTTTTAAAAATAATTAAAATATACTAGTACAAATTTTAATATCAAGAAAAATGGAACGGTTTAATAGATTTATTTGCGAAAAGGTAGTTAAGGGGTTAAAAGCGAAGAGGCTTGTATTTATAATTGGTCCGCGCAGGGTGGGTAAAACGACATTAATGAAAATAGTATTTGATAGATTCGAGTTTGATAAATCGCTTTTCATAGATATAGAAACTCTTTCAGAGTTCAGTATGTTCGAAAACTACAAAAATTTTATCAGATACATGGAAGTAAATGGAATAAAAACAAAAGACGTTGCGTTAATCGGGCTCGATGAAGTGCAGCATATAAAAAGTATAAACCCAATATTAAAATCGCTTGTAGACCACCGCGAAAACTGGCATATAATCTGTTCGGGGTCATCTTCCCTCGGTATCTTAAAGAACGTAAAAGAGAGTTTGGCGGGTAGAAAAAGGATTTTTAACTTATCTCCATTATACTTTAAAGAATTTTTAAATTTTTTACAGAAAGACAAGCTGATTCAGAAAATCAAAAATATTAAAAATCAAGAGGAATGGGATTGGATAAAAGAAGAAGTTCTCGCCCTCTGGCAGCTATATCTTGTGTATGGTGGTATGCCAGAAGTAGTCTTAACCGTGGATACCGAGGAAAAAATTGATGAATTAAATGACATTTCAAGAAGTTATATCACCATGGATATTTATGACTATCTCCGAGGAGAAGTGGAGATCACAAGATATAATAAACTTATGAAACTAATTGCTAATAATTCTGGGACCCTCATTAACATATCAGGGCTTTCCAAAAAAAGTGGTATTAAGAGAAACAAAGTTGAAGACGCGCTCTTTCTTCTCGAATCTTCTCACATTATAAAAAAACTTCCCCCATTTTTCACGAATAAAAATAAAGAGATAACAAAAGCAGAGAAGATTATATTTTTTGATACAGGCACTAGAAATGCTTTAATTGAAGATTTCAGAAATATGGATTTAAGACAAGATAAAGGTAAATTATGGGAAATCGCGGTCGCCAAAAATCTAAGGGACTGCAGAATTCATTATTACAGAACAAAACACCAAACTGAAATCGATTTTATCATCAAGAAAGATAAAAAGATAATTCCAGTAGAGGTAAAAAGTGGAGACACAAAAAAGGTATCTCGAGGATTAAAGTATTTTATGGATAGATACAACATAGAAAAAGGTTATGTTATAACCAGAGGAACCTGGAAAACAGAAGTAAACAAAAACCAGAAAATTCACTTTATACCTGCCCCACTCTTTACGTTCTCCCAACCCTGGGAATAAATCTAAACAGAAAAAACTGAACATATTGAAACCAAAGGATTTTTGGTAAGTTAAAACCAAACTAAAAAGGAGGTATAATGAGTAAAATTAAAAAATTCGAAGATATCCAAGCCTGGCAAAAAGCAAGAAATGTAGTTAATGAAATCTATAAAATGACAAAAACTAGTTCGTTTTCTAAAGATTTTTCTTTAAAGGATCAAATTCTAAGAGCGGCAATATCAATCCCATCCAACATCGCAGAGGGGTTTTCAAGGCGTTCTAATAAAGAATTCGTCCAATTCCTATTTATTGCAAAAAGCTCCGCGGCCGAAGTTCAAACACAATTATATCTTGCTTTAGACCAGAAGTATATAAAACAGGAGAAATTTGACAATTTATATGGTGAATTAGAAATTATATCGAAGCAGATTTCCAAATTTATAACCTACCTCCGAACTCAATAAACCCAATGAACCCAACAAACTCAACAAACCCAATAAACCCAACCCCACCCTTGACTTTTCCCCCATTCCCCCTAAATTCACGTTCGAAAATAATGGACAAATATGATATTAATACATTCACTTCCTATATTAAATTTAATATTGTTAAGAAAACAAGAAGAGGTTTTTCGTGAAGCAAATTCTAGTTAGTAAAGGCTCTATAAAAGTAGAAGATGTACCGGCTCCCCTTGTTGGAGACCAGGAAATCTTAATCCAAGTTCATTACTCTTGTATTTCCACTGGGACAGAGGTGGCAGGAGTTAAAAGTTCAGGAGAATCTTTATACAAAAAGGCTCTAAAAAAGCCTCAAAATGTTAAGAAAGTACTTGAAATAATAAGAAAACAAGGTTTAAAGAAAGCAATTGTCCGAGTGAAGAATAAAATAGATATTGCAAAACCCATTGGATATTCGGCTTCTGGGATAGTTCTTGAAGTAGGAAGTAAAGTAAAAGATATTAAACAGGGAGATAGGGCAGCTTGTGCTGGAGCAGGGATTGCCAATCATGCTGAATTTATTGCTGTCCCTAGAAATCTTATGGTTAAAGTTCCTCAGGATTTACCGCTTGATATCGCATCTACTGTGACCTTAGGTAGTATATCTATGCAGGGGGTACGTCGTGCGGATCCCAGATTAGGAGAATATGTTGCAGTTATCGGACTTGGTATTTTAGGTCAATTGACTTCTCAAATGTTAAAAGCAAATGGATCTAAAGTAATTGGTATTGATATAGATCGGAAAAGAGTTGATATTGCACTTTCTCTGGGAATAGATAGAGGATTAAATCCCGGTGAGGATAATATTATAGATGAGGTAATTGGATTTTCCGATGGATTTGGTGTGGATTCGGTCATTATCACAGCTTCAACGGAAAACAGCGAAATTATAAATCAAGCAATGGAAATGTGCCGTAAAAAAGGTAGAGTAGTTATTGTCGGTGCCGTAGGACTTAATCTTAGAAGAGAGGAGTTTTACAAGAAAGAATTGGATGTCCTCATCTCAACTTCTTATGGTCCTGGTCGCTATGATGAACAATATGAACTATACGGTAAGGATTATCCCTATGCTTATATTCGATGGACAGAAAACAGAAATATGGAAGAATATCTTTGTCTTTTGAAAGATAAGAAGATAAATATTAAACCGCTTATTGAGAAAGTCTATCCTATTGAAAATGCATCGAAAGCTTACGAAGAATTAAAAATAGGAGGTTCTAGACCTTTAATAGTACTTTTAGAATATAACAAAGAATCAGTCTTGGAAAGAAAAACGATTGTTTCTACTACTAAAAAAATTTCAAAAGAAAAGATTAATGTAGCTTTAATAGGAGCTGGAGGTTTCGCCAAAGGAACACACTTACCCAATCTCAAGAAGTTGAATAATTTTTATAATATTTACGCTATTTCCGATAAAGATGGTAATAATGCTAAATCAATTGCAAAGGAATATGGTTCTTCCTATGCAACTACAGATTTTAGAGAAGTTCTAAAAGACAAAAATGTTAATATGGCAATTATTGCCACAAGACATAACTTGCATACTCAAATATCAATTGAGGCAGCGAAGGCAGGTAAAGCAGTATTTGTGGAAAAGCCTATGGCTTTAAATGGAGGAGAACTTAAGAAATTAGTTCAGGTTTTGGAGGAGACAAAAGTTCCTTTTATGGTTGGATTCAATCGGAGATTTTCCTCCTATGCTCAGAGAATAAAAGAAGTAATAGGGAATCGACAGAACCCAATGATTATAAATTACCGAATGAATGCTGGCTTCATTCCTAAAGAACACTGGGTACACACAGAAGAGGGTGGAGGTAGAAATATAGGTGAAGCCTGCCATATTTATGATCTTTTCAATTTTTTAACCGAAAGTGAAAATGAATCTGTTTCTGCTTCGTCTATTAATCCCAAAACAGAAAACTATGCCAGGAACGATAATTTTGTTGCTATAATAAAATATAAGGATGGTTCGGTTTGCAATTTAGTATATACATCACTTGGTACTAAGGAAGTCACTAAAGAACAAATGGACATTTATGTAGATGGTAAGATTATTCATTTGAATGATTATAAAGAGCTGGAGATTTTTGGAACTAAAATAAAAAATATGGGAACGAAGGTTCAGCATAAAGGACATTATGAAGAGATGATCCAATTTGCAAAAAGTATAAAAGAAGGCGATGGCTATCCCATACCACTCTGGCAATTAATTCAAGCCACAAATATAAGCTTTGAAGTAGAAGAAAAAATATGAATATAAAGACAGCAGCAAGGAGACTCCCTCATCCAATAAAACAAGGGCTTAAATATATCTATGGTTCTATCCCTTCTCGTTTGCGTTATGGTAAAGTCTTTTGGGATACTTATAACTTTTTGCAAGAATCCCAGTGGTGGAGTAAGGGAAAGTTGGAAGAATATCAGATACAGCAATTGTAACGATTATTATGGCATGCCTATGAAAATGTGCCATATTATAGAAGAATATTTTATGAGAGAGCAGTAAAATGAAAATAGCATTGGTAGGGATATATCCTCCACCTTATGGTGGGCGTTCCATTCATATTAAAAGACTAAATAAACGGTTTGAGAAAGATGGTGTAACTTGTACTGTTTATGAGAATAGTGGTGTGTTTAAGAAAGAAAACAATGTAATAATTATGAAAAGCATGTCAACATGGCTGATAGATCAACTTTTACATGGCATAGAGGATGTTATTCATTGCCATAATTACAGTCCGAAATCACTGATTCTATTTTCCTTACTATCTATTCTAAAAGATAAAAAGATAATATTTACTCTTCACAGTTTTAGATATTCCCTAAAAGATTTCGATTTATGGAGTAAATTCGCATTCTGGTTAGCAACTAGAGTGAGAGTTTATTTTATCGCCGTAAGTCCTGAAATAAAGGAGAAGATTGTCTCTTTGGGTGTCAAATCCGAATATGTAGAAGTTATTCCTGCATTTATTCCACCTGCACTGGATGAAATGGATGTGAGTTGGTTGCCGGAATCCCTTCAAAACATCCGAAAAAAATACAAGTTTCTCATTACTGCCAATGCTTTCCGAATTTCTTTTTATAATGACTATGATTTATATGGGATTGATTTATCAATCGAATTAATGAAAAGACTGGTTGATAACGGATACCGGGATATTGGATTTATCTATGTGATTCCCGATATCGGTGATTACGAATATTTTGAGAAAATGAAAAAATTAATTGAAAAGTATGATCTTAAGAAATACTTCCATTTCCATACGGAACCAGTTGCTTATCCGGCTGTGATAAATTTGTGTGATATGTTTATTCGTCCTACTAATACAGATGGTGATGCATTATCTATAAGAGAAGCATTAACTTTGAAAAAACCCACTATTACCAGCGACGTATGTAAAAGACCTGAAGGAACTATTCTCTTTGAAAAAAGAAGTGTTGATAGCTTATATTTTAAAACAATTCAGGTCATTGAAAATTATGATGAAGAAAAAAAGAGAATTGAGAATATTAAGTTTGAAGATAATGCAGAAAAAATTTTGGAAGTGTATAAGAAGGTGCTTGATAAACAATACTTATAATTTTTAAAAAGGAAAATATGAAAAATATATTTTATGATAGAAAAGAATCAGTGGTAAATTATTGTAAAGGTAAAGTTGTTTTAGATCTTGGATGTACACAGCATAGAATGGTAGGAAGAGAAGTAAAAGAAAAAGACTGGCTTCATTATAGGATAAAACAGGTAGCCCAACAAGTAATTGGTATAGATTATTTAAAAGATGAAATTAAAAGATTAAATAATATTGGATATAATATTATTTATGGAAATGTTGAAACAATTGATAAAATAAAATTACCTATTAAGAACCCAGATGTAATCGTCTGTGGTGAATTAATTGAACATTTATCAAATCCAGGATTGTTTTTAGAATCTGTAAAAAAGATAATGAATAATAATACATTATTGATTATAACAACTCCAAACGTATATTCAAGACAACGAATAAAATTAATGTTAAATAAAAAATATGAGAGAGAATGGTTAAACAAAGAACATAAATTATGGTACTCATTTGAGACATTGAAACAATTATTAAATAGTTTTGGTTATCAAGAAGTAAGTTGGGGATATTATTGCCCATCTGTAAAAAATAAAGGAATGTTTTGGAAAATTAAGCAGATAATAAAAAGAAAAATTAATTATAAACACTGTACTCAAATTGAATTAGAAGATGGATTGTTTTTTGTTTCAAAGGTCAAAAATGAAATATAAGTGGAAAAACAATGCTGATTCGCCTGTCCTTTTTTTTATTGATGATCCTACTAATCGATGGGTAGATTCAAATAATGATGGAAAAATTCAACCGGAAAATGATTATGGATATGCCTGTTTTGATGATAATGGAGTTTTTAAATTTTTAGATAAAGAAATACTTTCAATAAACCCTAAAATAAAAACAACTTTATTTACTGTAGCTGATTCAATGTCACCTGTTGTTATTGATATTAATAAAATAAACAACTCATATCCCATTAATGCAACTAAAAAAAGCAAAAACTTTTTTAAAACGCTGCACAAAGACGAGCGCTTTGAAATTGCATACCATGGCACTACACACGGAACACCAGATAAGGAGATAAAAGATTTTATACAAGAATGGGAATCTTATAAATCATTAGATGAAGCGTTAGAAACAATTAGAAAAGGAAAAGAAATTTATAAAGATACTATTGGAACTTTTCCAAATGGCGGGAAATATTGTGGCTATATCTCCAATCAATTTTCTGATGAAAGTATAGATAAGTCTGGATTTAAGTGGTGGTGCAGATATTATAATCGTGGGGCGGTGGATGGTTTAAAAGGAATTGATTACGGTAATGATGAAAATCCTTTAACTGCTTTTAATGTTAAATTCTTCGGTAAAAATAAAGTAGTTGATATTCCCACTACAATACCCGGAAGTTTATTAAATTCTGTATTCAAGCCAACTAAAGGCATTAAAGGAATATTGAAGAAGATATTAAAACCATTAATAATTAGATGGAAATTAAGAAAGATTGATTATCTGATAAAAAATAATTTAATAATCTCCATTCAGGAACACATAAGCCCCTCGAGAGAAGATGGTAAAAAACAAACGCCCAATATTATAGATGATGAAGAAAGTCTTAAAGCAATTTTTAAGTATTTAAAAAAGAAAAATGTTTGGTACTGCACCGGAAGTGAATTAGCGGACTGGGTTAAGGAAAATATATGAGGATAAAAGTAATTACAAGCGATAGAGAATTTGATTCTGTAAAAGAAGAATGGATGAATTTTGAAAAAAAAGTAGATAATAAAAACATTACTTCATCCTATCTTTGGCAGAGAACCTGGTGGAAACACTTTGGACATATTGATAATAACCAATATGGATATGATAAAAAATTATTAATTCTTTTTCTTTATAACGATAATAATGAACTCCGTGCTATTGCCCCTTTCTGTATTGTAAAAAGAAAATTAAAAAAAATATTTCACTATACAGTTATTGAATTTATTGCTCAGCAGTGGGGAGCAACTTATTTAGATTTTATTTCTGATGATTTAACAAGAGATGGGGTTGATTATATATTTAATTGGCTCAAGAAAAATAGAAAATATGATTTAATTCATTTACGCTATATTCCCGAGTTTACAAACAATTTTGATTTAAAAAGTGAAAATGCAACTGTGTTATCTGGATGTCCTGAGATAGAAGGTGAAAATTATTCAAATATTAGAAAAAAAAATTATTCAAAAAATTTAAAACACAAATTAAATAGAATTTATAATAAAATAGGCAGGGAAAAAACTAACATAAATACTATTATTAAAAATGGAGAAGATATTTTCAATTATATTGATAATATTTCAGATGTTTCTAAATCAAAAAAATATTCAGGCAAGCATTCAATTTATCTTGACCCTAAAAAAAAATTATTTATCAAAGACCTAATATTTAACTTCTCTGGAAAATCTAATTGTATTTTACTTCTACACAATAATAAATTCTGTGCATATAATTTAGGTTATTATTATAATAAAAAATATTTTGCAATTGATGCATCATATAATAGAGAAATTAAAGAGTTGGAAAATTATTCAATTGGTAACATTACCTATGATAAATTAGTAGAGGATACCTTTTCAAAAGGAATAAATGAATTTTGTTTTGGAACAGGTATTGATTCCTACAAATTAAGATTTACAAAAAAGGTATGCAAAATATATAATGTATTATACAAAGGAAATACACTTAAGAGTGTTTTTGTTTTTAAAAAGAAATTATTAAATAATAAACATACTGAGAATCATTTTTTGAAGGAATTGAATGAGGAAATACCGCAGGAAAAAATGAATTAATGAAGAAAGATTTACTCTATTACGGCGTTGGTGCTGTTTTATTAAAATTTATTTCCTTCCTGTTGATGCCGATATATGCCAGCCGCTTCAGTACTGCTGATTATGGCATATTAACTTTTCTACAACTTTTTGCTACAATATTGGGATGGTTTTTGGGCTTACAGATATTTTCAGGTATGTGGCGATATTATTATGAATTAGATGGAGATAATAAAACAAAACTGGTTAAATCTTCATTTGGATTCAGTTCAATTATCAACTTTGTTATCTTAATTCTTGCTATTATTATTATACAGTTCCCTATTATTAAAAATTTAGGTTACAACTATTTATTAATAATAGTACTTGTTACAACCTTTGTTGGCTATTTTGCTAATCAAGGTATATCAATTTTAAGATTACAGAGAAAGCCGATTTCTTTCTTAAAATTAAATATAAGTCGCGCTCTTTTATATTTCATTTTGGTAATTTTATTTGTAGTTGTTTTACATAAAGGTATTGCGAGCATATTTTATGGTCAATTAATAGCAGGAATTTTTCTTTTTATTATTTTCTTTTTCTTTATGGGAAATTCAAAATATCTTTCTATTAATTTTGATAAAAAACTTACAAAAAAGATGCTGGCATTTTCAATACCTTTAATACCGGGTAGTCTGGCAATGTGGGTGTTAAATTCATCGGACAATTTTTTTATCAAATATTTTTATACAATGTCGGATGTTGGAACTTATGCATTCTCGTATAAAATTGTAATGCTTGTTCAGGTATTATTAGTTATACCAATAAAACAAGCATGGACACCGTTCGTGTTTAGCAGAATAAAAGATAGAAAATTTATTAAAATCAAGATAGACCAGATGTTACAGTTATTTTTTGCAGCCGGTTTTATTATTGTCATTTTTTTATCTTTTTTTACAAAAGATTTTTTGTCTTTATTTGCAAAAGAAGGCTATTTAGAAGGAACAAAGATTATTTTTGTTGCTGGGCTTTCTTATGTTATGCTTGGTGGTTGTGCTTTAATGGCAGTTAGTTATCATATTGCAGAAAAAACAAAATTACTTCCTAAATATTTTGCTTATGGCGCTATTACAAATATTATTTTAAATTATTTTTTTATACAATGGTTTGGGTTAATGGGAGCCGCAATTGCCACTTTACTTTCATTTTTTCTAATATTTTTACTTTATAATTTAAATGTTAATAAATACTTTCCATTAAAGATATCATATAAAGTTATTATATCTATTTGTATTTCTGGTTTTGGAATATATTTTTTGTCTTTATTAATAAATGATTTATGCGATAATCATATTGCCATATTTATTAAAATATTTCTTCTTTTATTATATATGTGGTTGTTGTACATAATATTAAGGAAAAGCGGAGCATTAAAAGAAAGTTTTAGAGAAATTTTAACAAAACTCAAGAACAAATTATTCATATGCGAGAATTTATATAAATTATCTAATCCAGTTAAAATTAAAAATATCAGGAATATTGATAGTAAATATGTTATTAAAATAGTATCAAATGGAGATGCTGATTTATTAAAAGAGTATTCTGATAAAAATAGGTCGAAAGGTCATTTTGAAAAAAACATAAAAACACGATTAAAAGAACAAGATAAATATACAGGGATTGCTGTTATTGATACAATAAAAAATAAGTTGGCATATTTGTGTTGGATTTCTTTTGATGGTGAAATTGATACTGGAATACATTATAAACGACAACTTAAAAATAATGAGGCATATTTATTTGATGCAGATACTGTTCCAGAATATAGACAGCAAGGGCTTCATAATAGAATGATGCAAGAAAGAATTAATAATTGCATTAAGAAAGGCAATAATCAAATATACATTTCAATATATAGAAATAATTACAAAGCAATAAATAATATTAATAAATTTGATTTTAAAATTTATAAGAGAATATTCTTGATTAAACCCATTAAAAAGATAGTATCTATATGAATATTGGGTTTATTAAATTTGCTCAAGGCTTAAATTAATGAAACTATCAAATCTGATCAAGCCATCAAAATATTTTAATAAAATAAGATTTATTAATGAATCTATTAAAAAATCAAAGTGTATCAGGAAATTAATTAATACTGATTTTTTATCAACTTCATTGAGCAATGTTTGGAAATTAGAAAAAGATAATGTTAAAATAGAATCACCTTTTGATATATCTGAATATAACATTTTCGGAAACCCAATAAGTTTAAACAATATCAACTGGCATAAAGATTATGTATCCGGTTTTGAATATCCTAAAAAACGATTTGATAAAATAAGAATATCCAAATGGTTTAACGGCGCCGATTCGCCGGTAGTTCTGATGATAGATAGCCTGGCTAACCTATGGTTTGACTTGAACGGGAATGGGCGGCTAGATCCAGGAGAAGATTGGGGATATTGGCGAGATGCACCTAATTCCTCATTCTATTTCTTGAGAAAGACTTTGGTGGATAAGTTTCCTGAAGTGAAGATTACATACTTTACTGTGGTGGGAAATCCATGGAAAGAGCAAAGCTAACTCGCAATGTTAAAGAGGCTGATATGAGGGCTATGGTTGTGGGTTACTACCTTCAGAGGATCCGTAAGCTTCCATTTAGGGTAGTGCTGAAAAAGGCTCTGGTAAAATTTATAGCGTTTGCTTTACACAAGTTGGAAGGTTTCAAAGCGAAGCTCTCGCCAGCCCATATCTCGGATGAACAGCTTCTTAAAAGCCTCAATGGATTCGAGAATTTTCAGGAAGCCTTAGACCACATCAGAAGAGAGCGACCGAAGTTCTTTATTGAACCATCAATGAAAGGAGAGCTTATTTCCCTTATCCAAAGTGAGCTCCCCCAGCTGAAGGATCAGATCGTTGCTGAGGCCGACAAGATTTGCTTCCATATCTTCGATCTTTTAGGCTCAGGTGATGTGAACCTAGATCAGTTCATTAAAAATCATGGAGGAAAGGAAAATTGTGGTCACCTGCCTTGGCACTTCGATTTCAAATCAGGATATCAATGGAACCCCAAAAAATATTATAAAGATATAGAAATACCTTATGGGAAAGCTGACATAAAAGTTCCTTGGGAATTATCCAGGTTCTATCATGCTATAACGTTAGGTCAAGCATATTGGTTGACTGAGGATGAAAAATATGCAAGAGAATTTATAAAACAGGTAGATGATTGGATTGATAATGACCCTCCTAAATTTGGTGTTAATTGGAGATGTACTATGGATGTAGCTATTCGTGTATGTAACTGGATTTGGGGATTTTATTTTTTCAAGGACTCGGATTCGTTTGATGATAAATTTTTTATTAAATTTTTAAAAAGTTTCTATCAACATGGTAAACATATAATGAATAATCTTGAAAATCAGGGTGTAACAAATAATCATTACTTAGCGGACCTTGTAAGCCTGATTTATTTGGGAATTATCTTCCCCGAGTTCAACGAAGCTAAGCAATGGCGTAATTTTGGAATCCAAGAACTAATAAAAGAAATGGAAAAACAGGTCTATGAAGATGGAATGGACTATGAGGGTTCCACCTGTTATCATCGTCTCACATTAGAGTTATTCTTTTTTGCGACTTTATTATGTGATATCAACGGAATCCAATTACCTGAGGAATTTCTAAAGAAACTACAAAAAATGTTTGATTTTGTCCTATATGTATTAAAACCAAATGGAAAGATACCGCAGATTGGTGACAATGATAATGGTAGACTCCATATACTTGGTATTCGAGAAGTTTTAGACTTGACATACCTATTGACCTTTTCTACAATATATTTAGATGATCCCAAATATAAGATTAAGGAGTTTGGCTTTGCCACAGAAACCTTATGGATTTTCGGACCAGAATCTTATGATAGATGGAAGGAAATGCAAGAGAGGAGCTTTGAGGAGATTGAAAGCAAAGCTTTCCCTATCGGAGGGATTTATGTGATGAGAAAAAAGAAAGATTATATAGTCATTTCCTGTGGTCCTAATGGACGGAATGGAAAAGATGGCCATAGCCATAATGATAAGTTGAGTTTTGAATTGTGTGTAGATGGAAAGGATATAATCGTTGACCCAGGCACTTATGTTTATACTTCAAATCCAAAGTTAAGGAATAAATTCCGTTCAACTTCTTATCACAACACAGCTATCGTTGATGATAAAGAGCAAAACGAATTCATAAAAGGGAATATTTTTAAAATGGGAAATAACACCAAAACCAAATGTCTTAAATGGGAAACAGGAAAAAATGATTTGTTTGTAGGCGAACATTATGGTTATACACGTCTTATTAATCCAATTATACACCAACGTACTATTAAATGGATGAAAGAAAAGAAAATTTGCAAAATTGTTGACTCTTTTAAGGGAAAAGGTGTCCACAAAATTGAACTTTGTTTAATCTTAGACCCAAACATCAAATATAAATCTTTTGATTCTTGTAAAAATACTGTACTTTTATTTCGGGACAGAACTATTTGGATAGAATTTGAAAATATTGATAGAATTAAACGCTCAATTGAGAAAATTAATTATTCTCAAGAATATGGTATGTTATTGCAAACAAATAAAATCACATATTCTATAATATATTCTTTACCATTAGAAATCAAATGGAAAATAATAGAAAAAACACAATAAAAAAAGTATTAATAATAAGTTGGCATTATTTACCCAGCAATGCTATGGCCGCCCAAAGGGTAAAAGGATTTGTAAAATACCTACCAGAATTTGGATGTCAGCCATTGGTTTTAACTAGAGCAAGTATCTCCAAAGATAAGTTAATGGAAGATTCTCAAAATATTTTCAGAACAGAGGATAGTAATATTGAAAATTTAGTAAGAAACAAATGTAAAAGGACTACTAAAAAGATAGAAAAAAAACAAAGCAAAACCCTATCACTTAGTTCTATATTCAAATACATAAAAGGTATTGTTTTTCTATTAGCTAAGCGATTTAATAAATATATTGTTCCTATTTTTAATATTTGGGAGTGGGAATGGTATTTTAAAGCTTGTAAATTAGGATTGGAGATTCTCGCTAATGAAAAAATAGACATCATTATAACTACTTCTCCACCAGAGATAGTACATTTAGTAGGAGCTTTTTTAAAAAGGAAAACTGGCATAAAATGGATAGCCGATTATAGAGATTTATGGACAAAGAATCCTTATTATTCACAAACTATTATTTACAAAAAATTAGAAGAAATTTTAGAAAGAAAAATAATAAATAAAGCAGATAAAACATTAACTACAACATCCTCCTTCAGTAAAATACTTGAAGAACAATTTATGAAGAAAACTACAGTTGTAATGAATGGGTTTGACTCAAGAAATTTTACTGAAATTCAAACAATTAAATTAACCAAACACTTTACTATCACGCATACAGGTTCTATTTATCAAGGTACAAGAGATCCGTCCATGTTGTTTGAATGTTTGTCTGATTTTGTCAAGGAAGGAATTATAAAGGAAAACGAAATAAAAGTTAGGTTTTACGGACAAAATCTTTCTCCTCTTTACAGCCTAATTAATAAATATGCTCTTGATAACATGGTCACAATCGAGAGAAATATTCCCCATGAAGAAGCGATTAAGAAACAAAAAGAATCTCAATTATTATTATTATTGCAATGGCTCAGAGAAGAAGAGAAGGCGTTTTGCCCGGGGAAATTATTTGAATATATTGCAACAGGAAGACCCATAATTGCTATTGCTCCCAGGAATGGAGAAGTGGCAAGAATTATAGAAAAAGATAATTTTGGTTGTATATGCGAAACAAAAAATTGCTTGAAAGATAAACTCTATAACTTTATTATAGAATTTAGGGAGAAAGGTTCAATTAAGAAATGGACAACTGATAAAGCTATAAAAAAACATTCTCATCAAATAATGGCAAAAAATTTAAGAAAAATTTTAAACGAATTATGAGAACACATTTGAAGGGGATTCTTTTCACAAAAGTTATAATTTGGACTAAATTATTACTATATTATATACATTTGCAATTAATATAAAAAACTCACTTCTAATGCATTATTTCAGATGACAATTAAAATTAAAAAGAAAGGTAAGAAATATAGAAGAAATAAGGAGAATATAATACTGTAATAGAGAAAAAACATTTAAGACTTGACTATGAGGTTCTCTTAATTTATCTTGCTAAAAAGAGGAAGGTAAATGAAGATTAAAAAATTAAATATTGAAAACCTTAAATTGCAAAAAATTTTCAAATTTAGAGAAAGGGGACAATATCATCTCCAAAGTCTAAACAAAAAATTATAAATGGTACATTAAATGAGATTTAACATTAATTTAATCAATGAATATCTTGCTTATATTTTTATTGCTTCTCTCTGGGCCACTGGGTTACAAGCATTCGAAGGTGTAACTTATTTTAGATTAATTGGAATTGTTATTTTTCTTTTCTGGATTATACAAAAAATGGGGTTAACAGCTATTCGTGCAAAGCCACCTCTAATGTACATAAGCAGAAAAACAATAAAATTATATCTAACAATATCTATCTTCTTATTCATAATTCTCTTATCAATTACTTTTAACGATTTACCAACTATTTCGAATATGCAAACTCCATTAATGTTTGCCGGAATGGTTTTAATACTATCTGATATTTTAAATAGCACAAAAAAGTTACACCGAGCGGCTAAAATATTATACTTAAGTGGCACTGCAATAGCTATTGTATTAATTTATCAATATTTTACGGGTATTTCTTTTTTAGGAATCACACCTCATATGGCAAAGGGTTATTTTAGGACTATCGGAATTTCACAAAACGTCAATAACGTAGCACTTAATTTAGCTATAGTCCTACCATTAGGATTTTTTCTTTACGAAGAAAGTAAAAGCTTTCCAAAAAAAATTATGGTAATAATATCTATGATTATTATTTTAAGTGCTGTTTTAACTACATATTCAAGAGGAGCCATGATTACCCTTTTGGTTATTAGCATTTATAAAATTCTCTCTATTAGTAAAATACATCAAAAAGTTGCTGCAATAAGTGTAGCAGTTTTATCATTAGCGTTGCTCTCATTAATTTTACCTACAGGAAGTTTTTTAAATAGATTTATGGAAACCCCAAAATTTCTTCGATTATTTTCTTCTGATTGGAGCCAACTCTATCTTTCAAAGGAATTTGGCTCCATCTGGGGCAGATATCAGGCCAGTCTTGCCGGCATAGAAATGTTCGTTCGCAATCCCTTGATAGGAGTAGGACATGGAAACTTTGCAAACAGTGTACCCTTTTATTCAAATATTTCAACTAATAGAGCAGCACATAATATGTATATCAGTATTTTTGCAGAGACGGGTATTTTTGGCGGATTGAGCTTCTTGGGGATTTGGTATTTAACACTCTCAAACTTGAATTCGTCTTCATTCCAAAAAACAGAAGATGTCTTTTTTCTGAATGTTAAAACAGGACTAATAGGTTTTTTAGTGGGAGGATTATTTCTATCCGCTCAATATTACGAAATAGCCTGGTTATATGTGGCATTTAGCATAGCTGGATATGAACTTTATCGAAAAAAAGTCAGCGAAGATAATGAATAAACCAATTTTTATATGCCAAGAATTAATATCATGAAAATCGTCCAATTAATTTCATGTTTTACGCCCGGGGGAGCTGAAGTATTTGTCAAAAATTTGAGTATAGAGCTATCAAAAAGTGAAGAAGTTCAGGTCTGGGCGTTGTCCAAATCGAATGATCTGGGATTTGCTAAAAAAATGATAGAAGAGTTACAAATCAATAATATAAACACAAGAATTCTAGGTAAAAGACCTCACAAAGATAGGGTAAAAACAATTCTTCTATTAAAAAGCGCTTTAAGAAAGTATAAACCTGATGTAATAAACTCTCATTTAGAACATATAACCTTCTTTGCCTCTTTATCAAATATGTTTAGTAACAGACCGATAATACAAACAATTCATAGCACAAAAATCTCCAGACCTAAAATGCAAAGATTATTTCTTAATAAACTACTAAACTGCTTTGTTGCTGTTTCTAATAAAACTAAAACTATTTTAATTAATAAAGTAGGTATACCTCAAAACAAAATTGAGGTTATATATAATGGAATTGATTGTTTATGTTTTTTAGCACAAAATCGAAATACGAAAAAAACTAGTATCAAGATAATTGCCATAGGTCGATTACATCCAGCGAAAAACTACGAAGGGCTCTTAAAAGCGTTTAAACTTGTTCTGGATAAACTGCGAGAAGAGAATCCATATCGACCTATTTTGGATATTGTGGGAGACGGGAAACCCAAAAACAGCTTAATCACTTTAACTGACCAACTTAATCTACAGGATAAAGTCAATTTCCTGGGGGTCAGAAATGATATCCCTCAACTTTTAGCTGACCATGATATATACGTAATGTCATCTTTATGGGAAGGTTTATCGATTTCTTTATTAGAAGCCTTAGCTTCGGGTATTCCGATTGTGGCAACTAATGTTGGGAGTAATGATGAAATTATTGATAACGGAATTGACGGATTATTAGCAGAACCAGATAATCCAGAAGCTTTGGCGGAAAAAATCATTGAATTGATTCGTAACCCAGATTTACGTAGAAGAATTTCGATGAATGCAGTCCAGAAATCGAAGCAGTTTAGTATTGAAAAGACTGCGAAAAATTATCTAAAGGTATACAAAAAATTTATCAATATTAAAGACCTTGAGATACAGGAAAAAACTCCAAAATTGATTAGATAAGAAAAGAATATAGCAATATGTTTAGGATTTTGATAAAATGAGTATAAATAAATGGATATTGATTGGACCAGTATCTCCTCCGATAACTGGTCCTGGAGTCAAAAATCGCAATCTCATAAGAGAACTAAGGAAAAGATCAATTGATATTAAAGTTTTAAATACTCTTAAATCTCTGTCTGATATTATTATGAATATTACAGAGATATTTATCGGAACTATTATTAATAGAGCCCCCTTTTTTATAATTCTATCTGTGTCAACTCGTGGCAGATATATTTTTTTACCTTTTATTTACCTGATGAATATTTTGGGAGAAACAAGATCAATACTCATACCTATGGGTGGCTCTTTGGATATTGACATAGAACAATTATTTTCTCCTTTAAGGAAATTTTATATTAAAACGCTTCAGGAAATGGATCGTATTTATCCAGAAACAGAAGATTTAACCTCAAATATAAAGAAATTAGTGGAAAAGGATGGAACCGTTAAGAAATTATATAATTTCAAAAGAAGACCTTCAAAGAATCCCACAGAAGCAAAAAATTATTATCTTCCTTATTTAAAAATAGTATATCTTGGCAGAATAAAAAGATCGAAAGGTATAATTGAACTTATTGAAGCTGCTAACATTCTAGAAAGGAAAGGAGTCAATTTTAGGTTAGACTTTTATGGTGGTTTTTTATTCAAAGATAATTTCCAAAAATTGTTTCTTAGTGAAATTCAAAATAATGATAACATAAAATATTTAGGAATAATCGAACCAAAAGCTATACCTGAAACTTTAAAGAACTATCATGTTTTTGTGTTCCCCTCAAAAAGAACTAGGGGAGAGGGATTTCCTGGTGTCATCATAGATGCTTTCTTTTCGGGTTTACCCGTGATTACATCATCTGCCTGGAAATATAGAAAAGAAATAATATTAGAAGGACTTAATGGTTTTACCTATACCAGTGAGGATTATAAGGATTTAGCAAACAAAATAGCAGTCTTAGCTAAAAATAGAGAATTACTCAGAAAAATGTCCAAAAAAACGTGGGAGTTGTCTATAGATTACGATGCGGATATAGTCGTTGATGGGTTGTTAAAAGAATTGAAAAGCATAAAATGGATTTGAATGAATATCGTAGAAAATAAAAAAATTGTGATAGCTTATGCTTATGGACCTAAAAACTCGGGGGATTTAGCGATCAATTTGGGTGCCATCGATTTATTGTCTGAAATTATTCCTGAAAAAAATATAAGTATGATTTCAAGATTCGCTTTTCAATTACCTGATTTCAAAAATACACAGACTTACCTCAAGAATTATTATCCGGATGTGGAACTCTTGCCCGGATTTTTCAATTACGACAGACATAGACATAATAAAATTAAAAAAATAAAAGAAATAATTAATGGAATAAGTAAAGAATTCTATTATAATATATTACCTTTTACAAATTGTAATTGGCCCTGTTCTAAAACTATAAAAACTATATGCGATTCAGATTTTATTTTTTGTAATGGAGGAAATCTTTTTTACTGGAATGAATACAGTCGTGATTTAACAAGATTGTTTGGATTAATATTCCCTTTCAAATTCGCGAGAAAAATCGGCAAAAATTTCGGATTCTTACCGCAATCATTTGGAAAAACATCCAGACTTGGAAAATTTTATCTTTCTCCCTTTTTTAGAGCTGCTAATTTCATAACTTTTAGAGAAAGTATTTCGAAAAATATTTTTATAGATTCTTTTGGTTATGGTAAAAATTTTCCTGTTTTCAACGATTTAGCACTATACATTAAAAAAATAGAAAAAAATAAGGGAGGAAAGATATTAAGAGAAAAAAAACTTAAAAACAAGAAATATATTGCTCTTACTATCCGTACAGAGAAATTAGGTGACACTGAAAGTCTTGAAAAAGAAAGTTTATTAAAAATAACTGAATTTTTTACAAAATTAATTAAAGAGTTATTGGACAGCTTTGATTTCAAGATATTGTTGGTGTGTCAAACTAAAGCTGACACAGAATCGACTTTGAATATTTATAAAAAATTTAAAAAAAACAATAAGGTAGTATTAATAAATGAATATGATCCTTTGATTTTAAAGTATATTTATAAGGAAAGTTTACTTTTAATCGCAATGCGATTTCATTCTGCAATTTTTGCTTTGCAAACAGGTGTTCCAACATTAGGTATATATAAAAAAGAGTGGGGTCCTAAAATGCTGGGGACTTTGTCGGATCTTGGTTTGAAAAATTTTTGCTTTGAATTTTCTGAGACAAGAATTCTCGATATCATCAAACAAATTCAAAGAATAATAGCAAATAGAGAAAAAATTTCTAAACGGATTTTGTTTAGTTTAGAACATCAAAAAAAAGGATTGGTAGAATTTATAAAAAAGGAGGTCTTTACGTAATCCAAGCGACTGTGAGATATTATGATTGAAAAGAAAGAAAAAAGTACTAATTTGAAATTGGCGATGGATTGGTTAACACGATGTCAAGAGATAACCGGTTGTGGAGGACTTTCTGCATACTATGTGCCAATACTACGAAAATGGGCTCCTGCTTACCCGGAAACTATCGGATATGCTATACCTACATTTTATAATTATTCAAACCTTTATTCGGAAAATAAAATCTTTGAAAAGAGAGCATTTAAAATGGCTGAATGGTTGCCAAATCTTCAAAACCCTGAGGGTTCTTTTCCCACTTGGGCTTTAAGAAAAAACGAGGGAACTGCTAAACCTGTCTCTCTTGATTGATGGATCTGGATTATTATAAAAGATTTTTGGATGCATACGTATTCAAGAAAACAAGTCATCTTGATTTTTGGCATGGTACTCCGGAGTTAAATTCCAAAGCATCAAAAAACGAAATATCGCAGTATTATATGCCTTTCAGAAAAAAAGCTACATATAAATCTTTTCTTGATGAAAATGGCGTACCTCTATTGAACTATGGTGGAAACATAGGAAAGCAATACAATCCTATAGCAATAGCACAATATGGTCTTGGAAATTTTAATTTATATAAACAGACAGGTAACCAGATTTTCAAGAAAAAGGCAACAATACAAGCTAACTGGATGGTAGAAAATTTAATAGAAAATGATAAAGGCATTCCTGTATGGATGCATAATTTCGATTGGAACTATGTAGAAAAGTTGAAAGCTCCCTGGTATTCCGGACTCGCTCAGGGTCAGGGGATTTCTCTTTTAGTAAGAATTTACAAAGAGACAAAAGACAAAAAATATAGAGATACGGTTGAGAAAGCATTTATTTCTTTGAAAACCGAAGTTACAAACGGAGGGGTTCTCTTAACTGATAAAGAAGGGAATATTTGGATAGAAGAATATCTTGTAAGTACACCAAGTCATGTACTCAATGGTTTTATTTGGGCTTTATTTGGAGTATATGATTATTTTTTACTTTTCAAAGAAAAAGATACTAAAGAATTATTTGATGGATTTGTCGAAACACTAATTAAAAATTTAACTCAGTATGATCTTGGTTATTGGTCCTTATATGATTTAAGTGATGACGGATTGCGAAATATCGCAAGCCATTTTTATCATCAATTACACATAGTACAATTAAATATTATGTACAACTTAACAGAAATAGATTTCTTTAAAGAATGTGCCGATAAATGGAATGGATATTGGAATAATACTGCATATAAATATAAAGCTTTAATTAAAAAAGGCTTATTTAAATTAAAAAAATGCTAAAGTGAAAAAAATACTTTTCCTATCTCAATATTTTCCACCTGATATCACAGCTGCCGCTTTCAGGGTAAGTGAAACCGCAAAAATAATTAACAAAAAGAATGATTGGAAAGCTGAAGTTCTGACTGCTAATCCGCATAGAACTATAAATAGAATTTCAAACGACAAAAAGTTTAAATATTCTATAATAAGAGCACCTATAAAAAAACTTTCCGAAAGAGGAGCAGTGAACTATTTGCTTCACTACATATCTTTTATGTTATCCTCTATATTGTGGGGAATATTCAAGACAAGAAACAAATATGACTATCTTATGACCTCGAGCCCTCCTTTATTTATAGGTATTTCGGGATGGATTCTCTCAAAATTTAAAAGAGCTAAATTTATACTCGACATTCGTGATATTTGGCCCGACTCCGCGGTTTCCACGGAAAAAATTTCAGCAAATGGATTTTTATACAAATTTGGGCGAAAGATGGAATTTTTTTTGTATAAAAAAGCGGATTTAATAACCTGCGTTTCTAATCCAATGAAAGAATATATTGAAAAGCATACTGAAAATAATGTAATGGTGCTTTATAATGGATTTTTTACTGAGCTTGGTGCAAGGTACAAAGAAAAATCAAAAGAAAACGAAACTTATACAATAACATATCTGGGAAACTTCGGACATGCCCAGGAAATGTCTACTGTTATTAAGACTGCTGAAAAAACAGATAATAAGAATATCAAATTCTTATTAATTGGGGAAGGGGTAAAACGTAAAGAATTAGAGAAGGAAGTTACCCAAAAAAAATTAAACAACGTTGAGTTTAAAGGTCCTTTACCAAAAGAAGAAACTTTTAAATATATGCTATCAAGTTCAGCGCTATTGATAAACTTAAAAGATTCAAAAACTTTTGAAAAAACAATACCATCTAAAGTATTTGATTATATGTATGCCAACAAACCAATACTTTTCGGTATTAAAGGTGAAGGTAAGAAAATTTTAAGTTCTATTTCAGGTAATATATTTTTCGAACCAAGTAACCCCGAATCTCTTAAAGAAGCAGTTAATAAATTGATTGAAAATTATACGTTTTATAAAAAAAATGCCATGGATAATCGGAAACTATTATTTGAGAAATATACCAGAGAAGCAATGGCTGATAAACTGTTAAAAACTATCTCAAAATTATAGTAATCCGTAAGACAAAGGCAATTTTAATTTTGTTCCTGTAAGAAAAATAATCGAAAACCCCCCCGCCTATTAACCCTTAACTTTACACTTTTGCTCTGGACATAAGTGTAAACTTATAATTGCATTATGTAAACTTGACATGGGTTTTCAATTTATTGAGAGCAAGTCTTGTTTTTCAACCCCGCTAACTTTACACTTTTGCTCTGGACATAAGTGTAAACTTAGCGTTTGTCATTTGACAAAATAGAATAATTAAGTAGAATTGATTATGGGATTGCTGGAAAAAATTAGAAATCAGGAGATTAGTGGTTATTTGACCATTAAGAGAAGGATTATATATCCGGGAGCGATTTATCATATTACTCAGAGAGCGCCCGGTAGAGAAATTATTTTTGTGGAAGAAGAGGATTATCTTAAATTCCTTTCGGAGTTAAAAAAGACCGTAAAAAAATTCGATTTAAATCTTTTCTGCTTTT